>Ga0209489_109982_pt1 | contig 11205 bp, 8 predicted proteins | sample SiratrowhiteBW_FD_187527 | JGI IMG/M metagenome (GOLD analysis project Ga0209489, IMG submission 187527) | Root nodule microbial communities of legume samples collected from California, USA - Siratro white BW (SPAdes) (version 2) | ecosystem: Host-associated > Plants > Roots > Nodule | place: USA...
CTAGACTTGATAAAAGCCGAGACATAGATTTTTATCGGATAACCTAATAAATTTTTACCACGGGTTTCTATAAAAAAGAATATATATATATATATATATATATATATATATATATATATATAATATAATTGAAATTTGTTTTTCTGAATAAAAATATATTATTGTTTGTTTTGGATGGTGGTATTCCCATGAAAATTTCAGGTGAGACCTTTGAAGTTTGTGTAGTTGATAAATTCGATTGCTGACATTGAACTCATAACTCAAAAGAACCATTATACAAATATACAAAATAGGAAGAAATATTACAGGCAACAACAAACAAGAGACGGATAAAGAAAGGGAAGAATAATGAATAAATGTGCACAGTACTCGATATAAAATAATACGTCAAAAATAATATTTAGTAAAAAATATATAATATCAAATATAATATTAGTATTTATTAATAAATCTAAACAATGCAGATTAATTTATAACTGATTTTTCTTATAATAATTAATGACCCATAATATAATAATTACCAATTAAGTCCAAAACTTATATTTAAAGAATTATTATTTAATTTCATATTTATTTATCTCCTATTCATTATAAACATTATTCATTATAAATCTTGAGAGTGTAATTTTGGGCAGATGAATCTCCCTATTGGGCAACTAATATCGAGAAAGATTGAGCGTGGTCAAATAAAGTCCATCATCCCTCACTCTGCAAGCTTATAAAAACGTTGAATTTTAATAATATAAATTTATATATTCAAAATATTTATGCTCTTTGTTCCGCAATCTAAAATACTAGTTTCATTAAATTTAGAAAACGTTAAAGGTATCAATCTGAAAAAAAAATATCAGAAAAAATAAAACTGAGACGTGAATACCAATGCTATGTGAATATTTTTTTAAGAAAACAGGGACATTAAATAATTAAATAACCAGATTTAATGTTTTAAAAATAGGAGGAAACAAATGAACACAGCAAAGAGGTACCTCAGCACTGATGCTGTTTAGCGAAAGCAGGGCGGGAAGGGACGGAATCCTTCTCATTTTGCCACGCTCAACTTCAGCCACACAACCACTGTTATTGTTATTCCCATTCTAAAAGGTTCAATACTTTTTCATTTTTTTTGGATTTGGGAATTTCTCTGAGTCACTGGTATTATTGTTCTTTGAATTTTTACAAAAAGAAAATTTTTCAGATAGTGGCAATAAATTAATCCAAAGTGCTTGTGATTAGGTTCTTGCTCACCAAAACGGTGTCGTCTCACCCATCACCAACCACAAACCACCACTCCACACTATCCAAGTGGCCCTAATCGCCGACTCGTTCCGCTGCAGGTAGGTCTACTGGAACTTCTCTGTCGCCGGAGATTCTCTCCGGTTTCACCTTCTCGTCTAAAACATTTTAACTTTTTTTTTTATTCTAAAAGTAGTTATCGGAATCCCTTATTTTATTTTTGAAGGAATCCCTGCTGAGTTTTTTTTTTTTTTTTTTAACCCAATTTTTTTTTTTTTTTTTTTTTTCTAAGCCAAATGGGTTCTGGTTTGTGTTTATTTATATGCATATGAAAATGTCACCCCAAGTCAAGATACAAGGACTAGGAAGGTGTTTGAGGTAAAAGCTAAAAACTTGTTTGATTAATGAAATCGCTACTCTTTCTTGCTTTTTCTGTCCGTGTCATGTGAGTGGAACAGCTCTAATGTTCTTGTGTTCCCTCTTTACTGCGATTTCATCACAGGAGCAGCTCTGTTCTAGAAAATTTCAATTTGAGTTTGGTATTGTGAAGTAAGAAAGGTTGGGTTGGGGTGGGTTGCTTCATTTTGAGATAATTTTAGTATCAGGGGCATTCTGGGTGGTCTGATAGATTACAGTGACACTATCAGATTTAGGCAGTTTACCTAGTAATCCTTTATTGAAACAGTGTATACTGGGAGTTAGAAACTGGTTTTTACTTTTGATTTGACTCATCTAAAATCAGTTCAGTAGAGTGTACTATAGAGTATAAAATGTATTAGTAATCACTACGTTTGAGATTGTAACTATCTTCAGAGTTTGTTGTGTATGCGTCTGATTATATCATAATTCTCAAAATTTGGAACTTCACTTCTTCTAGAATACACTTATTCATATTTAAAAGAACCAAATGCCAAAGCATTGTCTTTGATTGGTACCTGTTTAATTTTTTTTTTGTACTGATAAAATCAAATTGTAGTTTTCTAGATATTTTTATTGTATATAAACTATAAAGAACATATTACAGCAGGAAATTTCACGATAAAAGGGATGGTTTTACTTGAAGAATGCAATGTCTTAGTATATATAGGGCTTATATGATTGCTGCAACAGGCAGCTTGAATTCATTACTCTCATTTGTAGTCATATAAGATGGAAGTTTGTAAGGTCTTAGATTCCTTCTTTTTTTTAGTACATATTTTCAGCTGTTGCTATTTTTTTAATTATAGTGTTGCCGTTTATCTGCAGGTCTTAGTGACAGGGTTCAGAAGCCTTCCATTGTTTGCAGATACACCTAATGCAGTTTGTGAGTTAACAATAGCAAGTAACGTTCTTCACTCCGATCAATTATATTGCCTCCCTACCCCCACCTCTTCTGTGTTTATATTCCTACAGCCATTGCTTAGCATCAGCCTTCTTATTCAAGTCATAGAAGCAGATGCTGTTAGTAAATCTTAAATCTACTTTAATGTCAAAAGGAAATATTATAATTATATGCATTTACTTTCCTATGAGCTCTTTGTGATTGAAAATGAAATTTTGTCTGCTATACCTACTATAATTGTCAACAATAGCAAATATATCCAGTTTTATTGTTAGAAAGAGAATTTATATGATTATTACAATATTATTTTGGAAGGAACCCCTTTTTTGTCTCTAAAGCCAACTGGGTTTTTGGTTTGTGTTGTAGAGAGTCAACTTCAAGACAAGGCACACATAGACAAGGAAAGTTTTTGTGGCGAAAAACCCAGGTTTGAATATGCTTCACAGTGCACGCATAGTGTTGTCAGGCCACACCAACATCTCAGCTTTTGCCTTCAGATCCTCTAGTCCCTCTATTAAGACAACCTCTTCACTTGGTTTCTACATGGATCAATCTCCTCCTTTAAAGCTAAAACAGTGTCACCAGCCCCATCTCGCCTGTCAAGCAACATCGCGGGATGATGATGCTTCTCTAAGGTTAAATTTTGCATTTTAAATAAATGAAGATTATTTTCTGATTATATGGGCTTTGATCTGTTTTTCAGCTTTCTTCGACTTTGGCAGATAGATGTAATATTCTTTAGAAGTTTCTGAAACTGAAAATAACATGAAAAGCCAAAAATTTGGTATTGATGTTTGTAGGAATGATGAACCACCTGTTCATGGACTATCTGAAGTGGTTGTTGGGGTTCTCGGAGGTGGGCAACTTGGTCGTATGATGTGTCAAGCTGCTTCTCAGATGGCCATCAAAGTCATGGTTTTAGATCCACAAGAAAATTGCCCTGCTAGTTCTCTGTCTTATCATCATATGGTTGGAAGCTTTGATGAAAGCACTAAAGTGGAGGAATTTGCCAAGAGGTTCAGTTTTTTTTTGGTGTAATTGATGTTTTGGATTTGTCATTTCCTATGTCACTTATTGGAAAGTACGATGTTCAGATGTGAAGTATTGACAGTGGAAATTGAACATGTTGATGTTGATACATTGGAAAAACTTGAGAAACAGGGAGTTGACTGCCAGCCCAAAGCCTCTACAGTCAGAATTATTCAGGTGATTATATTTCTGGTTTTCATGTGTAGTAATAATTGAGAAAATGAATAAGTAGATATTTCCATTATATGCACAAAGCCTGGTCATTGTAGTAGGATAATTTCACCACAAACTTGACAATTTCAATAATTTTAAAGGTTAGAGTAATGCTGTTATCTAAATGGCTTCCTTGACATAATTATTCAACTTGTTATAGGATAAGTATCAGCAAAAGGTTCACTTTTCCCAGCATGGCATTCCACTTCCTGAATTTAGGAAGGTTTGTACCATTTATCTCGGTTAAAATAGTATTTGAAAATTCATCTTTAGGATATTAATTGAAGATAAATGGATAATATGTTTTGAACAGATAGATGATCTTGAAGGTGCAAAGAAAGTAGGGGAACTCTTTGGATATCCTCTTATGATTAAGAGTAGGAGACTAGCTTATGATGGGCGAGGAAATTTTGTTGCTAAAAGTGAAGAGGAGCTTTCTTCTGCTGTGGATGGTAAGTAAATCTTTAACAAGTGTGTTTTTTCTTTTATTTATTTATTTTTTTTAGAAAGGGAAAACATAAAAAAAACTCATGTGTCATTCATTACCCAAAAGAATAAGAAGAACATTTTTTCATTTCTTATACTCTTCTTCTTTAACCTGCCTCTCCCCACCCTGCAACTTTACAGCGCTAGGAGGATTTGATCGTGGTTTATATGTTGAAAAATGGGCACCTTTTGTCAAGGTCAGTGTCTATGTTTTTCGCTGATCATAGTGATTATTCAATCCATGATTCAATAACTGTATGGTGAAAGGTGATATTGCTGGTGCTAAACCAATGAATGTCGAGTTTTTTTATATAGTGGTCAATTTATTAAGATCTCATATAAAAGGATTGTTTCAATTGTTCATTTTGGCTGTCAATCAAATAATAATTCCCTCTTCATTTTTACCCCAATAATTATCTCTACTGTATTGGCCTTTGTTAACAGTTTGCCTTGCATGGATATCAATTCTTTTGTGATGGAACTCATTCCAATGCTATGCAATGCTCACTTCACTCACAAAATTCTTTTACTCTTACATCTTTACTTGTTTACTTATCTAAAGCATGGATTTCAACTCATGAAATAGTTTTTTATGAGTTTGTGGACCTTACATATTTTTCTCCTAAAATGATGGCAGGAACTAGCCGTCATTGTGGCAAGAGGGAGAGACAATTCAATTTCATGCTATCCTGTTGCGGAAACTATTCACAGGTAACTTGCAGAACACGTCCATTTATTATTATGGAAGACTTTAAATCAAGATTTCCCACTGATTAACTTAAAATATTTATGTTTGGTTCTAGGGACAATATATGTCACATAGTTAAGTCTCCAGCTAATGTGAAATGGAAGACGAGGGAGCTTGCCACTGAAGTTGCTTTCAATGCTGTTAAGTCTCTGGAAGGTGCTGGTGTGTTTGCGGTTGAATTGTTCTTGACTGGGGATGGAGAGGTTGTTACTTTTTTCATCAACTTTGGACATGCCTTAATGTTTTCTTCTTGACTGCTGCATTTACTTCTTTTTGCTAGTAATTTTTCTGCTGTTGCAAATACCTTATATTTGTTTATTAATCCCATGATTTCTTCTTGACTGCTACATTTACTTCTTTTTGGTAGTAATTTTTTTGCTGTTGTAAATACCTTATATTTGTTTGTTAACCCCATGATAGTGACCATGCCCATTTTTCTTCGCAGATTTTATTAAATGAAGTAGCACCTAGACCTCACAATAGTGGGCATCACACAATAGAATCTTGCCATACCTCACAATTTGAGCAACATTTGCGGGCTGTTGTTGGTCTTCCACTTGGTGATCCATCAATGAAAACTCCAGCTGCTATTATGTACAACATATTGGGTGAAGAAGAGGTACTCTTAGCATTAAGTATCTCTCCATTTTGCATCTCTATCATATATATGAAATAAGGTCTGTTTTTTCTCCTATCCCTGTTGAAGTTATGCTATTATATTTGTCTGGGTTTCGTTATAATAATAGTAATATATTATTATTAGGTGCATGGTTGGAAAAGAGTTGTGATATTACTAATGAATAATTTTTTTCTCATTATCATATGTGCAAAATGAAAATGTAAATATGAATAGTTTGAAATTAAACATTCGTAAGAAAGTATGGAAGTCAAATTTGAAGAAAAATCTCCCCTGCTGTCATGAACCTGAACAGAAGTGATTGACTTTCATCATGTTATATATTTGGTTCATAGTTGAATGGTGGTTATGCATTTTAAGTCTATTGAATGCTACCTTTAGTTCGTTTTGAAAGGATCATTCCATTCAATTACTGTGACTCTGACCCATTAAGTTTACTAAATAATTTTAGGGGGAACTTGGTTTTCAATTAGCACATCAATTGATCAAAAGGGCATTGACCATACCTGGTGCTTCTGTTCATTGGTATGATAAGCCAGGTAAACTTCTTGTTAAGCAGCAATTTTAAGTTTGACCACGCCCCTCTTGCTGTTTCATCACTTGTATGATCACTAAATAACACCATAATGACAATTTGTCAGAAATGAGAAAGCAACGGAAGATGGGCCATATAACTATTGTTGGGCCCTCTCTTAACAATATTGAAAGCAATCTTGCAGTACTAGTGGATGGGAAAAGATTACACGATAAGACTGCTGGTTAGTGACAAAGACTTTCTTCATTATACTTTATTTTTGTAGCTGTTGATCTTATGTTGCTAGACCTGTGATGATGGTTTTCATAGTCAACTCATTGACTGATGCAATAATTGCACATGGTCAATGAGTAGTTCATAGCTACATTACTGATTTAGATATGGGATATAATAATATTTGAAACATGTATCAGTTTCCGAAGCATTAACTTGTCGGACATGTTTCTAACACATCCCCCCACACCTATGTGGGAAGTCCTTCTAAGAATTACCTTTTGTTGACTTGGACATTTGAGCAAACACCTCCATATAAGGCCAGACGTTTCAAGATACTGCTGTTATTGTAAAAAAATGTATTTTTGAAGTCAGCTTTAATTGTATGAAATATTAAAAGTTAATATGTTCTTTTTGGTGAGGTTCATTATCTTAGGAAGTCAAACATGAATTATGAAATCTTGATTATCAAATAGATACTTGGTAATGCACACATGGTGTCCTATATTTAGACGATAGTTGTGTTAGCCTGTTCATGTTGAAGTTTGTGCTCTGTATCACTTGTAGCTATGTCTATTCTTTCTCTAGTCAATCAAATTAACTGCTGCTTGTCCAACCTATCAAAACATTTTTATTTCAGAATATAGGTTGATTGCTTGCTTTATTGAACTTTTCCCTTGTCTTCTGTTTTATTGAAAGCAAAACTAGTCCTTTTACATAAAGTTTCGTTTCATTTGTTTGTTTAACATTTTTGGTGATTTAGTATTCTGATGTTTTTCTTTTTTGAATTTTCTAGCTGTTGGAGAACTCTATAATTTTGTGTCTTATTACCTTATAATAATGTGCCATCTTGTTATGCATCTAGCAAGACAAATTACTTGTTTCTTCCTCATATTTGCTCAAAACATCATTAGTATCTAATGATTATGGTGAATAAAGTAAGATTATTGAAATGACAAATTGTATCTGTATCCATATATTGCTTTCAGTCATCCTTTCTGTGTTTTGCTATCTACTCTCTGACAAATATTAGAAAACTACCTCTAACCATTCTCTTATAATTAAGGAAACTGAAGAGGACCACTGTATCTGAGAGGTTGAAGTTAAAATTTTGTTATTCTCATATTATTGCTTTGTTTTGTTTCATAATTGTAGTTGCTCCACGTGTGGGGATCATAATGGGTTCTGATTCAGATCTGCCTGTTATGAAAAGTGCTGCTGAAATCTTGGAGATGTTTGGTGTGCCTCATGAGGTATAATTGTTCTAATTTCCCTGGGCGTTGTTGTTAAAATAGCTTCATATATATCTTATAATATTTAAAGTATCTTAGATGATGTCTTAGGATTATTCTTCTTTTATATTTTTATTTATTTCCCTATTTAATTAGGATATTTATAATTATAGAAATATCTGATTAGAATCAGATTTATTTTGATTTATAGGCATATCATATCATGTGTATAGGAATAAATATCTTATTATGATTCATAAAATCAAGTCTGTTACGTAGTACATACACACAGTTTTTAAGTATTTCTTCTATTTTATTTATTTTTGTTCTTTGAACATGATATTAGAGTGGTACCATCTTATGTGACATGTATTACCACTATTTTACTTCAGTTCCCTAAAACAAAAAAAGTGGAACTCTAATGATCACATCTTCTGTTGTATCTTATTTTTGGCATGGTCGTTGCTTTTCATTGTTTTTTGGTTTGGTTTGCCATTTTTGATTTGTAATTGCTGTTCACTGTTGCCGACTTCTTCGTTTATACACTATGTTAGCCTCCACTTTTTTTAGGCGCAATGATCCTGAATTTTCCTATATGCATTGGAAAAAAATCGGTGTCATTGTGAGTAGGAAATGTTGGAGCCATTGCGCTCGGTGATAGTTGAGACCAATCCATCTGGTGAAATGCCATCTGGCAAAAAGCCGGGGCCATATCTGAAGATATTTTATATTTGACAGTTGTGTATGAATTTTTTTATTCTTAAATATAAGTACACGTGTCAAATTTCAGGTAAGAATAGTTTCAGCACACAGGACTCCAGAATTGATGTTTTCTTATGCCTCATCTGCTCATGAACGAGGCATACAAGTCATTATTGCTGGTGCTGGTGGTGCGGCTCACTTGCCTGGTAAATCATTTGAATTTTGCTTTGTATAATTATCTTAAAGATGAGATGTCTTATTGGTATTAAGTAAGCTTCAAATCTCAGGTATGGTTGCTGCTCTTACTCCCTTACCTGTTGTTGGCGTTCCTGTGCGTGCTTCTACCTTGGATGGACTTGATTCACTCTTGTCAATTGTCCAGGTATTTTTCTCATTGTGTAAATATCAATGCTTACAAATTTTCCATGCTGAACATAATTCTTTGCTGTTTTCTTGGGTTGACTTTCCAGTGATGAGTTATAGTATGTAATATGATTTTGATTTTGTATTTTTGGTTCTTTTTCAGAAGCACAAGATAAATATTGACTGAAATCATTCTAAAGGAAGGCTTTTCCTTGATGATTTTGGTTCTATTGCTAAGTATTCTTGTATTTTTATGAATGTTAATATTAAGTTTTGTTTTGTGGATGAGGGATTTATGAAGATACTAATTTGAAGGCAAGATTTTCTATCGCTATGCTTATTAGAACCCAGCCTTTCTTTCACCAATAATAGTTTCCTTTGCAACTCCTTCCTGTATTCTGTGTTTTTTTCTTTTGGGGTGGGGGTGGGGATTGTTGAATGTGTTCTGTAAACATTCACATTTGTTGTCACATTCTCTTATCAATTCTTTGGTTCAGCATTGGAACTGGACTTGGCTTCCTTTTGGCCATCAACCAAGTTTACCCTTGTTTTGCCTTGCCTTATCCCTGTCTAGTAACCTGATATGAATTAACCAAACAAGTGGAATCATTTTCAATTACAGTATTAAGTCAGATTTATCCTCATTTATAGTCTAGGTAGTCAATTCAGTGTCAGTGACCACCAATTGGTGTAGTACTTGGGATATTGCATCAGCAGTGACCTTTTGCAATTATTACAGCTACTTTGTAACATGTAGATGGTGTTTGGCTTTTTTTAGTTTCTTTTCTTAAAAGGAGTACTTGAGCTAAATACAATTTTTAAGAATTTCTTAAAACTTAAAGCATTTATTTTAAAACAGAGCAAAAGCTCAAAAAGTGCAGCTTCTATAGAAGTTACAAAGTCAAAAAGATTGAACCAAACAGCATCATACTCTTTTCTTGCTGACACATTTATTGGCTATGCAGATGCCTAGAGGTGTTCCAGTTGCCACTGTTGCTGTTAATAATGCAACTAATGCTGGATTGCTGGCAGTGAGGATGTTGGGTGTTGCCAACTATAATCTTCTGTCAAGGTTTCCCCTTCTCCCTCTGCCTTTGTGTAAATCTAATGTGTAATTTGGTCATTGAAGTAAAATTGATAATATCGTGCAGGATGAGTCAATATCTAGAAGACCAAAAAGAAGTCGTCTTGAGCAAAGGAGATAAATTAGAAAAAGATGGTTGGGAATCCTACTTAAAAAATAGTTAATTGTACCGATTAATTTGGTCTTTAATTTTTAGGCTGGCATCTCAGTTTTGGTCAAGTGCAAAATTTTGGTAGAAAAGAAGTCACATGGAGGGTGTGGTATAATGAGTAAATTGAGAAACTTCGGAGCTAGATGTTTTATTACCTAAATCAACAGATTTTCTATCTTCTATTGCAAACATGCAGGAATAAAGTATGTATAATATGGCTCAAAAGTCTTGAATTCACATGGAAAATAAGTCCCTGCCTGTACCTTGAAATAGATTTGACCAGCTGAAAGGCAAATGACGAGCTAAAATGTATACTAGTATTTTATTTGGTTTGTAATGCACAATGGGCCACACTCAAATAATTGAGAACAGATTCTGGTTTTGTTGTGTTGGTCCATAATTTTGGTTATATGATTCACAACTTTCCATTGTGTTTGGACATATTGAAAGTGTTTAATCTGATGTTATCATCACAATAAAAAATAATTACCAAAATATAAAAGAGTAATATATATATATATATATATATATATATATATATTATAAAGATATAAAAATAATTTTCTGTTTATCAGTTAAAATTATATTATGAAAATTCTTCTGACTACTTATTAAAAATAATTTATTGTGAATGATAAAAATGAAAAAATTGGCTAGAATAAAAAAAAGATAAAAGAAATTATAAAAATTAATATCTGTTATTAATGACATCGTGATTAAAAGAAAATTATGTGACTTAAAAAAATAAAAAAGGTGTTAAGTTTAAGTTATATGCTATTGGTATTTGCAATTCAAACATTTCTTTTGAGACGTAGTTATATTTTAAGGATGTAATTAATCTATTCTTTTTAACCTCCATATTATAATATGCAACTTAAAAGAGAAAAAGAAAAAGACTTTCATTCTCCTCAATATCTTAAATCAATATTTTTAATATTTTCTCATTTTCCTTTTTAAATATGAATTTCACACATTAGTGCAACTAACTAAAAGTATATCCTAGTCATTTTATTTTATATTTTCTTATTTGTATGTTTCATCTTTATTATTTTCCTTACAATAGAGCTTATTTAATTTTAATCTAAGTTGAATTCAACATTATTCTAAAAGAAATGATTAATAATTAAAAATAATATTATATTAAAAGTTGTTTATTATAATTAAAATGTACTTCACTACAAATTTTAAATATAGTATAGTAATATTATTCATTTATATATATATATATATATATATATATATATATATATATATATAT
>Ga0209489_109983_pt1 | contig 11204 bp, 5 predicted proteins | sample SiratrowhiteBW_FD_187527 | JGI IMG/M metagenome (GOLD analysis project Ga0209489, IMG submission 187527) | Root nodule microbial communities of legume samples collected from California, USA - Siratro white BW (SPAdes) (version 2) | ecosystem: Host-associated > Plants > Roots > Nodule | place: USA...
TATATATATATATATATATATTTGTATGCATTTTTCCAATTAAAATTGAAATTTTATCATTATAAATATTCATAAGTTCAAAAATTATATTAGAAGTTAACGGTGAAATTTCAATTCTTATTGGAAAAAAATATTTAAAGAATTACATTAAACTTTGTTAATTTGATATCATTTGTGTCTTTCAAATATATAAGCATGGTTTGAGTGGTTATTAAAAAAATTTAGATGGCCCATGTGTTTTCAAAGTTTTCTGGTGTTAGTAAGTTTGTTTTTTTTTTTATTATTATTATTATTATTATGTTAGTAAATGTTATATACGGTGCTATATTTTTCTCATTTTAGTTTTTGTCATCTAATTCTAAAATATCGTCACATTGTGTTTGAACTTAATTTTTATCATCAAACTTGGTTTTTCAACTTATGTTATGATTGATATTTACAGTTTTTAAATTTTTAAGATATATTATTCAATTCATATTTTTTTTATGATAATTACTCATCAAATAATCATTTCTAAAGTCTTTTCGTTTCAATATTCATAAAAATCTTTTGATCATAGATTTTAATTTATCTCAGTGCATATTATGTCAATTCATTATTATTTATAAATATAATATCACCAAAATATAACTCAAAGCTTAATTACAAATATCAAAACAAATCTTCAAACACTTAAATGTTAAGATATGTAAAAAAACTAAAATCACACAACATCAATAAGCTACAGCTTTACATTAAATATTACTATCCTCGAAAGCGCAGTGACAATATAAATAATATAAAGTTGTTGAAGCCATTCAAATATCTAAGATTATCAGAGAATTTACCTAAACTCGACTAGTAAATCCGACTTATAGATTTATAAAAGTCTATTTAATAAAAAAAATTAAAAAAAAAGCAAACATTTATAATATTAATTTTATATTATTAAAATAAATAAATTGATAAAATACATAAGATAACAATTAAGTAACAGATAAAAAGAAATATTATAAAAAAATTCTGAAATGTAACTCGTAAAACCCAACTGCTAACACAATTTTAGAAATGGTGGCGAGACGACACAACGATGAGATGAACGAACAACAACACAAGGTGAAGCAGACAATGACAAATCCAGACGACAAGACTATGTGAAGACACGTAGTGGACCAAACGAAGACAAGTAAGACAACAACGAATCCTAAACCGCGTGCGAGAACCTAAATCGAATGCAATGCAGTTACGAAATCCCTTTTAACTAGGTATAAAAAGCCTAAATGAAATGACGCCTATATGATTCCCCACTCGTTAACGAACTCATACGACAACATACAACAAGATGACAGCAAACCCACACTGAGTAAGACCATGGCGAGCCCTAAACCACACACAAAAACCTAAATCGAATGCCATGCAATCCAGTTATAAAACCTCTTTTAATTAGGAATGAAAAGTTTAAGTGAAATGACAACTATGTGGGTTGTTTCGAGTCTTTCTTCACTACTTGTTCACTAAATGACAGACTCATGAGTTTAGTCGAGTTTACCGAATTTCTCTCGAGTCAACTCGGTCAAGGGTGTAGAAAGATAAACTCGAAACAAGTTTCGAACCAACTTGTGAATTTGAAAATCAGGGTTACACCCATAGCTAAGGTAAATATTTTCACTAATAGATATTTTCACTAATAGATACAACTTTAAAAAACGACTAACTGCATGTAAATAAGCTAACTAAAGTTTTGTTTCAACTATTAATTATAGATATTGAACTTGGCTCACTCTTCTCTAATTTATGTTTGAAGTATTAACAAAATTCAAAACAAATGAAGACCTATTTGTATAGCAAAAGAAAACATAATTGATTAAAACTCAAAACAGAATAAATTAGTAACGTATTACATTATCCTTGATTGTAATCTAATTTCATTGATTTTCAAGCTTTTTAAATATATAAAAAAAAAATATTTTACATAAGTTAATATTATATAAAATTATAATATTACATAGTTCTTCGATTTCTTATATCCACCTTCATGTTTCTTTTGTCCAATACAGTGTATTTTTTTACACTAATACATAAAATGGATAATTTTTTTTTATCGAAATAGACAAATCGTATCAGTTAGATAAGATTTCAAACAAAAAAATCGTTTCAGCACAATTTCAAGCTAAGCATGATTTCAGGCTGATCAAATAGAAATCGCAAAATGATAGAATAATGTGTAAAAATCAAAAATCGTTCAAGCCAAAAACAATTTCGATTAAAAATATTAATTAAAATCATTTCTCACTAAGCAAGTTCCTAAGCAAGTATCTTTTTTAATTATTTTGCACTATGTTACGTTTAAAATTGTCCAAGCGAAATTGAAAAATTGGGATATTTGAATATTAAAAATATGTTTACAATATTCTTTTTATATTATAATATAAATTTTTGTTTATTATTTTTATGAAATTGAATATAATATTAAAAATAAAAAGATGGGAATTTTGCTTGAAAATATATTTTTATTATAAAATTTGAAAATTTTTAATATTATTTTTAATTATGATAAATAAATTAATAATTTGGCTTAAAAGAACAATAATGACAAAGTGATTAAATATTTGATGTAAAAGTAACTAAACTGATTAAATTAAGGTAATGGATTATATAAAATAATTATTGTCTATAGGGATAAAGTGTGACCCTCATTACGACAATAAGTACATTTTTTTTTATCTATTTGAAACTGGCTTATTCATTTCTTTATGTATTCGGGTTGTAACTGGTCTTTCGAATTTGCTTCGTCTCAAAGTCAAGGTTGAGTATAAAATTTGGACTAGTGTAAGGAAACCAATAATCTTGATTTCAATCTGGATGGAAATGTATCTCATAGGCCTTGAAAATGTTGTGGAAGGTGTAGATGGGCAACAAACATGTTGAAATCTAAATGGCTATATGAACAAACTACCATGACATGTGAACAAGATAACCTCAAAGGCTCCACAATCACACCACCATTAATTTAATTTGACTGTGAAAGACATAGGTTGGCGTCGTTAGGGAGTCTTCATCTCCTTGACATCAAAATCAAAGTTTTGATAGTCATATCTTTCAACATAACACATAACAGATTGTTATTCATTTTTCCACAATATGACAGTAATATCTTTCGCATATGTGACCTACAATCAACCTTTGTGTCTTGTTGAACAAACCAATCTTTTATTGTTTCGAAAGTTTTCGTCACAAGAGTAAATATCAGAAGTGATCGAGCACCTCTCAAAATGGAGTTTATGCATTCTACCAGGTTTGTTGTCATATGGCCAAACCTCTTACCCCCATCAAATATTTGTGTCAATTTTTTCCGCGGTATTTGATCAATCCAAGACACTGCTGGCTAGAATTCTAATTACATTGCAGATAGTTTGGCCATGACAATTGGTTCTTTCATCTCATATATTGTGACAATGTGAATATTAAATAAGGTAAAGGACTGAATTTGAAATTAAAAATAAAGAAATAAAACATACTGATATTGATTAATTATTGCTTCAACTTAGCATTTTTGAACTTCTTGTTAAAGTTGGAAGTAATGTGTCTTATGCAAAAGACTAGGGAAAGGTCATCTTCTTCCCAAGCAACCTCTGGAAATTGCAATGTTGACAAAATGGTTGCTCATCTGTCAGTGATTCGACAAATATTTGGTTGAGGAATAACATATTGACGCAATAGATGGAAGAACCATATCATTGTTTATCCTTCAACAATGGCAAAGGTAATTAGAAATATGTTTCGATTTCCATCTTGAGATATTGTTGTCAACAAAGTCTTGTGATATTTGTCAGTCAAGAATGTCCCATCTACCTACACTATAGGCTTATAGTAGTTGAAGCTATCAATGCAAGGCTTGAATGCCCAAAATACCCGGTCTAGATGTAAGTATAGTGATTCTCGACGACGTCAACTATAATCAGATGATCGGTATATTGGACAATAGTCCCCAGAAGTTATTCCTAAAGAGCTTGCTACCATCTTGGAAGATGGTTATACGATTCCTCCTAGTCTCTGAATTGTATTGCAAGAGCATTTTGTTTTACCTTTCAAGCTTTATTGTATGACAAAATAGCCGTAATGATTTTGGATTTTAACAATCAGACTTTTAACAAGAATTGATGGATTTGCCTTCACTGAATTGGCCACAATTGAAGTAATTTGTGTTGAGTCCAAATTCATGTGGTCCTGAATAAAACAACACGTGTGAGAGACTTTTTTTGATTTCCCACTGAGAGGAATCATATAACCATCTTCCGAGATGGTTGCAAGCTCTTCAGGAATCACTTCTGAAAACTATTGTCCAATATATCGGTCATCCAATTGTAGTTGACAATGTCGAGGATCACTCTACTACATCCTAGACCGGGTATTTTGGGCGTTCAAGCCTTGCATTGACGACTCCAACTACTGCAAGCCTATAGTGAAAGTAGATGGCACATTCCGAACTGGTAAATATCACAACACTTTGTTGACAGCAATATCTCAAGATGGAAACCGAAACATATTCCCACTTGTCTTTGCCATTGTTGAAGGAGAGACAAAGGAAACAATGATATGGTTCTTCCAACTATTACAATCTCCAGATGTTGCTTGGGAAGAAGATGGTCTTTCCTCAGTCTCTCCAGATGTTGCTTGGGAAGATGGTCTTTCCTCAGTCTTTCGTACAAGACACATCGCTTCCAACTCTAAGTTCAAAAATACTAAGTTGAAGCGGCAATTAATCAACATCAGTATGTTTTCTTTCTTTATTTTTAATTTCAAATTCAATCATTAATCTTATTTAATTTTTCACATTGTCACAACATATAAGATAAAACAACCAATTGTCACGACCAAATTATCTACAATGCAATCAAAATTTCAAAATTTCGACAAGCATTGTCTTGGATCAATCAAATACCACTAGAGAAATAGACACAAACATTTGATGGGGGCAAGAGGTTTGGCCATATGACAACAAATGACAACAAACCTGATAGAAAGCATAAACTCTATTTTGATAGGTGCCCGATCACTTTCGATATATGCTCTTATGACAAAAACTTTCGAAACAATAAAAGATTTGTTTGTTCAACGAGACACAAAGGTTGATTGCATGTTACGAGTAGGTCACATATCCAAAAGATATTACTGTCATTCTACGAAAAAATGAACAACAACCTATTATGTGTCATGTTGAAAGATATGACCGCCAAAACTTTGATTTTGATGTCAAGGAAATGGTCACTCCCCAATGGCACTGACCTATATCTTTCACAATCAAATTAAATGAACAGTAGTATGATTATAAAAAATTTCAAACTCTGAGACTACCTTGTGAACATGTCATGACAGTTTGTTCATATAACTATTTAGATTTCAACATGTTTAGTGTCCCTCTCTACACCCTTCACAACATTTTCACATTTTATAATAAAAATATTTTTTTCAAGCAAAATTCTCATCTTTCTAATTATTATTATTATAAAAATATTATATTCAATTTTATAAAATAATATACAAAATTTATATTATAATATATAAATAGAATATTACAAACATATTTTTTAATATTCAAATATCCTAATTTTTCAATTGCACTAGTTTTAAATGTAACAAACATAATGTCAAATAATTTTAATTAGCATTTTTAGTCAAAATCATTTTTGGCTCAAACGATGTTTTATTTCTACACATATCGTTCCAACATTTCAAGATTTATATCTACACATATCGTTCCAACATTTCAAGATTTATATCTGACTAGTCTGAAATTGTGCCTAGTTAGAACGATTTCTTCATTTGAAATCGTATCCGGCTAGCTTGATTTGCCCATTTCGGTAAAAAGAAATTGTCCATTTTAGACATTAGCATTTCGGTAAAAAGAAATTGTCCATTTTAGACATTAGTGTGAAAAAATACACCAAACTAGGAAACAAAACCCCACCTTGAGACAATGTTTGATACTTAAATCGTAACGCAATTAGGTAGAGCTTGCAGTGTTGACGTTTGTCAAAACATCTGCGGCTGAGATTATGTTTGTTTAACATTTGACCGCTTCTGACTTACATTTAACCAAGTTTCAATTAAAAGCAATACCAAAGTTGTTTTTGCGAAATAGAAATAGACAGGAAAATTAAACCTACGCAGACTACTGAACTGGTTACAATTAAAATAAGCACGGTGATAAATATATACAAACTTTAAATTTATGAACATTTTCAGATATCAGTAAAGTAAAATTATATGTGCTAATGTTGAATTAAGTTTCATTTGGGGGAAAGGAGACATATTGCATTGCTACGCTACATTTTTTAACTCTCTTTCAAAAGTTAAAGCATTACCAGAAGCCTATCGAGGTACTTGCGTACGTTGCTGATCATAAGAATGATGTAAGGGTGCTCCGGCTGCATCTTGAGAATGTGCATCAACCCCAGCTTGCATCTGAAAAGTTAAGCAAATTTGAATTATTTATCCTCCTACATGCATGAGGTTATGCGGAGGTAATGTATTAGGAATACAGTCAAATATGAAAACAAAATATCCACTTGGATTCATACATTCAGCAATAGAATATTTGTCTCAGTCAGCGGAGCAAGTTTTTCCATGAAATTAGTTGACTTCAAAAACGAAAACAAGAAAAGAAAGAAAGTTGAGAGTAAGCCAAAGGCAGTGCGTCAAATGACCAAATTGGCAACAATTTCCTATTTTGTAAAGTTGGATATTTTTTTATCATCATTGTAAAGTTAAATATGTTAATAAGAACTAGATCTTTTTATTTTACGATTTCATAAAAACAAAGGTTAGCATTCAAGAATCATTTGTATTGTTGACTTTTTAAGTGAACAGTTACTGAGTATATTTCAGAATCAGACAGGGGACTCATTTACGTCCTTGGTTTTGAAGGGAAAAATGGAGACAATGGGAATAGAGAATAAATAGATAAGAAATAAAATTGAAAGTTTAATTATTTTGTAGAGTAGGAAAAGAAATAAAGTGTTTGGAAAATTGTGTAGGTTGATCTATTTAATAAGAAATAAAAACAGAGATGAAGAGATGAATTCAAAATAGATAAGAAACAATACTGTGGATCTCCTAACTTTTAAAAATCGTTTCCTTTCTTTTCTCCTTCCACCCAACACACTATGTTAATTCTCTCGCTCTTCGTCTTTTCACTCTACAGATCAAGGCAGAGTTCTGCTCTTATAAATTGATAACATGATTAATCTAATGTTGGGCTCGGCGTTTAAGGAAAGATTTGACAGGCGTATCCTAAAATAAATAGGCAGTCACTTTCTGCATCCCAAAAATTTCTTGTCGCACATATCTGGAATGTTTTTCTACCTTCTCCAGTCCAGAAGTCACCAAACCAGAATGGAATTTACAGTTTGAATGGGCCAATCCCAAATGTAAAATCGCCAAATATGATTTTCCATTTTGAATTGACGAATGTAAATGGTGAAGAGATTCAGGAAGAATTTTTTTTTTAGGTGCAGAAAGCAAATGCCATACAAAATATAAATTGTTTCTGCAAATTTTCTATGGATTTGAAGCTAAAATACACAATGTCATTCATAAATCAGAACCAGACGCACACTACCAGACTAGCATGTAAAAGGCATATCAAACTTGTAAGAGTGTGCCATACATACCTGACGCATGCTATAAGAACCAGGAGGGTATCTGACTCCTCCATATCCCATCTCACGATTGTCATAGTTATCAGGAGGATATCCAGGACCTGTATAGAAAAAAAATCCATAGATTTATAGTATGCATCTACGAAGAATTAAAAGGATATGATTAAGTGCTTTTTCCTCATGGCAAAAAAAAAAAAGTCCCTGAAAAAGTATTAAAAAAACGCACTGTATCATAAAATTGCCTTTTCCAAAGCTTGTAGAAACGGATTCAAACTTTCTAACTTGAGAGAAAACCAGTAAAATAACAAATTTTTTGAGGTTTTATTTATCATAATAATTTTAAGAATGTGTTTTCTGATTAAAAATAATTTTCTTTTTTAAAAAAATTAAATAAGTCCCCTTGAAGAACAAAGTTTGAGCAAATTTTGAAGTTATACTCTGTTGTATCTACCAAGAACTTGAGATAAACGACCAAGAAAGTTAAATTACTTGGTTTTGCATCTGCAGCCATTGCAGCCCTTGCCCTCTTCTCTGCATTAGCCAACTCAGCACGTAACTTTTCAACCTCACTGGACATTATAATCATATTGTTGTCCATTTCCCGTCTGTGTTCAAGGTTACTAGCATGTGTCTTCTTCTCAAGTTCAATAGCATTCCTGTATGCATCAATAAATGAAAATGTAAAGCATGCACAATATTTCAGACTAGGTGAACTTTAGCCCTTGCATCTGATTAGACGCAGGAAATATCACTCTTCCAACAGGAAAAGATAGTGTAGTTGAATTAGGAAGCATGGAATCAGTAGAGACACAGGCAATAACAAAATCTAGTAAGTGATATTAAATCTTATATAGGCTGATAAGTATCTGAACTAATAACAGGGTTCAATATTAGAAATCAAAATAAACAAAGAATGAGACACACTTCTGTACACGGTGAACAATACCCATCAACATTAGTTTTTACTTCTTCTGCGAGCTCCACGGTGGCATCATGAAGTTTAAAGTTCAAAGTAACTCAAATGTCAGCATCAGGATTTTAGAATCAGCAGACTCAATGCATTCAGAATCATAGTCTAACTAGTAAATAAATCATAAACCAATGAAACTAATATATCAATAAAAATACTATGTTATTGTTCTTTGATTTCTCCACATCTACATGAATAATTGACTATAAAAGACTCTATCAATTATATGTCGACATATATCAACATATAATTGACTACACAATTTACATAATTGATTATATGATCTTGATGTTAATCGTCTCTATTTGGAGGTCAATGTTGCATTATGGTTAGTGCAAGCTAGCAGTGCAGAGCAGAAGGATGAAAGAGTCTCTTTATAAGAGTTCGGAGTGGAGACTCTCACTCTCCACTTTTGTTTATAGCAGATATCATATATGTTCCTCACTCTTCACATGGAGAAGCACACGCACGGACACTTTAAGAAATAGACAAAATCCCCCCTTTAGTTTCTGTTATTTTTAAAGGGTATGAATTAGAGATTTTGAGTAATCTATTATGCCATATACATAACTGATTATGTTTGAATACACAATCGTGTTTAACAAATACTGTCCATGACCTTCACAAGGGTAGAACCATAAAAAATATGTGAATGTCTACGCATTTCTTATATTTGTGTGGGTTGTCCATGTTTTCCAAAAATTTCTTCGGCATTTCTAACCAGAGAACCCCATTTCCCATTTCCTTCTTATCTATTCCACACCACCAACCAGAGCATAAAGGAAATAACAACAATATTGTCAATAGCACGAATCAAATGACAGGCATTTACAGGAAAGCTATATCGACATATGACTTCCATTTTGAGGGAAAACAAAAAATAAAAATTATTACAATGAAAGGAGTAGTGAGTGCAAACACAAAGAACAAATAAAATTATTTTACTCCAATGATCCAAACACATGTTTCTATGCTAAAGTTCATTCTGGTTCTGATGCCTTCCCTCACATGCTCAGATAAGGGAAACCTAACAACTAACGAGGACGAACAAAGAGTGGTCCTTGGGGCAGTGCCCACAACCATTTAGTGCAAGATCCTGCACAAACTACCCTAATAAGAAAATCACATAAAAATATTTGTGCTTAGACAGAAGCACACAGTTATTTTAAAGCCTTGCATTCACCCAATAACATTCAACAACTGAAATCTAAAAGGCTATCAAGTTGCACCTTCCTTTCTCTACTTTTTTCACGTCCAAGCCAAACAAAAAAACACCATTCACCAAACATGCAAAATGAAAACCTAAAATAAAAGTCTAAGCCATATCACTGGAATCCCTAAACAAAAAAATGAATGTCCTCAAAAAGTCATGGCCACAAATAAACAATGATTAACTTAAATAAATAAACAATTTACCTTCCTCGTTGAATCTCATGGATCATGGCCTCTATATCGGCTTTAATGGCCGGCACAAATTGCGCCTGGGCCCGCGCCCTCCCGAGGTCGCTCTCAAAGGTCTGCAGCTGCGCCGCAAGCTCCTTCTGCCCCGTCGCGAGCTCCTGTACGTCCGTCCGCACCCGATCCAACTCGGCCCTCATTGCGGCGACGGCGCGCACCTCCGCATCCACCTTCAGCGACTTCTCGTATATCTCGAGCACCTCCGCATCGCGCTCGGCCTTGACTTCAGCAGCGGTGGCCGAGAGGCGACGGAGCTCCTCCTGAGTGGCGGCGAGGTCCTGCTTTAGGGCCACGTGGATGCTAGCAAGGCGCTGGTTGTCGGCGATGAGGGTCTGGATCTCGCGATGGCGCGTTTCGACGCGGTTCTCGAGGGCGCGGACCGCCGCCGCCGGGGAGGAATGTGCGAGGCGCGTTTCGTCAAGGCTCGTGAAGGAGGAGGGCGCGTGTTTGCGCCCCGCCATTTTGCGATTTTGAGAATGTCTGGTTTTAATTTGATGTTGCACAGTATAGACTATAAAGCAGCAGTTGAGTGTGAGTGAGTATGGAGGATGCTCTGCAAGTGCTTCCTTCTATCTCTCTCTCTCAGTCTTTTTATTTACACCTTAAATGTTCTTCCAAATCTGATTTAACTATTATAATTAAGTATTTTAAAGTCTTTGAAACGGTTTACTTGAGAAGATGAAGAATTTGTTGCTGCTGAATGATTAAGAGTATCTTTAGACATATTTCCATAAAGACACCAAGAAGAAATTAAGATGATAAAATAAATTTTCTCATAAGTTAATTTGTAAAAATATTTATATATAATTTTTAAATTATTATTTTAATTTTGTTTACAAGTTCATTTTAGTTATGGAGATAAATTTTCTTATTTTTCTCGTCTAAAATTGTTTATGAAAAAATATTGCCTCAACATATCTTTAGAAAATTACTATGGTTGAAGCTTAAGCTTATCCAAAATCACGAAGAAGGACCTTTAAAAAGAATTTGTTAAGCAAATGAATAAATGGAAAAGAAGTTCTTGAGATGGAATACCTCTGAATTAATTTTACTAAACAAATTTTATTATATAAAAAGATAATTTGGCCGCTATATCAACATTATTCCATTACATAAATGCTCCCTGGATATATATA
>Ga0209489_109984_pt1 | contig 11203 bp, 8 predicted proteins | sample SiratrowhiteBW_FD_187527 | JGI IMG/M metagenome (GOLD analysis project Ga0209489, IMG submission 187527) | Root nodule microbial communities of legume samples collected from California, USA - Siratro white BW (SPAdes) (version 2) | ecosystem: Host-associated > Plants > Roots > Nodule | place: USA...
TTCTTTCTTGTTTTTTTTTTTTTTTGTCTAAAAGTACTAAATTGTGGACTCGAGATGGACTCCATGAGAATGCAACTATTTCAAAATGTTGGAAGATGAATGACTTGAACTTCACCATTCATTATTTTTTTTTTTTAAAAAAAACCTTTCAAAGTTCAAAGTGCATAATAGGATTTTGCATTCAAGTTGTCACAGTATCTTTTTGAGACAATAATGTGAAGTTCACCTAATAGAGATGTTAAACAAACTAATTTTGCAGTTACAACGATTAAGTTACAACAATTTGCTTTAGTGTTATTTTCGATACAACATGTTTTCTTTAACACCAAGAGACTAAATTTTCAATAATAGATTTTCTATCCTCTAAATTTGAACATGATGAAAGTAAAGAAAAAGAAAAGACATTAGATCAAGCTGAGTAAATATTTTTAAGTTCTAAGTATCACATAATGTCTTTTTTACTATTTTCCAATGATGCTAATGAAAATTGTGCATGAATTGCAAAACTCTATTGATAAAAAAGGAGGGTCTATGTCTTTTAACAGTTATAAACACTCAATTCCATTTAGGGAACTAAAAATGTTAAATAAAATAAAACCTAATTAACAAAATCACCATAAAAAATGAAATAAAATTAAATAATATATATTAAAAAGGATTAAATTGAAAATAGAAATATATATATATATATATATATATATATATATATATATATATATATATATATATATATATTTCTATTTTATTGTATCCCAAATATACTTAAAAAATATAAATATGTGAGAAAATAATATTTGTAATTTAAAATAAAACTTTTATTTACAATAAATATAATTTATTGATAAAAATTAAAAAAATTATATTTCATCCTACTCAACCTTCAATTTTTCTCTCTCCCACAACATCCCTTTCTCTCTCCTTTTATTCTTCACTTCATCCAACCCATCTCTCTCTCTCTCTCTCTCTCTCTATATATATATATATATATATATATATATATATATAAAACACGATGACTTTCTCCTTGGTTTCAATAGTCTAAAGATCCATGTAACACGTGGAAACCAAGTGGAAGATGAGTAGGACAAAGAGAACAACATGGAAAATTATAAGCATGGACAAAAAGGAAAGAAGGAAGTTTGTTACTTCTTAGGAACACATGGAAATATATTCAAGACGTAAGAGGGTCAGAAGGAGCACTAGAGTCACGAAAAGGGGTTTTGAGTGGTATTCCTTCTTCCTGATTGTTCTTCTCTTTGTTATTCTTTTTTGTCTCTATTGTTTCCCTATTATGATTTCATTAATCTCTTATAGGTACGTGTCGGAGTAAGTGTGTCACCAAGATATGTCGTTGAGATTATATTTGGTTTGCAGCTCAATATTTTTTATCAAAATTATACCTTCTCATTTCTATTTATGTCTAAACCATAAATCCAAAATTAAACTCTTATTTGTCAATTTTTTCCTTATTACGTGCATTATAGTAGAAAAGTACTACTATTTCATTAGTGTTTTCATCGCTCATGGTCGAAAACATTCACATGAAGAAGATGTAGTAGGAGATCCGCACTTTGTATGTGAATTTGGAGAAAAATTCCTTGGAGCAAAAAATCCTTACAATGCAAATGGTTGAATAAGCTAAGGTTCGATTAGACACATTCCAACTTATGTTTGAGGCCTTCATGCAGAACCTGAAACAATGGGTGAAACTCCTTCCTTGGGCAGAATATTGGTACAATTCTTTCTTCCACTACATCATTGGTATTACACCATTCAAAGCTCTTTATCAAAGAGATCCCCCAATATTAGTCAAATACAAGCATTATCCAAAAGTCCAAAAGATTGTACAAGAATCCATGTCAAAGAGATGTTATTCTATAGGAATTGAAGACTAATATGTTGAAAGCTCAACAATATATGAAGTTTCAAACATATAAGAAAAGAAGATCAATGGAACTAGAGGTTGACAATACGATTTTGGTTAAACTTTAGCCCTATAGATATAATTCAGTGGCACTTAGAAAGAATTAGAAGCTAGGGCTAAGGTATTTTGAGCCTTTGTTGATAGTTACTAAGCTCGGTTCAGTTGCCTATAAACTCCGATTACACGCACATACCTATATCCACCCTACATTTCATATTTCTTTACTAAAGAAATTTAAAGGAGATATCTTGACACCATATTTACCCCTACCACTCTTTACATCTGAACTTGGACCAATCATGCAACCAGAAGAGATATTGTCCATTAGGACAATCAATCAAGGAGACTTGATAGTACCTCAGGTGCTTGTTCGCTAGCAGGATACTCAAACAATGGAATCTACTTAGAAAGATTCACAAAGCCATGTTAGAGACTTTCCTTCCCTCAACCTTTAGTACAAGCTTATTTTCAATGGGAAAGGTATTGTAACACATGAAAACCAAGTGGAATGGGAGTTGGACAAAGAGGACAATATGGAAAATTATGAGTTGGACAAAAAGACAAGAAGGGAGTTTGTTACTTCTCAAGGACACCTGCAAATGGATTCGGGATTCTAGAGGACTAGGGTCAGAGAATTAAATAGGAGGCTCAAAGGCTACAAAAGCGGTTTTTTGAGTGGCATTCCTTCTTTCAAATTGTTATTCTTTCTGTCTTTATTGTTCCCTTCTTATGATTTCATTAATCTATTATAGGTATGTCTATTGTGTAATGTTAAGGTCTGAGTAGGAGTGATGCTAAGATACATCATTGAGATTGTATTTGGTTTACAACTCAATATTTTTTTGTCAAAATTATACAGTCATAATTATATTTCTTGTTAAACCATGAATTCAGAATTAGACTCTTATTTGTCATTTTTTTTCCTTATTACGTATAATCAAGTATCACAATAGAAGAGTATTACTATTTCAGTCTAACACGCTAAATAGAGCTTCTTCGTCTCAATATTCCTGCACACAAAGTCACATTAGGTTCACTCCTTATACGAGCAACTGTGAAACTTCTAATGCTTTTGAGAACGTTGACAACCACCACAAAGGACATATCAATCCCATTATGTTGCACATGGTTTGAGGGATGTTTATAATAGTGTCGTTGATGAACATAGGGAAGTTGAAGGCTTCACAAAGATGTCATACAATGGTTGCAATGTTGAAAACAATGCCAACTGCCACCATGAGCACCATGTCAGGTGTGAAAGAGATGAGCATGGACCATGCACAACATATAAGTTACTACGAATCCCACGAGAAGCAGTCAGTCTTGAAAATTTTGTGTGGTGACTCTATATAATCTTCCCAACTCCGACAAACTTCAGTAGGGGAAGATATCACTGTGTGTCACGTTTGTTCACATACGTTTGCATCAACACTAGCATTCAAATGGAACAAATAAGGATCATAGTGGCACAATGTAGGTGGCTTCATGGTTTAAACCGTGTGTAATTATATTAGGATTTATTGTATTGGTGTAACAAAGACAACAAAAAACCTTTAAAATAGAAACATCATAATGATTTTCATGCAATTTTTCATATGTAGAATTATTATTTAACAAAGGTGTGGGAATACAGTTAATAATCATTGTAGTATGCAAAAGAGCTTAACACCAAAAATTCAAGGGAAGGTGGGATTGAAAAGACAAAGATCTAGTAACATTGAGAAGGTGTTAATGTTTTCTCTCCATTATGTCATTTTGTACAGGAGTTTCAATGCAAATGGTTTGATGAACGCCTTTAGAGGAGAAAAAATCTGTCATGAGAAATTCATTTTCATTATCAATTCTAATAACTTTAACATGGTGTTGAACTAGTTTTCAATTTGAAGGATAAAATTAGTGATGATATTGGGTGTTTCGTATTTATCGTTCATAAAAAAACACATGTGTAACGTGTGTGATCATCCACAATAGTTAAAAAATATTTATGACCATGCATGGAAGTAGTGGAATAAGGGTCCTAGATGTCAATATGCAATAGATCAAGAGCATTTAAAGCATAGGAATAACTAAGAGGAAATGCAAGTTTCTTTTACTTGACTTGATGACAGATAAAATTTTTATTGGCAGTAACACATTTATAGTAATTTTGCATAATGTTTATTCTTCCAATAGAGGGATGTCTCATATGTGAATGCCAAATATCAATAACATATGTGATCAGTGGCACCATAATCAATAATACACTTGTTCTTGTAGAAGTTACGATTGATATTACTTGACTCGTTGGAGAAGTTCCATGAGAGCACGATATTGTTGTGTGGTTATGTGAACACCATCAATAACTTTATCATTTCCTTGCTCTTTTCTAGAATTACCTTCTTGAATGACATTGTGGACTCAAGCATTTTTATTGAAGAGTTTATGACTAAGAGCATACAGTGCTTGATGTTGCAGACATCAATAGTATGCCCATTCTTTCCGCAATGAGTACAAACTTTCTTGATAGAGTTGTTATCGTTTTTTAAATTCTTGTTCTCTTGATTTGATGGAAAACCATGTTTGTGATAATAAATGGCTTCAGTGTGACCATTAGGACCACAAAAGGAACATATACTATTGTTTTTGGGAACTTGTTGATTGACATTAACACTGCCATTGGCACTAATATTGATATTCTTAGTGGTAGTTGTAAAGGAATTATTGAAAAATTGTCTCTTTTGTTATTGGAAATAAGAGAAGATTTTGTTTATAAGAGAGGTGGGATTCATGAGAAGAAAGTAAGATTTTATATTACTATACTAATCATTCAAGCGGAGGAGAAACTGCATTGCCTCTAATCTTCATGCTTTCTCTTGGCTAAGGTAGAAAGAACATTGCAAGAACACTTGGTTTGAGAGGTTGTCTAATTCATTCCATATGATTCTTAATTTGTTAAAATAATTGGTGATAGGCAAATCACTTGGCAAATGGAAGTAGCTTCAGATTGAAGATTAGAAACACAAAAGTTCTCCTTGAGTATTTTGCTTTAAGATTGTTCCACATATCGATTGTTGAGTCCATCCAAATAATACTTTTCTGCATAGGCACAAAGACAAAGTAAATAATTCAAGAGACAACCATGTTGTTGCATATATTCTAGGTAGCGTAATCCAATGTAACTAAAGCAAGATTATGAATAGGATCGTAAAGAACTCACAAAATCGTAAATTGTGTAATCGTAACATGAATCATAAATTTTACTTTTTTTAATATATATATATATATAATATTTTTTATCAGTAAAGAAAATAAATAAAAGAAATAAAAAAATATTTGAGGGATGTTTCAAGAAAATAAAAGAAATAAAATATACACATTAAAAATGCCTTGATTTTATTTTATTTTAATTGAAATTGAAATACTCACCTAAAAAGGTAAATGGTTGATGCAGGAAACAATATGAAAATAAAAATTGTGATCACACGATTTTACGATTTAATTCGATGAACCATATGATCTTGTGAGTCGCAAATAGTATGTACGTCTTGCGATGGTATCGAGGGTTAAGAAAGGTTGGACAATGATATGATAACTATGAACAAGAAAGAACAAATAATATGATAACATGGAAGAAGGTTTTTTTTTATTGAATGTGTATCTTTTTGTTTACAATAACTCACTTAATATAAAATTCTAGGAAACTAAATATGGAAATTATTCTAAATAAATACATTTGATATTCCCTGATATTCTACTGATACTCTATGATACTCCCTTGATTATCTTTGATATTCTACTGATTTGTTTCTTTGATACTCCCTTGATTATCTCTCTGATATTTTTACCGATATTCTCTGATATTCTCTTGATTATCTCTGATATTCTACTGATTTGATTTGTTTCCATAATAATAATATTCTAACACTTCCCCTCAAGGTGAGCAGTGGGATTACCAATGCTTAGCTTGCTGAGGACACGGGTAAATGTTTTGCTTGTAACAGCTTTGGTGAAAATGTCTGCCAACTGGTAATCGGACTTTACAAACGGAAGCTCAATACTACTATCCTCAATCTTCTCCTTGATAGAGTGTCTGTCCACTTCAACGTGCTTGGTTTTGTCATGTTGTACATGATTCTTTGTTTTCATAGCTTCTTGCCATTTGCCTTTCTTACTGGCTTCATGAACTGTTTTGGGAATAAGAAAAACTCTTGCAATGTCTGTCACTCCTTCTCTGGTTATCTTCATAGGATACCTGGAATTCTGAGAAACATGTTCTGGAGAATATCGATCAGGTGGTACCCCTCTGTTTCTTCTTGGCGAAAGTGTGAAAGGCTCTGGTTCTGGTGCTAATCTGTTAGTGACTTCATTCATAACAGGAAACAACTCAGTAGGAAGTGTGAAGGCTCTGGTTCTAGTGCTAACCTGTCATTATTAGTGACTTCATTCATAACAGGAGACAACTCAGTAGAGTGAAGAACACTCACCTCTTGTTGGACATTCTTAGAAGGATCCTCATTGGTTGTGTTGGTCCCTCCTACGTTGACAGAGACATGCTCGTTGGCTCCACCTACTTGCTCTTTTGGAACAGTTTCTTGGCAACTAAGTTACTTAACCAACTTGGTGGTTCACTAGTTTTCTCCCCCTAACATCAAGTTGGCTACTAAAAAAATAGTTTTATTCTAAAAAATCACAATCCATAGTCACATACACAGTGAGTGATTGGGTTGTAACATCGATACCCCTTTTTGTGTGTAGCATATCTAACAAAGACACATTTCTCAACACATGGATCAAATTTGGTTTTGTTAGCTTTGGAAATATGAACGAACACAAAGCACCCAAAAACTCATGGTGGTAACATTTGGACAGGGGGGATATTAGTCTGAGTAGCTAGGATCTATAAGGGTGTTCTGTGGTTAAGGGTCTGGAAGGATAACCTGTTCAAAAGATAAGTCAAGGTAGCAACAACTTCGGGCCAAAACCGTGTTGGAACCTGTGCATCAAAAATCATGGCCCAAGTCATCTCTAGTAGCTTACGATTTTTCCGTTCTGGTACACCATTTTGTTGGGGTGTGTTTGGATAAGAAGTTTGATGAATTAAACAATTTTCTCTGAAAAACTCTTGCATTGATTTGTTAACAAATTCTCCACCATTATCTGATCTAAGTACTTGGATTTTCTTGCCAAACTGAGTGTGAATCATTTGGTAGAATGCATAGAACTTATCGTGTACTTCAAATTTGTGTTTAAGAAAATATACCCACGTCATGCGAGAGAAATCGTCCACAAATAACAAAAAATACTGAAATTGATTATTATGGGAATTAGGAGCTGGACTCCACACATCAGAATGTACAAAAAAAGCAGAATTGACTCTATTGTTGTTGGAAGGAAAAGTAACTCAATGATTCTTTGCCCGTATACAAGTTTCACGTTTGATGGGCTTAGTGTTACTAGTAAATAAAATAGGAAATAAAATTTTAAGGTACCCAAATGAAGGATGACCCAAACGTCTATGCCATAACCAGAGTTGCCTTGTAATCGTTCCGTGAGCAAGCATGGCATGTACCTTGTGAGCAACCTCATCAACGTAGTAAAGACCTCCACATTCAGTACCACACCCAATGATCTCCTTCGTAAGAATTTCCTGTAAAAGAAAAAAGGTAGGAAACATGAGAACCACACAATTCAACTCCTTTGTAACTTGACTTATAGAAAATAATTTTGATGATAGTGCAGGAACATAGAGACAATTTTCTAATTTTAATTCTTTTGAAAAAATAATGGAGCCCTTTCCTTGGACCGCAACTAATTCTCCACTGGCTATCTCAATATGAGTTTTAACAGGTGTGGAGAGATTGTTAAAATCATGAGGATCATGGGTCATGGTGTCGGTTGCCCCACAATAAAAAATCCACTGATCAGATTTTCCTGGGCTGGTATCCTCCTCTCTTCTTTTACCTCCATGAGTGACTGAGGCTCTTCCATGAACGACTTGTGGTTTTGCTTCTTCCTCTCTTTTGGTGTCACAATTACAGTTACTAGTGGTTTGTGGGATGCCTACGACGGTGGCAGCCTTGCGATTTTTTTGTTTAAAATCTTTCCACCATTCGGCATAACCCACAATTTTGAAGCAAGTCTCCTTGGTGTGTTTCTTCATTCCGCAATGAGTACAGTGGAGGTGGATTTTGTCTTTCTTGTCTCGTTGTGATGGACGTCGCTGGCAGTTTCTGGGCGACTCCATCCATGTCCATGTTCTGATGGTCTATTTCTTGCGATTAAGCCGATTCCGGCCTCCCCTAATGATGTGTTTTCTTCGCTATTGGTGGTACGCTTTAGAATTTGGAGTCGGGCCGCCTCCCTTCGAACAACAACATAGGCGGACTCTATTAAAGGGGTCTTCTCTTGCATCAAAATATCTCTTCTAATGACTTCAAATTTTTCATCTATCCCTGTTAGGAATTGATATAGTCTCTGTTCTTGTTTAATTTAGTTGAAAGTTGCAATATCATCTGAGCATTTCATAGGGTTCGGTTGCTTTCTGTCAATCGCCATCCATATAGCTTGTAATTTGTTCCAGAAATCCTCTAAGGTATCCTTTCCCTGTTTCTGTGTGTTTACTTTTCGGTGTAAATCATAGATTTGCATCGGGTATGTGCCGCTTCCGTAGGTAGTAGCCAATCCCTCCCACAAAGCCTTGGTGGTTGGGAACTGGGAAACATTGTTTATCAAACTAATCTCAATATTCTGAATTATCCAAGTGAAGACAGTTTGGTCTGCCTATTCCCATTTTTCATATGTTGGTTCTATCTCTTTTGGTGCCGGAGGCATACCTGTTAGATGACTCTTCTTTCCTCTGCCACCGATAGCTTTCTTCATGAGTGTTGCCCACAATGGATAATTGTCTCCATTTAATTTGAAACCAAATGACAAATTTGTAAGATTGGATTGTGTTTGCTGAATCCCTAGGCCATTACGAAGCATATTTGCAATTTGCAAAGTTAGCTCATCAGTAATGGTTGAGGAGTTATTCTGGTTTTGATTCATGTTGTTGTCAATTTCATCATCTGAAAATGACATTTTTGGTTTTTTGGTGTTTTTCGGACGTGAGGGGTAATGGAATAATGATGTTGGTTTTTAAGTTTCCAGGATCTAACACCGCTTTGATATCATCTTGCGATGCTATCGAGGGTTAAGAAAGGTTGGACAAGGATATGATAACTATGAACAAGAAAGAACAAAGAATATGATAACATGGAAGAAGGTTTTTTTTTTATTGAATATGTATCTCTTTGTTTACAATAGCTCACTTAATATAAAATTCTAGGAAACTAAATATGAAATTATTCTAAATAAATATATTTGATATTCTTTGATATTTTACTAATATTCTCTGATACTCTCTTGATTATCTTTTATATTCTACTGATTTGTTTCTTTGATACTCCATTGATTATCACTCTGATATTCTTACCGATATTCTCTGATATTCTCTTAATTATCTATGATATTCTACTGATTTGATTTGTTTCCGTAATAATAATATTCTAACAGTACGATCCTACAATCTTAAAATTAAAATTTTGATTTTAACTACCTTGAGAGAATCAGTTTTTGAAAGTTTTGAAACACTTCCATTTGTGAATTCCACCTTGTTCTTAAGGTTGATGGCAGTAATTATGAGCCTGCTCCATTCTTGGTAGTTTCTAAGATCTGAAACAAAAGCCATCACAGGATTCTCATTTGAAGATACAGGTGGTTATGAACACATTGTTCTTCTCCGAAGTTAAAAAGAAAATTAATCCCAAAAAGAAGATCAAGAAGCAAAGTGCGTAGGAAATTTCTTCAAAAGATAAGTTCTTATATAATAATAACATAACATGGTATTTCACGTTATTAACATCCAAAACAATTATTTTCTCCATAACTGCGAATATGCAGGTGGTGCAGAAGATAGACATGAGGTAGAAAAAGATGAACACTTCAAAAAACAAGAAAGCATAGTATAAAACTTGATAAAAGAAATAAATACAAAACTCTTAAAATAATCCAAGAGACAACCATGTTGTTGCATATGTTCTAGGTAGCATAATCCAATGTAGCTAAATCAAGATTATAGATAAGATCGTGAAGAGCTCACAAAATCGTAAATTGTATAATCGTAACACAAATCATAAATTTTACTTTTTAATATATATATATATATATATATATATATATATATATATATAATATTTTTATCAGCAAAGAAAAAAAATAAAAAAATATTTGAGGGATGTTTCAAGAAAATAAAAGAAATAAAATATACACATTAAAAATGCCTTAATTTTATTTTATTTTAATTGAAATTGAAACACTCACCCAAAAAGATAAATGACAATATGAAAATAAAATTCGTGATCACACGATTTTACGATTTGATTCAATGAACCGTACGATCTTGCGTGGAGTTTGAGTAGCAAATAATATGTACGATCCCACAATCTTAGGATTAAAATTTCAATTTTGACTACCTTGACATAATCTATATCAATTCTTGAAGGTTTTAAAACATTTCCATTTATGAATCCAATTTGTTCTTAAAGTTGATGATAGTAATTATGAGCCTGCTCCAAAAATGATAGTTTCTAAGATCCAAAACAAAAGCCATCACAGTACTCTCATTTGAAGATAGAGGTGGTTGTAAACAGATTGTTCTTCTCCAATAATGTGAAGTTAAAAAAATAATAATCCCAAAAAAAGATCAAGAAGCAAAGTGTGTAGGAGAGTTCTTCAAAAGAAAAGTTCTCATGATATTTCACGTTATTAACAATCAAAACAATTATTTTTTTCCATAACCGCGAATATGCAGGTGGTGCAGAAGATAGACATGAGGTAGAAGAAGATGAACACTTCAGAAAACAAGAAAGCATAGTATATGAAACTTGATAAAAGAAAAAAAAAATAAATACAAAACTCTTAAAATGAACCTGTAGACGATCCATAGAGATCATTTAGTGTACACAAAAAAACACTAGACAGTGTCCTGAAAATAGCACAAGACAGATATGAAGGGATTGTCTACTCCTTGTAAAAAACAAATGAATCGTCTGTAGGAACAGCTGGCTCCAGAAGGGGGGGGTTGAATGGAGCCTGAACTCAATTTGCTATAAATAGAAACCACCAACCAAGGCAAAAAATATAAGCACAGATAAAGCAGTTTTATACTGGTTCACCCTAATCTCTTGGGCTACGTCCAGTTCTCCCTTGAACAAACCGTTCAAGAGGTTCCACTATTAAGCAAATAGTTACAACGAGTAC
>Ga0209489_109985_pt1 | contig 11202 bp, 5 predicted proteins | sample SiratrowhiteBW_FD_187527 | JGI IMG/M metagenome (GOLD analysis project Ga0209489, IMG submission 187527) | Root nodule microbial communities of legume samples collected from California, USA - Siratro white BW (SPAdes) (version 2) | ecosystem: Host-associated > Plants > Roots > Nodule | place: USA...
TAACTGAGTTTTGTGTCGGTATTTTATCAGGTTTAACCAATCGAAATTAATCTAAACCTATGATTTTTTAAGTTTTGTCTTAACTATTGAGTCATGTAAACAATTTGTACATTCAAATCATTTTGATAACTATTTAATTTGAGCATGTCATTCAGTTTTATAATTTTTTAAAAAGGATACTCGTGTTAGTATTAGTATAAACATTAACATCATATATCATGATAAAAGAAATAATATTAGTATTTCTCATACGGAGAACACTATTAAGACCTTAAATGATCTAACTCTAATGCAATCTATTCAAGAGTATTAATAATAAATACTAAAGGAGATAGCTCATATATATATATTCACATGAACTTTGTGGGTAAGCATGTAATGACAAATGAAAATCTTTTTATTAATAATGAAGCTATATATTTATGTTGTAATTACAAAAAAATTACGTACAAAATATATATTTTACAAAATTCATATTAAAACATTCAAAGAAAAAAGAAACAACAACAAATAAGATACAATATTAAACTGCAATTCAATTTTATTTTTATTTTTATTCTTTTTTCTTTACTGAAAGAAGTCGAAAGTTTCAATTTATCTGCGTTTTTCTTATCAAGCTTCAAGTTAATACACATCAAGAAGTGCAACAGTAAAACAACGTAGTTGGTAAAGTTGATTGAAAAAAATTATATCATAAAAAGGTGATGAAGCAACAGTAATCTTCAAAGTTTTATATAAATAAATTAAGAAGAAAAAGAAGAAAATATACTAATACATACAAGTGTTAAACAACTTTCTACTATTCATAAACTTTTGTATATTTCTGTATTTGAAACAAATCTTTGTAAAACAACCTATTTATAACATTCATACATTAGTAATATAATACTTTCATACATAATATATTGAAATTATATTATTTATTATTGAGAATTATATGATTTATAAATATTATAAATAAAATATAATTACGAATATTTAAGAACATGGATGTAAATATTTGATTGAATTGGTCATTGAGTGATCGGAATTTGGTAAATTAGATTTTGAAAGATCAGGCTTAGGTGATCGATTTATGAGTAACTGGAATTTGGGATCAAAATTTGGGAGATCAAAGTTTGAAAGATCATGCTTACGTAATTGGCCTGTAAGTTATTGAAATTTGAAAAATTGAATTTTGAAAGATTTGATTTTGGGAGATCGGAAGATCAGATTTAGGAAGATTGAATTTTGGAAAATTAGGTTTACGTAATCGGCCTAATAGTAATCCAAATTTGGGAGATAACATTGTGGAAGATCAGCTTTAGGTGATCGATCTAATCATAATTTCAGAGATTAAATTTTGAGAGACTGGATTTAGGAGGATTAGATTTAAGGAGGACAGGTTCGCGAGATCAAATTTTGAAAGATCGGATTTTGTAAGTTTTTTTCATACCAAAATTTTTGGAGACCAAAATTTGGGAGATCGGATTTGAAAAATCGACCTTACTAATCGAATTTTGGACAATCAAAGTTTTGGAGATCGGCTTTAGAAAAATCATTTGTTAAAAAAAATTACTAAAATTATTTAAGAAGAAAACAAATTGTTTGAAATTTCTATGATTTTGAAATAATGCCTTACATAGAAAATCTCTTATGTTAAACGTAAATTTAGAAAGTAATAATAAAGGATAAAAAGGACTTATCCTTAAGAAAAGAGATAAGCATAAAGGATTAAAATTCTCAAGCATTCAATGTTAAAAATAAGATAAATTTTTTACTTTTTATAATTTCAACATGGTACCTTAGGTGTCATCACAACTATCACAATTAAGTAAATCACAATTGAAAAAATAGTCTTTTACTTCCAATACTCCAACAATACTCCAATAGGACTCCATGCCCAAGAACCCAACATTGAACCTTAGGTATTTTCATGGAGGTAGGAAAAAAAATCTTTAAGATGTGTCTTATACAAATGTGCAAAGAAGATCGGAGTCAAAATTTTAGGATCCAACTGTCAAGATACGTTTCATATTTTCAAGAAAGAAAAATTCAAATTCATAAAATCCCTTATCGAAAATAATCATTTTCCATGGCCTTAAAACGCTCTATACCATATTTAACTTCTTACAAAGATCCATATGCATGAGGAATTTATCTCATTTATTTAACATAATCCTACCATGGAGATAATCTTTACAATCATCCAAACTTATTTAACACGTGGAAGGTGAGCTCGACAAAGAGGACAACAAAAATAATTATGAGCTGGAGACAAATACAAGATAGGAGTTTGTTACGTCTTAAAAACAAGTGGAAACAAATCCAAAATGCAAGTGAGTGAGGAGAAGCACCAGGATCAGAGAATCAAATAAGAAATTGAGAGGATACAAAAGGGGAAATTTTTTAGTAGTATTCCTTCTCTCTATCATCCCTTCTGCCTTGTTTTTTTTTTCTTACAACATATTTGTAACCTCTTTTAGGTAATACGTGCCCACTGTTCTTACATGGAGTGAGACGTAGTGAAGAAATCCTGTCGTAAACATCTGGATGAACCTCTATTTATCTGTTTGAGCTCTTACATGCATGAAATTTTACAGTAGTTACGAATTAATGTTTCATTAGTACTTTCACTAACCATGGTGGAAAATACTCATATGAAGGAGATGCAACAGTAGATCCGAAGTTTACATTAGATTTTGGAGAAAAATGCCTTGGAGCAAAAAGCCCTTTCATTGCAAATGGCTGAAGATATGCTTTAGAATGGATCTTTAGTGCGGATCAATATTTTGATTACTATAATATTCTTGACTTGGAGAGAATTTTAGTTTTTGCGATGTATGGATAAGGGTGTCACTCTGTGGTTCCAAATCACACAACGTAACGTTTCACTCTTTAAATGATCTTAAAAGGGTTATTGAAATTGAATTTGATCATTCTTTTCCAAATTGATTACCCTAAACCCTAAACTCTAAACCTTGAATCCTAAACCCTAAAATGATACAAATTGGATTTGTTCATGAGTATTACTTAGAGTTTATTGCCCTAGCCAATAGAGTTCACATTGAACTACCCGAGGCTTTGCTTTATTGTTTTATCAGTGGGTTGAAGTCGGATATAAGACAAGATGTAGTCTCTCAATGTCCAGCAACATTATTCAGAGCAGTAACGTTGGCAAAATTATATGAAGAGAAATATATTACTTCCTTTGCACCTTCGTTTATGCCAAACTTCAACAAAACTTCTCCGCTGTCTGCAAAAATGTCCATACCACACCACACATTTCCTAAATCAAATCTTTCACAACTCCTACCTACTCCTAATGTTCCTCCATCCAAAACCATGGTAAAAAAAATGAGTGCTGTTGAGATGCGGTGAAGAGAGAAAGACCTATGTTATTGGTGTGACGACAAATTCACCTTTAACCACAAATGTCCTAATAGAAACTTGATGTTCTTAGAATGGGATGACAATGTTGATGCAACTATACCTAATACGAAGAGCGCTACTAACACTACTGTTGTCAACGCTAACGATTCCTTCCAAGAGGGCAACCACACTAAACATCATTTTTCCCTTAATGCTTTTCAAGGGGTGCAAGGTGTGTGTATTATTCAATTTAAGGCTAATATCATGGGGTTGGACATCTAGGTCTTGATTGATGAAGGAAACTCTGATAATTTTTTACAACCCATGATTGCCAAATTCTTGAAACTTCTGATAGAATCGGCACCATTGCTCAAGGTGATGGTAGGAAATGGAAACCACATGACAGCAGAAGGAAAAGTTCTGGATCTTCAATTGACAGTATAGGGACACATCTTCAATATTCTTGTGTACCTGTTACCAATAGGAGGTGCTTATCTCATTTTGGGAGATGCTTGGTTGGCCACCATTGGTCTACATTTGGTTGACTACAAATCATTGCAAATCAAATTTTATCATCAAGGTCAGTTTGTTACCTTACAAGGAGATGTAACTTTGAAACCAGTAGAGACCCACTTGAATCATTTACGCATATTACACCATGTGGATGCCATTGCTGAAATCTTTACTCTCCAACTCACTAACATGGTTGAACCAATAGTTACCTTATTTGAGGTACCTGAAACTATTGCACTTGACTTAGCATTGTTGGTTCAATAATTTCAAGCAGTTTTTGCCAGCCCCTCGGGTTTACCTCCAACGAGAAGCCATGATCACTGCATTCCCTTTTTATACGGTTTTGCTCCTGTAAAAGTTTGACCTTACAGATATCCTTACTCTCAGAAAGAACAGATTGATTGAACAGATGTTACAAGAAGACATTATTCAGCCTAGTCAAAACCCATTCTCTTACTGGTATTGTTGGTGTGCAAAAAGGATGGTACATGGCGCTTCTATACTGATTACAGAGTTTTGTATGCCATCACTGTCAAGGATTCATTTCCCATTCCCACAGTGGATGAATTAATTGATGAATTGTTTGGTGTCACTTATTTTTCAAAGTTGGATTTGCGCTCCAGTTATCATCAAATTATTAGTCAATGCGGTAGATCGTTATAAAACAACCTTTGAAACACACCAAGGCCATTATGAATGGTTAGTAATTCCATTTAGCCTCACCAATGCTCCAGCCACTTTTCAAAGTTTAATGAATGTATTCAAAGGGTTGCTCTGCAAATTTGTACTTGTCTTCTTTGATGACATCCTTATATACAGTGCAACTTGGCAAGCTCATTTACAGGATGTATAAATTGTCTTACAGATTTTGTAGTAGGAACAATTTTATGCTAAACTCTCTAAGTGTTAATTTGGGGCAAATGAAGTGGATTACCTCGGCCACGCAATTACTGGCTCTAAAGTTGCAAACTAGCAAAATCAAGGTTGTGCAAGAATGGCCAACCCTTCAAATATGAAGCAATTGCATGAATTTCTTGGCCTTATAGGTTACTATCGAAGATTTATCAAGAGGTATGCCACCATAGCTTCACCTTTAACTGATATGTTAGAAAAGGATGCTTTCAAGTGGACCATACAAGCTTCCGATGCTTTTTGACAGTCCAAAGACAGATATGGTAACAACACTAGTATTGGCACTTACTAATTTTAGCCATCCATTTTCTCTCGAGACTGATGGATCAGACACTGATGTAGGGGCGGTCCTTAGCCAACATGGTCATCCAATTGCTTATTTTTATTAAAAAAAGTTGAATCTTTGGATGTAAAAGCAATCAGCTTATGCTAGAGAATTTTTTGCCATAACTGAGGCTTTGGATAAATTCAGAAACTATCTTCTCGGGGACAAAAGTCATCCTCAAAATAGATAAAAAGGTTTAAAGTCCTTACTCACTCAATCACTCTAAAACACCAGAACAACAAGCTTGGATGCACAAACTCCTAGGCTTTGATTTTGAAATTTAATACAAACCAGGGTCCGATAACATTCCTGTTGATGCTCTCTCACGAAGCTTAGTCATTGCTTGGACAAAACCAAAGATGGGGTGGTTACGTCAATTGAAATTTGTCATGAGCGAGGATAAAAAATTATCATAATTACTCTAACAATACAAAGATAATCTTCACCAGGATAAGAGGTTCTCAGTAAGGAATGGGTTGTTATTTTGGAAGAAACGATTATACATTCCTCCTAATCTAGAGCTATCATTAATCAACTTTTGATAAAATATCACGATTCTTTAATCGGAGGTCATGTAAGAATTGCTAAAACCACCAAAAGACTATGTTCTCAATTGTATTGGCCAGGCATGCATAATCAAATCCAAGAATTTGTCTAGAGGTGCACCATCTGTCAACAAACAAAAAATGAAAATTCTCTACTTGTTGGGTTACTTAAGCCCTTACCAATTCCTTCTCAAGTATGGGAGGACATCTATATGGATTTCATCACAAGCCTTCCTTCCTCCAATAACTACACAGTGCTCATGGTTGTCATTGACTGCTTATCAAAATTTACACACTTCATACGGTTGAAAGCTAATTACACAGTAAACAAGTAGTTGAAGCCTTCATTTACTACATTGTTAAATTACACGAAATTTCTAAATCTATTATCTCTGATAGGGATAAGATCTTCATGAGTCAATTTTGGTAGCAATTGTTTAGACAACAAGGGACTTCTTTGAACATGAGCTCATCCTACCACCTCCAGCCATATGGCCAAACTGAGAATTTAAACAAAATAATTGAAATGTATTTACGATGTTTTTGTTACCAGAACCCAAAATAATGGGTGAAACTCCTGCCTTAGGCAGAATATTGGTATAATTCTTCCTTTCACCACAGTATTGGTATGACACATTTAAAAGCGCTTTATGGAAGAGAATCCCTAGTATTAGTCAAATATGAGCATAATCCACAAGATCCCATTTCTGTCCAAGAAATTCTGTGCGAAAGAGATGCTATTCTGCAGGAATTGAAGACTAATATGTTGAAGGCTCGACAATATACGAAGTCTCTGGCAGATAAGAAAAGAAGGCCAATGGAACTAGAAGTTGTAGATGTAGTTTTGGTCAAACTTCAGTCCTATAGACATAATTCAGTGGCCCTTAGAAAGAGTCAAAAGTTGGGGTTAAGGTATTTTGGTCCCCTCTTCATCGTTAATAAGCTCAATTTTGTTGCATATAAACTCCAATTACCACAACATGCCCGTATCCATCCTATCTTTCACGTTTCGTTGTTGAAGAAAATCAAGGATGATACCTCAACACCATATTTACCCCTGCCACTCTTTACCTCTGAACTTGGACCAATCATAAGTGACAAGGACAATCAAGTAAGGTGACTTGCTTGTACCGCACGTGTTTGTTCATTAGCAGGGTATACAACCTAAGGAATCCACTTGGGAGGATTGATTTCCTTCTCTCAACCTTGAGGACAAGGTTGCTTTCAATGGGAAATGTATTGTAACAACCGGAAGCCAAGTGGAGTGATTTGGACAAAGAAGACAACAAAAATAATTCTAAGCTGAAGAGAAATACAAAAAAAAGAAAAAAGTTTGTTACATCTGAGAGATACGTGGAAACAAATTTAAAATGCAAGAGAGTGAAGAGGAACACCAAGATCAAAGAATTAAATAGGAGATTGAGAGGATATGAAGAAGTTTTAAAGTGATATTCCTTCTCTCTGATTATTATTCTCTCTGTCTTTCCTTCTGCTTTACTGTTTTTTTTCTTACAACTTTTTTTGTAATCTCTTTGGAGTGAGACACACTTAACAAATCCTGCAATATGAAAATTGAAACATTATATATCGGTTTCGTTATTAACATTAATGCTCTTGCCTTTATATTTTTATTGAATAGTAAACATTTGGATAAAATTCTATTTATCTGTTTGAGTTCTTATGTTCATGAAATTTGACAGTAGCAGCGAATTATTGTTTAATTTACTAAATACACTTCTTCAAAAATTTAGACACTAATTAAATCACTCTAATACATGAAGTTAAAAAAGATATATTATATGCATTATTTAAAATTTTGAAAGAAAGTTTTTAGTTATCCCTAATAGACTTAACGAAGGACTTAGAAGCAACCTTATCTTCTAGACTCCCCAAGATATTTGAAAACCTAGAGATGTCGTATATGACCATGCAACTAAAGGAACGAAACAAAAAGACAGTAGTATAATCACACCCCCACGCATCTAAGAACAATTCAAGAAACGCTCTTCACGCCTGCACGTCCCACTAAAAGAAACCACGAATGTGGGCAACGCAAGTAACAAACCACACCTACTCTAAACCAAGCTTGCCAAGACTGCACCGCGCCGCACGCTAGACAAATTCCTATTCAAAACAATTGGGAACAAATGTATTAGAAGTTTTGTTTCCAAATAATCAAAAATCAATATTTAAATTTATTAAAATATAATAAAATTCATAAATTTAAATTAGAAAAAAATAAATTTGTAATATATACAACATAAATAAATTTTGTAAACATTTTAATAATAAAAGACATATTAACTATTTAATTAATTTTAATTATTTAATACTTTATATAAAAAAAATAGATGAAACATACTTGGGATAAAAAAATATTGCTACTTTTATATTTAAATAATTTTTAGTTAAAAATTTAATGGATATTTACATCAATTGTAACATTTGATGAGAAGGATAAAATAGGTTTAAAAACAAAATTATTTAGTTTTACTGATAAATATTTGGTTTTATTTTCTCTAATAAATACCATACATGCTAATAGAAAAATATTAAAAAAAATTCGTGGAATATAAAATCATGCTCCCTTGAATATAAAATAGAATTATCTTTCCATTTTTAATTTAATTTGCTAACAAGGCTCATTTTACATAGTGTAGGTGAAATAAGATTATCGTCCACGTAATAGAGTTTTATATATACAATCTATTTAATGGCCATTTCGACTTTAAATTACATATCAACAGTGAGTCGTGTGACCTATTTGGACATTTTTTTTTTTTTTTTTTTTTTTTAAGTTTTAAGTTGAAACTTTGAAAGTGAGATCAGTTGCTATCTAAGTAATTAATGATTTCTAATGACAGATCCAAAATGTGAGAAGTATATGTCATCAGTATCACTCTACTTCATATCAGTACTGTGTTTTTTCTTTATTTAATTATATACAACATCCTTTTATTTATACAACTTTTCTTTTACTTACACGTTATATTGTCTTCTAGTATCAACCGGGAAGTGATATTTTGTGTTATTGAGTTCTGATACAGGTAGTTTTCAGCTTTTAATTTTCAATTTTCCACTGTAAGATGGAGGAGGTACTTGTAAATTTTTTTTTATATTTAAATTAATATTAGATATTCGGAGCGTTTAAGAATTAATTTAAAAACATATTTTTACTTAGAATTTTACGCTATTTATAAAGATTAAGAACATTATTAGTGTGACTCCCGATCTATCATTTTCAAAATTTTCAAACTAATATTATCAGTACGGATGGATTTATCAAATTAATACATAATAATAATGTTAACTTTTAATTATTATTTTAAAACTAATATTATCAGTACGGATGGATTTATCAAATTAATAGATAATAATAATGTTAATTTTTAATTATTATTTTAAGTATCCGACATATATTTAAATGTCTTGATGGGTATATTTTGGTTTGTGAACATATTAGCCAAAGACTACTCATCCATATATAGTACACCTCGATTATTATTTTCTGAGACTCAAATATTCATTCTTTGAAAACCTTCTTCAAGTGCAAATTAGTGAGAGTTAACCCTCTTTAATATATTACCAAGTTGCTAATTGCTAACACGAGTGTATGCCTCTGGATTTTCTTAACTAATATTTTGAGTTTAAATTTTATACATACAAACATATAATTAAAACAAACTTACTAAAACAAGTTTTAAGAAAGATTAATGATTAGTAAAAGTAATAAAAGGTATACAAAAATGTTGATATTGGTATACATAGGGCACTTTTCAATGTCTCTGGTTAAGGCATTAATAAGAAAAATATAACTACTACAAACAATAATGAATAATTTTATTCTTTGACTTAGAAAAGCTTGACAAAAGTCGTATACATAAAGTACATATATTCTGATGATTTTGTAACTGTTATTTCTTCTTTCTAATATTGCAACATGGATTATCACTAGGGTGGTACCATGCTACTATTTACCTAATTGGTCCACAAGAAAGGGTTTGCGTGTATGACCAGTTTAGAGAAACGTTATGACTTACCATCAGAAGCAAATTTTGCTTTCACATTAATTAATATCCACTATTATTCTTTAACATTATTCTGTGATGATAAAGATAAACCAATAGGTTGTACGATGTGAAAGTATGAGAGATAGAAGAAGAAAGCAAAGGAGAAAGTGAGGTAAAAAACAAGTGCACATTTATTATTATTTTTTACTAAGTAAAGAAATATTTAAGTCTTCTTAATCTAGCTCTTTCTCTACAACCATGGAAGGAGACAAGTAGGGCAAAAATTGAGGAACAAAAAATAATAATTCAAGAACAAAGCCTTTAACCTTTTGGTATTGTGTCAGAAAAGGAGCAATTACATAAAGAATAGATGGAGCTCACTGTATTCCATTTTAGATAAAATTGAGAGAGAGAGAGAGAGAGAGAGAGAACTGTTTCTCTGTAATTAAAATACCAATGGTGCCTTAAGAAGAACAAATGAAAATAGGTTCCATTAGTTAGAGAAGGTAAAATAAAGTAAAAATAATTTTAAAATTAGTAGAATTCATTATATTATTTTATTTGTATGTTTATTTTTTTTTCTTTTTTTTTTCCTACCAAAACATTTTTAACTTTCTCCTTTTTTATATAATTTCCCTTATTTATTTTACTTTCTTCACAATATTTCCCACTTAACAAACCAGATTATTTCTATTTACAATCCTTTTTCATTAGAGTGATATTTATGTCATATTCTAAATGTCATAAATATTTTTATGTAATATTATGATAATGAGAGAGGTAGTGATGATTACCATGATAAAAATAACTATGATAGTAAATATGCGATAATGATAAATGTGGAAAATTTAGGTAGTGATGATTTGTGACTGTAGAAAATGGTGATAATCGTTAAGAAATCAAAGAAGAGAAAATATTTAAAAAAAAAAGTTCACCAATAAACTAAGAAATAACATAGAATAGAATTTTGACATCACTTTCACCTTACATACAATTCAATAATTTTATTTCTACAAAATCTGAAATTTTAACTTTTACGTAAACTACTTAAAATCCGTTCACAATAATGATGGTGACGATAAAAAATATATTAATTTAACTAAAATATCTGCAAATATAAGCAATTATATATTTTCTTAATTATTAATTGAATGCTATTACATAATATTAACTTTCTTTCTTTGTTGACAATATGCAACCATGTCAATGTTGGTGTGGTTTTTTCTGGAAAGCCTGAGATGCTAATGGGTGACACGTACAAAATATGGAAGCAAATTGGCTAAAACTAAAACTATCACACACGTTATATCTTTTTTGGTTGGCCTTGATATGGATTGAGGTCTATTGCTTATAATATTTTTTGTTTTGTACCTTATTCACCGCCTTTGTTCCTTTACACTGATTAATCAAAAATTAATCTTAATCCGTTAGTTATCACAACTTTGATTTCTTTACTAGTTAAAACAATATATATATATATATATATATATATATATATATATATATATATATATATATATATATATATATATATATATATATATAT
>Ga0209489_109988_pt1 | contig 11197 bp, 3 predicted proteins | sample SiratrowhiteBW_FD_187527 | JGI IMG/M metagenome (GOLD analysis project Ga0209489, IMG submission 187527) | Root nodule microbial communities of legume samples collected from California, USA - Siratro white BW (SPAdes) (version 2) | ecosystem: Host-associated > Plants > Roots > Nodule | place: USA...
AAATATATATATATATATATATATATATATATATATATATATATATATATATATAATAACTTTATGTGATGGTGCTGTATAGGTGCACCACCAATTAGATGGTTCACTCTAGAATTCACCACAGAACGAAAACAAAAATAATTGACATGACCATGCATTAAAACAAGACAGAACTAAAAAAATCACAAGGTGCCTTCTTGGCTATTTACAGATTAGATTTGATGGCTGAATTTGAAGAAATAACTTCCCTCATTAGACCTTCTTGAACCACTGATACAAGAAGCTGCAAGTTCCCAAACCGAAAAACCTTTAGACAAAATGAACTAGGGAAAAGAGGAAATACTACTGCTGAAAAGAGATAGGTCATGTATTAATCGCATATTCGACTTATTTTACCACAAAAAACTCAATGGTTAGGCTTACTGAAATAAACTGATAAGAACTTATTTAATAAGTTTTACTGTGAATCCTCATTTAACAAGCAGGAATATTGAAAGGTCATGGGCTATTCTGTAGACCCAAATATATTCCGTACAAGATAAATATATCGAACTTTCCTATGTTAAAATTAATGTAACAACCCCCAGTTTCAGAAAAGTTAAATGAGAGTTTGTTTAATTAAAAGTTGAAATGCATTGATCTTAACATACAGAAATAACCAAAAATATTTGCCCTATTTGGACTTTTCCTAGTATCTTATAACTATATTTATGATCTTTTTCGCTTGATTTGTCTATTAATCAAATCAAGAATAGTTGGATTTTCCAATATGTTTGGTTTTAATTCAATTAGTTAGAGGAAGTTTGTTTCACGGTATAACTTTGCATAAATATTTATTCTTATCCCCTTTCCTGGAAATAAAAGATAGCATGAAGCAAGCACCCTTTCATTTTTTATTTCTCTTATGAATGTGTTGAAAAAGTTTATCTAACCGAAACCATGGTCATATCCTCAAAACTTATATATTCTTCAAACTATCACTAAATATGTCTTCTTCTCAAATATGGATAATCAAGAGTGTGTAGCTAAAGTGATGTGAAGAGATAATCCCTTACCTCTCCCTTTTGATTGAACATTTGGCCAGTAACATAGCCACGGGCATTGCAGGAAGTAGGACTGACGATCTGTAAAACAAATTGGACGTATTAACAACTTTACAGAATGAAAAAATAAATAAAAAGAAAAAGAATTTTAGGGAAAAGTATTTTTAATTTATAAACACTGTCTAATCAAATAGTTAATGATATTCAAAGAGTGTTAACGATTAACCAATTTATTGACTTATTAGCTGTTTGAATGATTTTTTGTTCCTAAAAATATTTTTACCAAGAATTTTGTTGTTTTAACTTTCCTAAAATAATGAAACACTTTACGGCACTCACCACAAATAGCACCCAGTCATCGGCTCTTAAAGGTCTGTGAAACCACATGCTGAAATAAAACCAACAAAACATTAAACAAAAAAGAAGGGAGAAAATTCATAATCATAGCTCTGAAAACTCGTAGTTTCTTTTTTTTTATCATAAATTATGCTATTGATGCTAGGAACAACAACTTGTTAGTTGAAAACTTTTAGTTTGTCTCAGTGTTATGTTAATATACTTCCATTTACACCAAAAAAAAAATGTTAATATACGCTATCTGTTTTACAGTGAGTATAGTTTAAGGTCATTTCACACAAACAACAATTAATATACCACTTCTTAAAACAATTTTGACTGAACTAGCGTCACTCCTTTAGTAAAGCATTACTTTTTGACTTAGACGAAGAGTGTAATTAATTTGAAGACAAATTTGGATGTGGAAAACTAATGCATCATTGAGAAAATAAGTCAATCGGAAAATTTTTAGATGACTAAAACTATAGTCATTGTGGGACGGAAGTACAAATTAAACATCACATGACTCAGATACTTACGAGTGGTCCAGACTCACAGCTCGTGCCTTCATGCCCTTCCTACGGTTGGGATTCAAACTCACTTGAAGAAAGATTAGATCTGAAGTGTATGCTACCACACACCTGCAACACAAACCCGATCCACTTACTATTAGATATAAAAGCACTGAAGAGCTTTTACTATAAAAGCGTTAATAAGCTTTTGGACTAGTTGGTCTTGGGATATGGTATTAAAGCCAATATGACCGTCAATCAATAAAAAAAGCCGCATGATAGGTCATTAATTTCATCCTTGCCTCTGTCATTCTTCTACGTAAGAGTTTAATTTCGGTAAAGTAAAATGGCCCCATGCATTGTGTCTCAAACTCTCCAAGCTTGGTCTTTCTTACTACACAAGTTTTCCTTTTCCAAAGACAACACAAATTTTAACAGAACTTGAAACTATTTATAGTAATAGGCTCTCCAAGGAATGCAAGCCTTAGCACATCAATTAAAGCCCTCCTAGCTCGTGCATATGACAATTTCACAAAGCTACTCAGAACTGAACATATCCAAAGGTAAATAGAAATTATGTACCTATGCAAGGCCTGATCTTCTGAAAGTTTTCCCCTTGCTCTGAACCAGTATCTCAAACTGCAGTCAAATTTTTAATAAGATATATAATATGCAGCATTAAAATTCCCCGACCTTAAATCCTTAAAAATGATTTACAGAGAAACTAAGGATTGAATAATGATGTATCTGGAATGGTACACCAATCCTTTCCCTTCTCTCTCCAAATCTCTGAAACAAACGTAGCATAGAAGACCAGTAAAAAAGCAAGCACAAATTGGCAGAGTATCTAGCTAACCTAGGGGGAGATTTGGTCTGATTTGTTGAAGTTCTAGGTTCACAGAACCGTATCTCTATGGGCCACGGAATGAATTCAACTGTAGCAGCCTTATTCCGGTAAGTTCTGAAGCAACAATTTTATGCGTTATTATGGCAAAGAAAATATTCAGTCTTAGAGGCTGAACCAAATAAAAAGTAAAATAAATAACTGTAGCAATAAGCATGATGTGCTAGATAGTAATTATTACCTCGGAAGGCGAGGGTCGGTAAGACGTAGCTCCCGAAGTTCTTCCAACGACAAAAGCTATAACAAAGAACAAAATATAACTGTCTAATATCCATAACTGTTTTTATGAATATAGGCTAGTCACTTGCCTTATCTGGAGCAGGGACTGATGGGATAGACACTTCCTGGTGGTGAAATCCTACTTCTTCCTTCTGTAGATTTAGAATAATAACAAAGTTAAATGTGCTCCCGAATTTAGAGAATAATACCTTGACAAGAGCAAGAGCATATATGTTTAAAGATCATATGGCAATCAAAATGAAAACGGCTTAAAGAAAGCTACATTATATATGTTATATTTTGTAATCATTAAAAAATAATACTAGAAAAGGGGAAACTTACCATAGATTCATATTCTTCCAATTATCCTTCCAATGCTAGATGGCATCTCATGTACTAATTGTTAATGTTGCATCAACCTACCTACTCCTCCTAACAGTACTAAAGCCTATATGACCATAACCCAAATAAATATAAATGATTTTCATAGCAAAATTATCGACGGTATTACACTTTTGCATCGGGGGTTTTATTAATTCATTAAACATGTTTTATTCTTCAATGACAAGGATGCCATGTTATATAGTTGCACTGTACCAGGTCCTCCAATGGCATTTCAACTTTGAATTCCCTAGTGTACAACCAGGGATGACAAGGGATTGGGGCGGATAGTAGCTACCCTCGAGTCTAAAAAAATTCACCCATTACCTGTCTAGCTACCTATTGGATATCTGCAAAAGATACCAATAGATATTTTTTATACCTACGGGTATTCATGAATACACGCAGATATTTTTACTTTAATTCTTTTAATTTTAAAAAATTATTCAAAAATAATTATTTAAAATATAAACTCAGATAAAAAATTAATTTTAAAGTATAATTAAAATAAAATTGCATAATAAAATATTAGTATAATAAATTTAGTCTTTCTAGAAAACAAATTTAAATAAGTTGTACTACAAAGTATAAGTTTAAACTTTTTAAAAACAATTTCAATTTCATAGGTATAAAAAATATAAATATATAAAATTAAATTCAAAACAATTTTTCATAGTTAATATTTCTCTCACCAATAACTTAAATTTGATCGCTTGATTCTCTTTCTAAATATTTAAATCAAATTCACTAACAATGATTAGTAGATAGCTGGTATCCATGAATTGGATTATCACAAATACCCGTATTCACCCCATCAACAAGGAGGTATCTATAATACCCATACCCATTATCTCCAGGTATCCATTAAAGATATCTATTTAGTATCTGTTACAGATTTTACTCACGGATATCTGCAAAAATGGATTCCTTGTCATCCCTATGTACAAGGAAGAAATATTAAAGTAAAAAAAACCGCATGTGATTAACCTTAAAATTTTCCCTTATTATAGACTATATATTCAATTAAGAATGATAACCAAATATCCATACAATAGAGATAAAACATAACTTAACCAGATTCAGAGCTAAATAAACAGAAATTTTATCATATTCCAAGTCAAGAAGAACGTGGAATTGAGAAGAAATACATGAAATGAAGCCAGCAAAGTGAATATGACGTTTCCCTTTTGAATTGCATCCACTTTCCTAGTTGCAAAACTCTTCCCATCACGGAGACGGCTAACTTGATATATAATGGGTACTGGAAGACAAAAGTTTACACCACAAGTGTTATCAACCGCAAGCCAAAAGTCCACATAGAACTATGGCAGATGATTTTGCGGTTTGTTGCAGAATGCACGCCAGAAGAAATAAAATACAATATATACATATAGATAAATATAAGACTGCCAAAGTAAATTTTCAATGAAGAAATAATCAAAAACAGCCACAAAACAAATAACAATAGCAAGTTTAAACCTTCAAATAACAGTAAAATGATAACAAAACACCAAGTTGAAGACTTCAAATAATGATAAAATGATAATAGTGAGTAGGATGAGCTACTTGGAACTTAACCCGTAGGGCTTTTCTACGTAATGGATTAATCTTTTAAGTTGGACTCTCCTCTTATTCTTAAGTCCTTGCAATTGGCATTGTTATAGAGGTGGGCTACGAAAAGATGATGGAAGCCCTCTCAAGGAGAAAAGTGCCACTACTGGTTCAATATCAACAGGGTGAAGCCATCGTAAACATCATTCCTTAAATAGGTTCCACATTGAGTAGGATGGACTACCTTGATATAATACTCAAGCCTTGAGACTCTCCTACCTAATGGATTAGTCTTTCGGGTTGAGCTTGTCTTGTGCTTATGTCCTAATAGTGTCACACTAATATTTTCCTTTCCATATACAATTATTCATATCATGTAATTTCTTGTACATATTCATTTTTGGTACTGCCACTTTTTCTCTTTTACCTCTTTAAAGCACCACATTCATTACATGATTTACTTATATATGATTTGTCGCCTTAGACAATAGAAACTGTTAGAGGACTATAGAAAGTCAAGATAAAACTAACTCAAGAACTATTCAGAGCCTGCAATTGTCGAGAACAAAACATTTGAAGCTACTTGACAGTATCGAGTTTAGCTAACAACCAATAAAGTAGTTCCATTTAAGCAAAAATATGCACTACAAGCTATCCAACAAACATAAACATGCACAGCAGTAAAAAGAAACTGGTGATGAAAACATGAAAAAGCCAGGAGGATGATTTGTCAACAAGAAAGTCATTAAACTGTCATCGTTTAGAAAATTGCTGTCATTTGCAAATGTTAATCACAAAAAAACAATAGAAGAAAAGGTTCTTCTACAAAATAATGCAGCAGGTGGACCAAGAAAAGAAATTGAATCTTTCAAGTTAGGGAAAATGGTAGAAAGGGACAAAAAATGGAGCTACATGGGAGTATTGTTAATGAAGCTCAGATTAAGCACACTTACTGTTAAAATCCCCCACAAGGAGAAAATAGACATGCAAGCTATGAACAACTTTAAGACAATCAACAGATTTTGATGCTGCAGCCAGTGCCTGTAAATTATATATTTTCTTGTAAGCAATCATTTCCTATAAAGTGATGCTAACATGTGTAGAATGTTGTTTATGGCATTAAGTGGTGTTTTCATACCTGTCCAACTATTTGTCCACCAAATACTTTTCCAAATTTTGGAGCATCTGTAGGAGTGATTCCTCGGAAGATATCTACCTTCCAAAGAGAAAGAACAGAATGATATAAGGAGGAACCATACAAAATGTAGCCTACATAATATCAAAGATAAACTAGGACAATGATGTCTAACAAGTTTCCTTTTTCTTCTCAGTCTATTACACTATTTACTATATATGGATACCTCAATAGGTTCCAAATGCAGTATATGCTCCACAGGTGAGCATGTATCAACAGATTTTTCTGCACTCCAGATAGACTTCGATTGCAGCAATGCTGAATGCTCATGGGGCAGTACCAAGCATGATAGCTGTCACATCAACATAAACAATTGCTATAGGATAAAGAAAGAGTTTGTTTACATATCATGTAGACATTGGAAAGCAATAGGGAAAGAAACCAACAAGGCACCTTTGTCAAAGCTATGACATCAGCATGGTGAACTTCATTCGATAACCCTGTAATTATAGTTATATAGCAATATTATCCCTCATTGCCCTTAATATAACATGATAACTCGAGACAAAAAGCTTATTCATAAAAATATCAAATTAGATGTGTGCTTTTTAAGCAGTCAAACCTCATTTGTGTGATTACAAAATTTAAAACTAATTGTTGTTCTTTCAGTGCAGAATATTATTGAAATTATAAGGTTTTGGATCAAAACTAGGTATGGACTATGAGAGAAAGAAGACTTTTAAATTATATTATTTTGTGTATGTGTAAATTACAGAACATTAAAATCAATTTAAACTAGTTCTGAACTCCTCATACTAACAAATAAATAAACAAGTCTGGAAATATAACAAAATCGAGAAGCCATTCTAAGATGATCTTAGATAACTAAAATATGGTGCAATAGAATAAAGATATATTCTAAATAGTCAAACTCTCACTCAAGCTAAGGCTAAATAAGCTTTGAACTGATCACAAATGAACAATTCAAAGAAAGAACATAACACAAACATAAAATGGGCTCCATAAAAAAATGGCTGAAAGATAACTCGAGGAAGCAAGAGATATCACCGCTATCAAATCTTATCTAAAAACCAATTGACTTTAAGCAAAGTTGTTCAACAAATATATAAACCGCACTCCATGAATTGAGGTAAACAATGTGGGACTCTCAACACCCCCATCCACATATGCATGTCAAACTAGATGAGCTACCCGAATAGATATCTTTGGGTACCATGTTAGATTTCGTATTAAAGCCAATTGATATTAAGCGAAGTTGTCCAATAGATATATAAGTCACACTCCAAGAATTAAGGCGGGCAATGGGGGGACTTCTCGACAAGAATGATAGACATCTCTGAAAAACTAATTCAGCAAGATGGTTGTAATCATCGTCACCCTAAAACAGTGGGTTAGAGTGTTGCATGACCAATAAAGAAGAGACTGCCAGCATAAACATCAACAAAAAATTCTTGGTAAGCAATTATACAAAAACTAAAACTTCTTCCCCAGGCTCATCAAGCACAGGATAGTATATATTATGGTGTGTCAACATGGCAAAAAGTCACTACTAATATGATTGTTAGTGGAAAGCCAAAATGGTTGCCGACAGGAAGACATACTAATCAGTAGAAAGGTTTGTCAGAATTATCAAGACATGTAATTTTATCAATTTCTCTCTTTTCTTCAATGCTGTCAGAATTGGAAAACCAACAATAATATAAGAAAGGGGATAGAGCAAAGATCATACTTTAAAAAAAATAACCAAACAGTATACGAATGCTGGAAGAACAAACACTCAGAAAAGGAGATAAAGGGTAGAACCCAGAGAAAATAAACACCACAAAGATTGCCAAGATACATGTCAAACCCGATGGATAAAAGGACATGTTAAATCAACACGCTAAACCTGATGGAGAGAAGGAGAAGATATCAAACCTAATTACTAAACACAAAAATGCCAGTCCAAGGGAGCCAAAGAACCACGAGAAGATGGTGAAGGGAGCAACAGGGATGGATCTATCAAAAGACATCCAAATAATACAATTGCAGAGACAATGACGGAAAAGAGAATGCACTCTAGTGTGTCACAAAGGCAAAGCTTACACAACCAGTGAGGAGGATGTCCCAACTTCGATTAAACTGAAACTTGATAACCATTTCAGTAAGGGACACAGTGTTGGGTTGATTTACCGAGAAACAGACCACATATATATCTGGGGTGAATTCGTGAATTGAATAATTACAGGATAGGTTGTGTAATTTGGTATCACTTTGATACTACTGAACCTTATCTATCTCTACTATTACTGAACCTTAATCCTAATTAAATATGGAAACGAAACAAAATCAGGAAACCAGTCCTAATAGATCATCTAAGATGCTCTAAATTGTCTAAAAGATACAATTAAAATATTACAAGATATTTTCCTGAAAATCTAACCGATATAATTAAGAATAACCAAATCATGATAGAACTAACAAGCCTACAACTTTGAGGGTGCTAGCAACAACAAACAGCAGTCTTGAAGCATAGCTACATAAGAATGAAGTTTATTACCAAAACCAAAGTAGTCATATCTTTTCAAATGAAACTCTGGATGATTATCATCATCAGCACTAACAGAGCCAACAACCTCAGCCTGCAAACCAGGAAACTGAATATTCAGCACAAAACTGAAACTTTGAAGTTGCATAAACAAAACCTTTAGATCTGAATCTACATCACTTCAACTGATGCGATGACCATTTTGTACATAACTTTCAATTCAAATATAACATGAAAAATGAGCATACCTCTCCTTCCCAGATGAAGTAAAGACCATCCCCACGTTCTCCCTCACGAACAACATACTCTCTCGGCTCTACATAATAATTCATCATTCAAGACTTGAAAACATTAATGCTTATACCAGTTCATCAGGCATCCTTCCAGAAATGGAAAGTCATTTCCAATTGATTGTCGAAATTCTATATACTATAAATCTTCTAAAATACTCTAATTCTCAAAGCATAATAATAATAATAATAATAATAATAAAAATAATCATAACACTTAACTATATTATTTAGTTCCTGAAATTTGAGATTAACTTTTGGTTCCCAAATTAAAAATTAAAATTATCATTTTAGTCCCTCAAATGTTAAAAAATACATTACCATTTTCCATTTCCGTTAACCAAGTCAAGATACAGGATTAAAAGCCTATATTTTATATCTAAGAGATTAAAATGAATTTATTATTCAATTTTGGTAACAAAACTTATTATCAAAAATTTCCGGACTAAAACAAAACTAAGCCACATAGCAATAATAATGAAACTATGGTTACGTTTCTAACATTTTTCCGCCTAATTCGCCGCACAAAATACAATTCAACAACAAAAGAGATCAAATCTTCAAAACCAAAATTCTATTACCATAATATTTGGGAATTACAAGCTCCGATATCTTCCGTACAGACGAGCCAGGAAGCCTCTGTAGCAGAGGAACGTTCCCGAGAAACTCAAACACTGCAACAAGATCAAACAGACAAAATCAAACCTAAAGATCGCAACAGAAATTCGGAAGCATTAAACTGAAAATAAATAAAAGTATAATTACAAATTCTCCGTTCCTGATCCTCTCATGTTTGGTTACAGATGAATCATGGCAGAAAAAAAATCGCAAAAGGCTGCACTCACCTTCCTCCTTCGCCATTAACAATGATTGAATTGGATGATTAGAGGACTGTGATGGCTGTAGTGACACTAACTTGTATATATAATATTTTATATAAAGGAATACACTTCTTTATACTGTATTATAGATATTGTAATTAAAAAGGAGAATTCTGATTATAGATGTTGTAGTTATAATATATATTAAAGTATAATAATAATAATAATAATAGTAATATTATTATTATTATTATTATTATTATTATTATAATTACTAATGTAGAAAACGCTCCACACTTATCTATATTTATACTTCTTTATGATAATAAAATAAATATAATTAATATTATTGTAAAAATAAATTACCAAAACATAAAGAATAAAATTGTATTAAAATAGGTACAGAAAATAATTATAAAATAATCTACTTAATATTAATTATTACAATTATAGTGTAAAAAGATTCTTAATATTTCATTACCACAAAGAGTGAGAAGCATAAAAAAGATTAAATAAATATATACAAAAAGTAATTAAAAAATCAATTAAAAACACTTTTAATTATTCATTACAACTAGTGATTGTTTGTGAGTAGTAAGTTAATTAACTAAAAAATAAGAGTGGGAAAGATAAAAGAGATAAAACAAATATATACATGAAAAAACACTTAAAAAATCAAATTTCATTATTAATAATTATATATATATATATATATATATATATATATATATTTTAAAAATTACACCATTTTGAAATCATTTTGAAGTTCATAACTATTCTTTTAAGTATGCAATAATAAAGGTAAAAAATAGTAAAAATAAATTACTCATCTAATAAATAAATGACTGTACAAAGTACTAATTTATATTATGCTATTCTACAATGTAATTATATTTCTTTTTTATTTTTCTTCTTTCATGTTAATCTATAATTACAGGTCAAGTATAAAAAAATAAAATACATATATATTATGTTAGAGATCCTACGCAACTAAAGATAAGATCTTTTAATAGTTTATAACTGGAACTTTACTTTATAAGCCGATTTTGTAAGATTGAGTTAGACTTAAAGTTCACTTTTTGATATAGTATCACAGCCTATCCTTGTAAGGTTGTTAGGCCTAAAGGACCACCCGTGACCACTCTTATATATAAGTTAAGAAATCTTGATATGATAAATGTGTGTTAAAGATGCTACATTAACTAGAGATGAAACATTTTAATAGTTTATAAATAAATACAAACCTCACTTTATAAACTTAAAATTTTATTTTTGATATTATTTAAATAAATATACAAAACTAAAATCAATACAAATTTTAAATTTTAAATGAGATAACATATATAATAAAAAATCAGACACACAAATGTTAATGATTCGATGTTTATTCTAATATTATATATATATATATATATATATATATATATATATATATATATATATATATAAATTATTCT
>Ga0209489_109990_pt1 | contig 11196 bp, 11 predicted proteins | sample SiratrowhiteBW_FD_187527 | JGI IMG/M metagenome (GOLD analysis project Ga0209489, IMG submission 187527) | Root nodule microbial communities of legume samples collected from California, USA - Siratro white BW (SPAdes) (version 2) | ecosystem: Host-associated > Plants > Roots > Nodule | place...
TATATATATATATATATATATATTTTATGATAGAGTGGATTGGGTAAGCACTGACGGCATTATCATGGATAAAAAGCATTTGTTTAATCATGGCACTTGCATGTATCCTCCAAAAAATTTCTATAAATAGCCTTAACATTTGAGCATTGAGCACAAAACACACAAATTTCTGTACTATCTTGTGAAGCAATCAATGGCTCATTTGGTTTTGTTTCTTGTTTTGGTGTTTGGGGGGCAACTGATTGGTGGATTCAGTACCCAAAAACTACCTCCATCCGACTATGGAAACATGATAACTATTCTGAGCATTGACGGTGGTGGTATCAGGGGGATCATTCCAGCAACAGTTCTTGACCACTTAGATAAGGCTCTTAAGGTTGATTATTATTGTTAATACTATGCATGTATTAAAATGGCATGAATGAATGTTTCTGTGGTTAATTTGAATTTGAATGAGTTGCAGGCTAAGGATCCAAATGCAGATATAGCACATTATTTTGATGTGATAGGAGGGACTAGCACTGGTGGACTCATAACAGCTATGTTAGCCTCCCCAGGCCCTCATCACCCTGATCATCCTGCCTTTACTCCTGCACAAATTGTAGACTTCTACAAAGAAAATGGTCCTCATATAGCCAATAAATCTAGGTATAACAATATTAATATTCTCACAACCTGATAAAAAAATTAATATTCTCACAACATCATTAATCAATAAAGTTTATTTTTATCTATTTTTGAGTTTTCCTTATATTTTATTTAATTTGAGTTTCATGGTTTGGCGTTTATTGGTTTCTACTTGAGTCTTTTTAATTGCATATTGAAACCCTTATTTCAGTAACATATGAAACCCTTATTTCAGTAACATATCATTCTTTTGCTTTTTTGGACTCTTTTAGTTTTCTCTCTAATTTTAATTTTTTTTTCCTGCATCGTTTTCTCCTTCTATTTTTGCACCACTGGTCTTCTTGTTTTGCTTTCCTTTTTAACAATAAAAAATAAAATTAATAAAAATATTTTAAGAATGTTTCAACCTTCATATAAAAAACTTAAAGTCACTCTAACTCAAATAATAAACTTTAATCATCTTCAGAATAGTATAAAATTACTACAAAACTTTAAAAACCCCCCCCCACAAATTAGTTACACCCATCATAAAATAGATCTAGGTCAAACAGTTAGACAATACTTTCAACATTAATCCATGATGTATAAAGGATCATGTTCTATTATAATTCCTCCAATCCAATACTCTTAATCACATTGCGCCTCTGCTTTGGCTTTCATGTTTCTTTATCTCAATTCACGTCCACTGGCAGTCCCATTTCTTCTATTACCACAAGCCTGCACAAACTAAAATACACAAAACAAGAACACAGGCACCTGTCCTACCACAAAGAACGTCAAATGTTGGCTAAGCATTTGGCAGGACACAAACACTAATCCGAGAGAGAACAAAACTCCTTTAATTTTAACTTTAGCTCAAGACAGGATAAAGATTTCTGTATCATCCACTATTCCTTTATTAAACACTACATTATTTCTATGTTTCCTTATGTTTTGTTGATTCACATCATCTATGAATGTTGTTGACTCTATTATCAATGCTAATAATTAACAACAACTATTCCATGAATTTCTGATGATGAAACAACCAACTTTCAGACCAGGAAACGGTTCCGTATACGATGGGGAGTTTTTACATAACATAACTCGTGAACTGTTGAGAGACACACGGCTCAGTCAGACACTCACCAATGTTGTCATCCCAACTTTCGACCTCAAGACACAAAAGCCAGTCATATTCTCAAGCTACAAGGTTAGCAGAACATGCATACATTGAAAACATGCATTAATAACCAAACACGTATTAATATAATGTTTTGGTGACGTACGCAGCTCAACAATGTTCCCTACTTGAATGCCCTGATGTCGGACATAAGCATATCCACTTCAGCTGCACCCATTTCTCTACCACCCTACTATTTTGAGAATGATGGTGTTGAGTTCAATATGATTGATGGTGGTGTAGCAGCTGGGAATCCGGTAAACTACTTTAGTATTCATTACAAATATCATAAAACTATATATACATGTCAATTATGATGCATGATACGAGGTATCAAGTTTAAGAGTACCAAGTTTAATTTGAGCAGACACAAGCAACAGTGAGTGAAGTGTTACAACACAATAAACATCCCAAAATCCTAGTGTTGTCTTTAGGGACTGGAATAACAAAAGTTGAGGAGACCTATGATGCCAAGACGGCTGCCACATGGAATTCGCTTCAATGGATTGCTGTTGTACTTGAACTTCTCCCTCGAGCTTCTTCAAACATGACTGAATACTACCTTGCTTCACTCTTCTCAGGCTTTCAACCCGGCAATACCTACCTTCGAATTCAGGTATGTCTTTTTATTTATTGGTGGTAAGAGGTTTTCATTTTTCTTGAGAATTATTTATAGTTTTGGAATATATATTGATGAATCATGTAACCAATGGCAGGAGTACGACTTGAATCCTGATTTCTCCGACACGTTTAATGTCACAAAAGAAAACATGGACGGCCTTGAAGAGACCGGAAAACAACTGTTGCAAGAAAAAGTTCTAAAGCTGAATTTGGATACTTTTGATCTGGAAGAAGCTGGTGGAACAAATGCTGAGGCTCTTGACAGGTAAGAGAAAATGAATTAATTACCTTTTAGTTTACTTCATTTATTAATTTTGGCTAGTTTTGAGGAGAACGATTTTATGTGTTTTTATGAAGGTTTGCTGATATTTTGTATGGAGAAAGACAGCTTCGTCTGAAACGGAAATCTTTGGAGAAGCGAGGAAGACCATTTCTTGAAACTCTTATGCTTCATTCAGACAAAACTCAAGCAAACTGGGCATCCCTAAAGAACATGTTTATTTAATGTTGCAGTGTCTGTAGAATAAGGTTCAAGGCATGTGAGTTATGTGCAACTCTTGTAGCTAACAAGAACCATGAATAGTGCAACAAGCATCTATGTATGAATAAAGGTTCCCTCCGTGAGAGTTCTATACAGCTCTTATGTATGTGATAAGCATCAATGTATAATTAATATTATGCTCAAGGAATGTGAGTTCTGTTCACTTCTTTGCTTTGTTTTTCTTCTGTACTTTAAGATGAACTCAATCGTTCACATAGAGATGATTTTTTTTTTTTTAACAACAATGAATAAATAAAATAAAAGAAACACTTAAGATGTTTGAATCCTTATAAAATACATCTTAACTAAAAAGAATGTCACACAACTATCAATACATAAAACCCAATAAGATACTTTATTCAACAAGTCAGACACTAACAGAAGATCCTGAGTTACCTAATAAGAAAATAGAGATGATTCTCTATCACCACAAGACGGCTAAAGAATCTAGAGAAAGAAATTAAAAGAAACTTATAGTGTATGGAAGTAGACTCAAAACTGCACTTTCTTCCATCAAGGTGGAAACCTAAAATGAATACTAAATATAATTTTAAAGTTCCCTAAATCCAACGTTAGACTTTTATTTGTTACTAAGATTGATCCTTGGATAATTCATAGCAGCTGGGTTCAGTATAACACTTCGTTCCTCTATGCTTTTTTCAGTCATCCCATACTCACATAAAAGACAACGTTTGTACGAATAGATTGGCTAACTTTGAATTCATAGAAAGAATTAGTTTATATGGGTTTGAGATTATGATTGATGGTGTAGTTCAACATAATTTTGGATTTATAAGGCCTAATTGTTTTTTTGTATGAGTAGGTTTACAAATCATCCATATCCCTAATAACTATGACAGAAAATCAACAAAATTTAGAAAAGTATAGACTAATTTCGTTAGTGGGAAATCTTTATAAAACAGTTGCAAAAATCTTATCCGAAGGCTAAAAAAAATCCTAAATAAGATTATAGATATATGGCGGTTAACCTTCGTTGAAAGAAGAGGTATGTTAAATAGTTTTTTAACAAATAATAATGAATAAAATAACAAGAAATACTTAAGAAGTATTTAAATCTTAAATTCTAAATCCTAAATCTTTGTAAAATACTTTTTGTCAAGAAGTGGAAGAGAAGAGGTGTGCTAAATAGTGTAGTGGCAAATCGACCAATTGATGAGATAAAAAGGACAAAACAGAAGTGTACAGTTGTTTTAATAACTGAGATTTTCAAATATATATGCTTGTTTTAATAACTGAGATTTGGTTTTAATAAGTAGTAGAAATGGATAAGAAGATTCGGTTTTAGTTAACGAGAGCTCTATCGGAAAGTTTAAACTAGAAAAATAACTAAGATAAGGTTATCTGCGTTAACCCTTTTTTTGTTTTTTATTGGCAGAAATTTAAGTAGGAGCAGTTAAAGAAGCAGAAAACAAAGGATTGTTAGAAGGAATGAAGGTGGGAAGGGACGTGATTAGTATTAACATGTTAATTTATAGATAACACGTTATTTTTATGTCATCCTAAATTAGAAAACATCTTGACTATTAAAAGTATTTTAAGATCTTTTGAATTGACTTCAAAGACTTAAAATGAATTTTCACAAAAGTAATTTAGGAGGCATAGGGTTTGAGTCAAGGAATATGGTAGGTTTTCTGAAATGTTAAACTGCAAAATTATGAACTCTAAATCTTAATATAGATGTTGATCAACCATGCTAGTGGAAAGGGTGAAGAAATATATCATAAATTTTGGATAACTAAAGCTCTTCCATCTACTTACACTAAAAATAAATAAATTAATAAGGAAATTACACAATGAAAAATCGTATATAAATTGTGCATTACACATAAAATTTTACATATACCGATTCGTATTTATGTATAAAATCAATATTAAATATGAATTATATATATATTTAATCTATATTTAAATCCGTGAGGTAATATAAAGATTTATATTATTATTATTACCATTTTTAATATTATTATTAATATTGTTAATATTATTAATTATTATTAGTAGTAGTATTAATATTAATAGTATTATTATTTATAAATATTATTAACATTATTTTTAATAATATTATCATTATTAATATTATTATTAATAATATTAATAATACTATTAATATAATAATATTATTATTATCATGAATATTATTAACAATGTTACAGTTATTATTTTTAATATTAATAGTAGTAATATTAATATTAATGTTATTATTATATCAATACTAATATTATTATTATTAATTTTAATATTACTAATTTTAATTTTAATTTTAATATTAATATTATTTTGTTATTAATAATAATAAAAATTATATTTATTAATATTATTATAATAAGAATAATCATAATAAAAATACTAATAATTATATTATAATAAATTTTATACGTACATTTAGGACTTTGATTCAATTTTCATATTTAGGATTTTGATTCAATTCTCGATCGTAAACAATACCAATAATATTAATAATAATAATTAAAATAATAAAAAAAGAAATTTATAGAAAAATTTAAAAAATTCATTATATAACAATTTAAAATTCATACATAAATTACTATATTTATTTTATTTTATTTTAACTGAAAAAAATGAATTTTTGACTGTATAAATCTATAAAACAATTATATAAGAATTTTCCACTTACATAATAAAATTTTTAACTACTAGACATACAATTTATATTTACTTATATACAGTGGCGGCTCAAGACTTTAAGAGGCCTAAAACGAACAAAAAAATTGAGACCTTTTTTAAATTAATAAAATAATTAAAATTATGATATTTTTATCTAAAATTTATTTTTCAAGCTTTTTGTGATGCAAAATTATCTATTAAATTATCATAATTAATTTCATTTAAAAAAATCTTTTTCAATAGACAATAAAACTAATCTCTTTAATCTTTATTTTGTTGAGACATTGTTGATCTTAAATAAGATTTTATTAGTTTAAATTTTGAAAAACTCCTTTCAGCGGAAACAACTGATACTGAAATTGTTAACGGCTGAAGCAACTGATACTGAAATTGTTAACATTATTCTATATGCATTTGGAAAATAATTTATTCTTTTTATATAATTAAGAATGTCATTTGCTTTATCATTTTCCAATCCTATAATCTCTTTTAAGATATTTAATTAGGAAAATAAATCTAACCCATCAAAATCCAATAAATTATCATGTTTTAAGTATTTTTCAAGGTTTAGGCATTTTTCTTTCAAAAGTAGACAACCTTAATACTAAATAAAAAACCAAAAATATCTTTATATATTTTAAATTGTTCAAATCTATTTTAGAGTGTGGTAATTGTTTTATCTACAATATATAAAAAATAATCAATTCTAAATTACTCTTGAGGTGATTTAATAACTTCATTCTTAATATTTTCATCAAATAAAAGAAAGTTGAAATAATATTATGGAAGGAATAAAGGGATAGAGAAATAAAGGAATAAGTGAAGAAAGAAGGAGAGAAATGGAAAAGTCATACAATGAGAGGACATATATAAAGAGATGATATCAATTGGTTGGAATATTAGGAAGAGATAAATTATAAAGTTTTGATAGGAAAGATTCCTTGACTGTTGAATTATTTTAAATATTATTAATTTGTTAGAACAAAGTTTCAAGAATATTATTCATTAAATAGTATTTATAGTACTAATATAAAGTCATTAAAAATATTTATAGCACCAATGTAAACATAAAGTCAGTTAAAATATTTAAATTTTAATTAAAATTTTGTTAGTATAATTTTTAAATTCAATATTTTTTATTTTATAATAATATGTGAGTATTAAATTTTTTGAGGCCTTGAAGTTTAAAGCATATTAAATTTTTTTGAGGCTTTTGTGGCCTTAGGCTTAAAGCATATTAACTTTTTTTAAGGCCTTTGAGGCCTAAAGCGGTTACTTTACCTACCTTACCAGTTGAGCCACCCCTGCTTATGTAGTGCATAAATAAATATTATATATATAAGTTGTTCTGTTGCTTCATACATGACTTTCTATGTTTTATGTTCTTTCAAATTGATATTGATAAGTGGCAAATCATGGATGAACTCCCATGTGTCATTCATGTTGTTATCTCATAACCATGAATTGTATCTTAAATGTAGCTTACAATTAAACTAATTGCATGTATTTAATCATGGGTGGCATACAATTAAAAATGTAGCTTACAATTAGACATACATGTATCTAATTAGTGGTTTACCTTCATGTGTTAATCCTGCTATTTATTAACAACTCAAAAATAGAATTTAATAATCTCGCTAATCATGTGCTAATCATGCTAATCATGGGCGGCTTATAATTTGTGAGTTTCACCTACTTCCACTCACTGTAAGTCCACACATACGTAATCTATTACAAAGAACTATAAAAAAATCATATACATATTACATAGTTTTTACTCTACTATATTTACTTAACTTGTTTGTAAGGATTACTTATTACATATACAAACAAAAAAATCAGGATCATGTTAATTTTTTTCTTTAGAATAAAATTTTTTTCTCTATTTTTTTCTACTTAGTAAATTTCATTTCCATTTTATTTCTTTTCTATCTAACTGCACGACTATAATATTAATATTATTATTATTATTAATAACAATAATTTTAATAATGATATTATTATTATATTAATAATTATAATATTATTATATTAAGATTATTAATACTAATAATATTAATAATGATAATATTATTAATAATGATATTTAATAATAATATTTATAATAATATTAATAGTATTAGTAGTAATAATAATAATATTAACAATATTAATAATAATATTAAGACTGTTAAAAATAATAATAATGTAAAGATATATATTATTAATTTGTATGTAATATTTTAGATATAATTTTAGATGTAATGTTGATTTTATATATAGATATCAATTTACATAAAATTTCCTATGAAATGTTAAAATTCTGTATACAATATGTGTATAATTTTCATATGAAATATGCGACTTTTGTTAGTAATATTTTATTTTATAGAAACTCTTTATTTTAATGATTTTGAGGTTTTACTCTATAATGATACTGATAGTCTATTCTAGCTCACCATCCTTCTATTTCTATTTGCAGCCTCAAACTTACTACCTTACTCCTTGTTCCATTTTCTCTTTTAGTTAATCAGAAAATCCAAACCTCAAAGCCCAACAAGCCCGAAGGCCATCGTTTTTTTATTTTTTTCACACGTCCCATAAATAATATTCTTACTATCCCTTAGCTTAGAAACAATCATCTTACTCTCACCAATTCTAAAACTAACACACATACGTACCTTAAATATATAATTAAACAAATTAAAGATTAAATATATATTAAATTTAAATATTACAATTTAATTAATTTATATACTTATATTACATCACATAAAAATAAATCCAATAATTTATAATGATCTAAACACGGTAATTGTATCGATTCCTATATGTATTTATGAAAATTAAATGTTCTTATGTGTATGGTTATATTGCGATTTTTTTTTAATTTTTTTTTTAAATTACAGGCTTCGACGAGCAGAAGCACGTCAAAATGAAATATATGAAAAGAAGAAAAAAAGTGATAAAGGGGATCAAAATATAAGCCACAAAAAAGGAATACAAATCTTAATCAAAACGAAAGGCATGAGAGTCACTATTTCTATAAATATCATTTCCTATGAAATTAGTAATCTCATTTTTCGAAACAAAACTACTGTAAAGGCCAAAGGTAGCTAATTTGTCACCATAAATGCTACCTATCTTAAAAATACCCCAACTAAAAATATGTGAACAATAAAAGACTATAAAAGAACATAAATAATTCTTCCATTTATTACTGAGACTTCAAGAAACAAATAATGAAAGCTTGGCTAGTTATACTTAAAAGAAGATTATATATATTTAACTCGTTAAAAGAAATTCACTTATATTATAGATTGAGAGGATAACAATTGTTTCACTTTATTGACTAATATTGAGATTCATGAGAGAAAGTTAATATTGTTAATATTTTTTTTTCAAAAACAATGTATAAGATAATTGTGATTGATATATGAAAAAATAGGTTTATTTTATTTTTTCTTATATTGGTACCAGTTATATGTCAGACACAGACACAGATATATTAAATGTGGAGAATAATATATAGATCAAATGAATCACAACATTCAATTCAACTCAAGATGGGGTGAATGTTTTGATTGGATTTTGATTGAAATATATATACAATAAGAGTTGACACTTAGAAAAATAGGTAAACATATATATTTTTTTTATGTGAATGCCTTAAAGGTGTTAAGGTATTTTCAAATGTCAAGAGTATTGTATTTATAAGATATGAAACTAATTGACTTAAAATCTCAGTGATTTTTATGTCTTGATGCAATAATTATTTTCATTATAATTCAATTATATTCATTTTTCAATTTGATTTGTGGTAAAGTCATTAATCTTGAAAAGTTGGATAAACTGAAAGAAGAGATTATTGTTATCTTGTATGATTTTTTTCTTTAATTATTTTTGACGTTATGATTTTTTTATTCAACAATAAATATAATTAAATGAAGGAAAGATTTTCTCTAACCCATATAAAAAGAAATATATGCATATAAGATTTAAGAAAGAAAATTAACATTAGAGGCATCACCCCTTGACCCATCACGCTTTTGCATTCCTAGTGCCTCTCTTAAATTTAAACATTGCAATAAGCACACCCTACAATTATTCATAAGTTTAACAAACTCAATTATCAATATAGTATTTCTGTTTCTATGTCTTCCAAATCATCAAGTTTCATCATTGTCTTTATTATTAATCAAGACATTCCTTTTCTGTTTGTTTCGAAAAGAATTCTCCGGTTAAGTGATACAATTTTTGACATTATGATGTACTTGTTTGCTCGTTTTATAAGAAAAATCAAATTATATGACTAAATTGATCTAAGATGGATTTATCTAATTTAACTTTATACGAGGATTTTGAAAAAGTACATGAAGAATTAGTATCATGTAAAAGTTTTTATTATTGAAAAATAATTGAAGAAAAAGCTAATGAATTTTATTCAAAAGTATATGTTAAAAGCAAGTTGTGTACCACTACCAGAAAAAAATTATTTAGAAACTAATATTTAGCTATCAAATGAAATGGTTGCTAATTGTGATCAAAATAGCCACCAAATTAAATTTTGATTGCTAAATAATTATAAAATAGAAATAATGATTGAATTTAGTGACTAAATAAGTTAAATAATTTGTATCTAACATTAGATATTAAAGTTTTAGTGACCTATGCTATTAGGTTCTAAATTGGTATCTAATTAAGTTATAGACTAATTTAGAATCTAATGGTATAGGTCACTAAAACCTTGATAGTTAATGTTAGATACCAATTATTTGACTTAATTGGTAACTAAATTCAATTATTATTTTTATTTTGTAGTTATTTAGCAACCAAAATTTAATTTAATAACTATTTTGGTCACAATTAGTAACAATTTCATTTGATAGCGAAAAATTGATTTCTAAACAATATTTTTCTTATAATTTACGATTTGCAGCCAAATTTTTGATACTTCCAATAATTGACAAGTTAGTGCTAACGAGATGTACATATGCTAAACTCAACTAAATAATTGAATCCTTACTCTACAAAAAATCATCCAAAACCTTCATCTCCTTTCTTTTTAACACTAAAAACTAAACCAACTAAAAAAAAGAAACGAGCACCGAATGGCAATACATGAAGAAAGTTACGTACAATAAACAAAGAGGAGAAAATATAAGAAGAAATTACCCAAGTCCAATTGATGACCTTCTCACACCAATATCCTTCAGAATCTGTTCCTATTGATATTATGTAAAACATCACGTTCTTCCAAAAGCAAAAAAGGAGGGTGAAGAGATTTTCGAATACATGCTGCCACCAAAATGCTTCTTCCCCTCCAAATTGCATTGAAACCAAACCATTGATAGATACATATACCATATCATGAAACTTGGAGTTGAAACTTGAAACATGAAACATGAAATATGGAACTTGAAACTTGAAACATGTTGAACATGGTGTTGAATCTTCAAACATGGAATGTCATAGTTGATGTTGGTGTGGTTTGTTGCTGGATTATAGTGAAGCTGAGAGATGGTGTTGGGATGACATACACACATATACATATACATATATATATATATATACATATATATATATATATATATATATATATATATATATATATATATAT
>Ga0209489_109995_pt1 | contig 11193 bp, 4 predicted proteins | sample SiratrowhiteBW_FD_187527 | JGI IMG/M metagenome (GOLD analysis project Ga0209489, IMG submission 187527) | Root nodule microbial communities of legume samples collected from California, USA - Siratro white BW (SPAdes) (version 2) | ecosystem: Host-associated > Plants > Roots > Nodule | place: USA...
AAAAAAAAAAAAAAAAATATATATATATATATATATATATATATATATATATATATATATATATATATACACACACACCATTTAGATTTCTTCGGTGTCTTGCCAACTTGCCTCTATCATTTCATTTCGATTCAGTTATTAAATAAGACTTAGCATTTTTAGATTTTAGTATACACACCTCAAAACATCAAATTAATGGCAAAAATTAGGAAAGTTTAGCCATAAACATATACAATTACTTAAAAAAAAGACTTAGATTCATTTAGCAGCTATGAGATATTATTTCTATGAAGAGACATCCAAATGAATTATGTTAAGCGTGAACGACGGTCATTTTCTTCTCTTTAGAGGGTAAAAGAAAGTGTAGGTACATGGGAAAGGGGTCCAGTCTGATCAATGATCTACAAAAGAACAATTATACCTTATCAGATTAAGAAACTATATATATAATAATTAGGACAGAAAGAACAACAATGATCGTGGTCCAATCAAATGGCACGCAATTGGGAAAAATTGAAGCAAAGCTGAGGTCCAGTATGGATGAAGCTATTGAACCATTGCCTTACACCTTTTGTCTCGTGATCATCTTAACCCTAGAATAGCAATCACTCAATGACATTTTATCAGACGTTTCTTTCAGTATGCTAGCTACCTGCATTCTTCTTAAAAATTATGAGGCAGATACAGTTATTTAAAGCCAGTTTCATCACTTACCACCTTCTTTAATTCATGTCAAAAACACTCGCTTGTTGCAATTCATAATCCAGCTATTTCATTCTCTAGCTGCTGGTATAATGTATACGTATGAATTTTGATCATTCATGGATAGAAAAAGTTAAACATGCTCATAAGGTTGAATCGTCCGGCAATTGTTTGAACACAATTTCTTACTTAAACAATCCTTTGCTAATTATGTTTTATTTACTCTTGATTTAACGACATTATAAATTATAAAAAAAATTCTACTATAGATTTCAGTATCGCAAAATTTTTCTCTTAACAACATTACACTACCCAAAGTCCCAACATTGTTGAAGTCAATTGACACCTTTTTTCTGAGTTGACTGTCTTATCCTTTAATGTTCTTTTATCTTTTATTAATCTTCCTAAAGTCTTCTTATTAAATTCATTAGACTTGTTCCTATCATCTTTTCTGTTTTGATGATTTGGAGGAAAAGAAATTATTCTAGCAAGATATTCCAGCAAGATATTAGTATTTACATAGTCATTGACTCTGTAAAAAATTATATTAGAATGTTAGGTAATTTCTCTAACATAAAACAATGAATAATGATATTACTCAATTTTTTGTTTTGAAATTTTTTAGTGTAAGCACTGGGTCTGGGAAAGCTTCTTATCCGATTCTAGTGATCTAGAACTTCTCTTTGGCTGGTTGGATTAAAGTTAACACAGATGGTATTATCAGGAATTCACTTGGTCTTACTACTTGTGTTGGTATCTCTAGAGGGAGCATAGGGGAGTTTGTTAGTGATTTTTCTTTTTTCTATTCAATCTTTTTCTTTTGTTAAGCTTGTGCTGCTATTATGGATGTTTATAGCAGGAGACTAATTCTTTTTATCACATATTTTTAAGAAAGATAACCATTATGTCAATAAACTTGCTTCTTTAAGACTAAACAATAGAGGTGACGGTATAGTAACATGCCTTCTACTATTACTTTAGCCTTTTTTTTATAATAGGTATAAGTTTCCTATGTTTCATCTTATTTAAATCTCTTTTGAAGAGTGATTTTGTATATCCTTCCATATGTTTAACCTAGTGTCCCATGTTTATTTGTTTTTTATTTTTTTTTATGATATATTTTTTTATAAAAAAAATTTGACACCTTCCCATATCTAATGGTATGTAATACATGGTACTTCATGAGGTAATTGGGCCAAGTTGCCCGTGGTGGTAATTTTCGGATATTTGCATTGTTATAGTTTTGTCCTACCATGAAAGAAATTCTTATGCCGATAAGCTTGTCAATTTTAGTGTCAGCCAAACAGACACTAATGTATTTTATTTTAAAAATATTAATTATTGCATAATCTTGGAGGATGCTAAATGAAATTTACTTTTAATATTAATTTAATTTGTGTCAGTGAGTGTGCTTGACGCTAATGACTATATAATGATTTCATCTTCAACAAAAATAAAACAAAAAATTGTATTGGATGAAGGAGATGAGTATGTATGGATGAATGAGATGAGTGTGAATGAAGAAAATAGGTTGGATAAAGGAGATGAGTGTTAATGAAGGAGGGTATGAGTGAAGTAGATGAATGTGGAAATTATTTCTGTTAAAAAATATTTAGAGATATTTGCAATATATTAAAAAGATAATTGAAATATTTAATTCAAACAAATCTTTTTATGAAAAGATAGATTTTAGAGATATACACAAAAAATATGGCCAAACAAAGTCATTCCACAAAATACGCAAATTAAAATATTTTCACTTTTGAATATTATATCTCTTTGATTGAACATGTTTTTAATAGAATTATGTATTCAAAAAATTTTGTTGAACTATTATAATAAAAAACCTGTTACTCGTTCAACATGTTCATTAGACCGTTTAACATGAACAAAATGTAGATGATACATATTTTACTGAATACTATTAGTTTTTTTAAATCACAAATAAAACATATAATTCAAATAACAAATAAGACATTTAATCTGAATTTTGTTACACAATTAACCAATTTTATTGAACACTGTCTATCACGCACACATGTTATATATGTTTAGAGGACCTATTGAAAATTACAATTGGACAAAACATTGTTAGAACAACACAAGTAATCCATTGAGTTAGTTTTTGTTATCATCAAAACATAAAAACATAAACTATACATATGATTACCTAGTCATCAGATCGTTTAATGGGTCATAGACTGTGTAATGTCTCAATAAACCATTTATGCATATCGTTCAAATCATTTAGGGTCTCAACAATTTTTCTCTTTTTGATGATGACAAAAACACTTTTAGCGTGTGTCTTAGAACATATTTATCCATCAGATCATAAACCAATAGTAATTAAGTAAATATCAACAATAAGAACAATAAATAATTAGACACTGCTTATTAATTTAATTTCTCCCTTTCTTTTGACATAATCAGAAAGAGATTTTAGCAATATATTTTCAATGCATAATTGATCTTTAGAAATCATAGATTTAGCAAAAACATTCTTTAAGAAAATAAGGAATCAAGAAAGATGTGAAAGAAATTCCTCAAAATTTATCAAACAATAAGGTAGCTCAAATCAAGAGATGAATTAAGTATATAGTCTACACTTGATAAATTTTACAACTCTCAAAGTGTTTATGTTTGTGTATATGCACTCAAAATGACTTCATGCAAGCAAACACTATCATAAGCTTAACAAGACTCTAATATGCACAACGTTTTAGCAACGTGTAGTTAAAGATCAAGAGGTCTTTATATAAGAAGTAATGGGACCAAGGTAAAGGTATGAGATATGAAACTAAAAAACATGTAGAGATTAGATAAGTAATGAGGAATGAATTCAAAAACTAATGTGAATTGAACATAACTATCTTTTTGAAGAAAATATTTCTAACACATTTTTATTTCTTTTTATCTCTCTAAGTACTTCTCGTTCTTTTTTCTTTCTTTTTGTCTTTTTAAGCATTTCTTAATTTAATTTTCATTTTTCTTTATTTCTTTTCATTTGCATATTTGGTCTTTCTTTATTTTCTTTTTTAATAACAATTTATTTACATGAGTATGCTAAAATGAAGTATACTCTCACACTTGTTTAAGAACCTATTCTTAAAATGATTTGAAAGCTCCTTTATCATCTAAGGGAAGAACAATTGTGATATCTTTTTAAAGCTTGTAATATGATTAGAAACAAGAAAAGTATAAAGAATTAAAGAAGATAACAAGTGTATCATCATGAAGATGGACAAATATGGTTAGTATCTCATAAACAAAATTACCTCATCTCAATGTATGCATAAACAAATTTATTGAGGGAATTTTGTAACTGATGTTTGAAATCATTTTTGGAAGTATATCTTATTTATAACTGAAGTGTGAAAATAGGGTGTTCAAGTGGTATAAAACTTTTCATGAAATATTTTTCATTCTCCTTTCTTAATAACTATCTATTTACGGTTGGTTGTCAAAGTATTTGAATACTTATCAATGGTATCAACTGATTGTGATGGAGACTCTTAAGAATTGCTTGTTAGTTGATATCATTATATATTAATTATATTTATTTCATTAGTTTTTCTTTTTATTGACAAGAACAAATTATATTAAAAAAAATTTTGAAGTACCCTAACCCTTATATACAAGTTATGTGCAAAAAGAGGATAGGAGATTACGTTGCATTCTATATCCTTCTCCTTTAACCAATAGATACCCTAAGATTACCTAACATATCCTAACTGCCAAAGCTCCATCATTACAACAATGTAACCCAACCTTACCCTGCAAGACATTTGAGCATATTATAACTAAGCATCTTAACTATGCTGACTGTCTATATCAATTCTGTCCCTACTTGATCGCCTACTTCAAATATGTTCTAGTTGATCTCTTCCTTCTATGAGTTTGATTCCATTGTGCAAAATTGTGTGAAATAGTTGTTGAAACTGACACTCAGTGATACTCCATTTCACCACCTCACTTGTACAGTTTTTCTCCAACTCGCATTGCTACTGTCTATATTCATTATGCTAGAAGCCTACAGTTTGATCTTGGAAGATTGCAGCTAAGTAGCTTCCCTTCTACGTAGTTATCTGCAGATTATTAATTCTCTTCCTCTAGCTCCAAATGTCACACATGTTTTGTCCTATTTTTTAATTTGCAATATCCATTTACTAATGTGGTATGATCCGTGTCTTATCTCATTCTCATGCTACTTAATGGCAATTTTGCAGCTATTTTGACAATTGTTATAGTTATCAGTCGCATTGGTAACTGCAAACTGTTAGTCTTTCTCTTTTACTGAGACTACAAAACCCACAATTGATTATAACATCTGTAGAACAAAAATCCTTGTAAGAAGCAAAGTGGAGGCAAAAAATACTAGGGGAGAAAGCAAATTCTAATATCTTAAAATAAGACCTAAAGAGAAGTTAAAGTATCAGGAAATTCATTTCAATTTCTGCAGGTTGGATACAAAATTTGATGCAGCAAAACCAGCAGAACCCCCAAGTACAGTGATCAAGGCAACTACAACCTGCAACCCCACTTCGCCGAGGTTGTCCTCCGGAACCAAGTATACAAACACGGGTCCTAGGAGCAGCAACCCCAAGCTGAGGGTCAAGAGTGTCCCTGGAGTTCCAGGATCAGTGGCAGCAGATAGCACACCCAACTCTTCTGCCTTTGAGAGGAGTCCCAACTTCTCTATTGCTGAGAGGGAGAACCCAAACTTCTCTGCTGCAGATAGCAACCCTGCTTTCTCTGCTTTGCTCAACAGCTTCAGTTGCTCCATCCTTGTCAGAAGCTTTATGGGAGGGTTGGCTGTCACAGGACTGCTCCTGGGTTGCTCTCCAAGTGGGAACACAGTTGAATTCTGCAGTGTGCACTTGGCTCAGTTATTGTTCTAACCAAACATTGCATTATCAGATAGGAGAAAGAAAACATGTTTTCAGGTTTTCACTCCGTATATTGGAAAGTCTCATGAAGTATTTGACTTCTCTAGCAAGCATTTTACTCCAGTAACAAATCTCAATTGTTAACATGGATACCAAATTATGAATATATTATAATATTAACTTTTCAACAACTAAGATTGTTATCACCCTCTATCCAGTGAACTACATAGTTTACAATTCTTAAAGCAATTTTTGGTTCACAAGAGAGCCTTTTCTTCTACTTTGTGAAAGTGGTTAATTAAACCACTGTACATAGGTCTCACTCTTCAAAGCTAACCAGCAAAAATAATCATTATTTCAAGTTTATACATATAGGATGATGATAAATAAACACTACAACTTCTACTAAACACTCAACCAACAGTAATGATGTGATATTTTTTTTTAAAATATAAAATAATTTGAAATGAAAAAAACTAAATAAGTAAAACTGTTAGTATTTTATTAAGTTTCTCAAGGATATAAAAAGATTGAAGGGTGTTCATGCAATATTTTCCTACACATATAAAGATATAGAGACACATTAAAAACTAGAACCATTACAGTGCTTTTTATAATGTAATTTTCGTCTCATATCAGGCAATCTAGAGCATCCTTTTATTTCTTGGTGATCAAATTGAATCAGTAGAGACTGGTTTCAGTTTTACAAATCATTTGAACAAAAAGAATCATTGTGTGAGCAACTTTGGTACATGTATATATAGACATATATAACTACACTGACCTAAATACTAAGAGCCAATAACATTTACGTGTTTCTTTCTTTCTAATTTTTGGTTCAAAAACATGTAAATTCACAATACCCTTTTGGTTCCCTCAGTAGTAAGCTAAAAGACATGACACAATAGATATGAGCCACTCTTCATACAAAACCATTGGAACACAAAAAAGATTTTGTTCATAGATGTGCCTTTCACTGACCTTTCTAGAGCCCACAGTTTTAGAGACTGAGGGAAGTGGCTTGGGAGTTGCCATGGACTTGACAAGCATTGGAGAGAAAGTAGCAGGTTTTTGTGTAAAGGCAGGAGAGGAAGAGAAGATGAAGGGTGATCCTAAGCTGTTGTTGCATATGGTTGCTGAGGCCTCCATAACCATAAACTTCTTTATCGTTATTGCTTGCTTGAGATGAACAAAGCTCTCATAAGCACTGTGTGGATGAAGATGGTGCATAATCAAGATCACTCATTGGCTTCCCTTTGCTTCCATGTCCACGTGTCATGCAATGCTTGGTGCTCGCTTGTCCCTCTTTCTACTCCACGGAAAATGTTTTGCTTTCCATTATTTTTTAGCAACGATAAACTATGTTAACACAGCACTGTACCAAAAAATTAACGTTGCGATTGGTCGAAAAATGTTCAGGCATCTGGTTTATCTAGAATTCCTTACTATGTTCCACTTTTCTGGATAAAAATGTTCATATTGGACTTAAAAAAATACTATTTGCAACTTTTTTCGATGAAAAATTTCGTATTATGAAAATTTAAAACTCAAATGTAATTATTTTATATACAACTATAGAATTATTGTTTGACAAAAAATAAAATTGTGGCTTATACAAAACTTATATATCAAAATATAAGATACCCGCGTCACTCTTTAGTAGTTTCAATTGTGCAATTAGGATGGCAGAGTAATCCAGTGAAGAAAAAGAAAAAGAATTACAAGAAAAATTAACAATACAAATAAAATGTATGGTAAGAAATGAAAAATAAATAAATAAAGATATTTCAAAAGATATTTACAAGAGCGAGACAAAAAGAAGTTCATGAAGAAATAAAAAAAAGTAAACTTATAAATTTTAGATATTACGAAACATTTTAAGAACATAGAAGAATATTCTATAATATTTTAGATTATAAGTATGGATTCTTGAATATATGATGGTCGTAAATATCTTTACATGTTATTTTTAAATGTATGTGATAGTTATGACTATTTCACATGTCCTTTTAAGATCTTTCATATCTAAAAAAGAGAGAAAAATATATATAAAGAGTTTTTATTTTTAACACATGTTATTTTAAGGTTACTAGCTGGTATAACTACTTGCATATGTCACTTTCAAGTATATGTGAAGGTTATAATTACTTCACATATCTTTTCTTTGAATTAAGAAACATCTCATGTATTTATCCAAGTGCCTCTCCAACTTTCAAGAATCATCCATTTGATAAGAATTAACTTTGTGTTCATTATAGGATTAATTACTAACTTAATTAGACTTGTGTTCACACTAGATGTTGTCATTACTTTTGTATTCACACTTAGAATTCCTTTTTCTTGTTTTCACATTGCTTAAAACTCATTTCTTAAGGCTTTTGATGAAATTATATGCCTATAAATGAGGTCAAACTCTTTAGTAAAACTTACACTTGAATGAATGAATTTTTCCTTGATTTGTGAGCACCTTTGAGTGTCTTGAGAGTGTTGTATTCTTGTCTTGATTTTTTATTGAAGAACTTCTTCAAGTGATGAATCATCCTTGCACTTATGCTCTTTAAATTCTTCTTAGGTGAGTTGTTCTTCCTCCTTCCTTTCCTTAATTCATTTTCTCTTTTCTTTACAATTTGTTCTTTTTTTAATTTGAATTTTTGATACTACAACCACGGATTATGCTTCTGAAAATATTTTTAGGTCTTTTATGTTTGGCTTTTCTAACACATCTTAGTTGATAAGTATCAAACTATCCTTTTAAGGAATACATCACCCAATAATCCAACAAACGTACAAAACTCTTGAGGACACGAAAGACAATGAGGAGTAGTTTAGGCTACCTATCTTATTAGCTAAAACTTCTCCAACTATAAAATAAATAACTTAGATATTAGAAAAATATGGTTGGTAACAATGTAACTGCAAGTTGGGTTAATTGGGGCTAGACAAAATTAAGGCCTAATTGGGGCCGGACGAAATTGACTTGAAAACTAGGGTTTTGACCATCCAATCTATCCTAATTGAGGTCCAATTGGAAGCCCTCTATGCTTCTATTTTTTACACTAGAAAACTACTAATCATGTACAAAATGTTATATTTCTATTTACAAGATATATAAGACTAAGAAAAAAGAAGAGATTTATAATATTTTTCTCTGAAGTGTTGAGTCTTTCTTCATGAGACTTCATCTCTTCTATTCCTCTTAGCCAAAGATGCGGTAGCTGGATGGTCCTCCATCATGAAGATATTATCATGATGACTACATTCCTAAAGTGAAGAGGTGTTTAGTAGTCATCACAATATTGTTAACTACTATCCCCAATCCCTTAGGCAACATAGGACTAGAAACCATACCTTTCAAGGAACTTAAGTTTGACTTTCCCCGTTCCTATGAAAAAGAAAATGTAGAAGAATATTTGGATTAGGAGATGAAGGTGTAGCAAATTTTTGAGTGTCACCAAGTGAACCATGAGAGAAGTGTGTCCCTAGCTACACTGAGCTTTTAAAAATCAGTTATGTATTGGTGGACATTCTTAGTCACCGATGTTATGATTAATCATAATTCCTAGATATGTTATTGGAATTGACTTAAGGTTGTCTTAAAGAAAAAAAACGTGTGCCCTCTTATTATGATAAAGAGTTGATGGATAAAATCCAAAAACTCCAACAAAGAGATATGAATATAAAGGAATATATGTAAAAATAGAGTTATTATTAATAAGGGTGGGAGTTAAAGAAGAGTATAGGATAACCTAGATTAGGTTCCAACATGGCATCAACTATGTTAAATTACTACGATGTAATGAGATAAATAACCTAATTCAACTATGTGAAAAGATAAAGCAACAATTGAGAAGAAGATCTACTTCAAAGTAATCCACAACATCTTTTCCTAAGAAAAATCCTAAGAGGGAGAATTACCCCTCCAAATCTAAGTATGAAGGGTGACGAGAAAAAAAAGACAAAAAAAAAAAAATAAATAAATAGAATATATTTCTCCAAAAGTTACAACTAAAGACATTTATGATTTTGCTGTATTAAAATATGACACAGTTTCTAAGTATCCCAACAAAATAATCATACATTTAAAAGATTAAGACATTAAAAAATAAAATAAATATACATCTTCACCAAATAGAATGATAAGCTATTTTGTTTTTCTTTAGTAATTTTCTTTTAGTTTAAAATTTTAAATTAATACATTCTTCAAGATTTTAGATTTACTTTACTTATATTTTTTTATTTTATAATATTATATTATGATTAATTGGGTCTTAAATATTAACATAAAATATCATTGTGTATTAATCATATCTAATATAATTTTAATATCATTGTGTATTAATCATATCTAATATAATTTTGTTTTAAAATAAATTCTTATCATAATAAATCGATGTAATATAATACAAAACTTGAATTAAAAATAATGAATTTAATATAAGATTTTGAGTCTTAATAATAAAATATAACATTTCAAATATCATAACGAAAAAGTAGCAGTGCAAAGGTGTGACGAACTATTATAAATTATATCCACAATGATAAAGGACTAATACCTTGACATCCATAAAATAAAATATAACTATTTCATAGCCTAAAATATTAATATTTTAGTTAGATTTTTTTTATCTTTTAACTTAAAATTATATTATTGGAATAATTGTTAAGTGGGTTTGATTTGTTTTGTGAAGAAGAAAAGGAAAGGCGAGTGAGGTGACGTGATGGTGTGGTAGGTGCTGACACGTTACAATGTATTAATTAAGCTGTCACAGCACGCAAGCAAACCAAGGTTCAGTTCGGTTCCAGACCCAAACACTGCTCTCCAACACGTGGCATTCGTCCCTGCGTTTACAACTTCGACAACTTTAAAAGTGTAGCTTTAGTGGGCCCCTTCGTTCCAAGCTTTGGCTGTCATATCAAATCACAAAACCAGACAATTCCCCACCCTACCATTCTATGTTTCAAAACTCCTTCCACTCTAATTTTTTTACATTAACCTAATGTTATACCTTTCTTTGGACGAGAAGGTGTGAAAAGGAAAATAAATAAATAATTAATAGGATTATTTGAATTATGAAAAAATGCTTTTGTCTAAACTTTATTTTTATTTATCTTTTGTTTATGTGAAAATACTCAAGTGGAAGATTGTTTTCCTTTGTTTCGGTGATGTGTCATCTGTGAAAAAATGAAAAATGTAAATCGGTTTTGAGTATTCTCCTTGAAATGAGTTGAAGAAAAAGGAAGTCGGCTTGATATTTTATTTTTATTCTTCCTTAGTTCTAATGTAGAGAGTTTCAATTTGTTGTTTTCCATTTTATGCTTCTTTATCTATACCTTTGTCTTGTGGTTCATTCTTTATTTTTGACATCCTTTATTTTCATTGCTCTAATGTTACACTCATATTTCACACGAAATGATCATAGATTATTAATTATAGAATATTATATTAAATTTTATTAATTATATATTATCACACGAAATGTTTTAAAACATAAATAAATAAAAATTCAGATCAAAACACGTACGAAGAAATACAAAGAATAATATAATTAATTATGTTTACATTGATTTTATATATATATATATATATATATATATATATATATAT
>Ga0209489_109998_pt1 | contig 11181 bp, 6 predicted proteins | sample SiratrowhiteBW_FD_187527 | JGI IMG/M metagenome (GOLD analysis project Ga0209489, IMG submission 187527) | Root nodule microbial communities of legume samples collected from California, USA - Siratro white BW (SPAdes) (version 2) | ecosystem: Host-associated > Plants > Roots > Nodule | place: USA...
TATATATATATATATATATATATATATATATATATATATATATATATATATATATTATTTGATAGAGCTGTATTGTTCAACTTTTGTTAAGAAATCTGTTTTAGATATTAACTACTTGACTATAATGATGTTTGAAAATTAAACTATGAAATTACATTGTATTAAACTTTTGTTTATTATATGTTATAAATTAATATTTATTATAGTAAATGTATCTAATTATATTAGACATGTATAATATTTTTTTCAACTTTATGTGATTTTGTGACCATGAATAACAAACAACTAAATTACTTTTACATATGAAGAATTTTGGCTTTGTAATTTCTTTAATAATTTAATTTTTCCACAACTTAAGTAATGTTTTGAAATTTTTGCAATTCTTGTTAGTTAATGAATCATGTATGAAGACACCCAGTCCTTTTCAGGGTGAATAAAGTGGACACATCACGGATATCCACCTTCTTTTTATAATGCCATTTAGCTTTTCCTTTATTAATTTGTTATTAAATAATTTCCAGCATTATAATTTTGCATTGATGCGATTGGGTAGCAAGAATTCATAGTCTTTTTCAGTTTTTCTACACACTTTTCTCTTAACTTTTATTTATGCTCTTTACAACAATTTGTCTAAAATCTTGGCCCTTTTCTTTACTTTACAATCTTGCTTTCTAGGTACCAGTCTATGTCACGGTTTTTCCTATCCTCCTACTTTTCCTCAAACCTACTCAAATTATATCCTCTTTTAATTATTATTTTCTTAGTTTTTTTTATGGAGAATAAACTATAAAGATTCACCACCAATAAATTGTTCCACTAAGAAAATATGATACCATATTAAATAAAAAATATATTGGAGTTTAAGATTAATCTTTATTTATAGTATTGTGTATATGAGTTGATGGTTTTTATCTGATATGAGTTATGTCTTTAAATTATCTTATAGAGATATGGGATATGTAGGTTTTTTCTTTTCTTTTCTTTTCTTTTAAGAATAATATGTTGGAATTATTTGTTTAACATATTGTAAACTTCTGTTGTAAGTTTTTTTTTTATTGTGTAAAAGTTAAAATATCTCTTTTATACTTCTTATTAATTTATTGTTTTTACTGATAAAAAAAATATTAAATAAAAAATGTTAAGATTAAGTGTTTGTAAATATTTACTTTTATCATATATAACTATTTTTTTTATTTGGTATAAAACTTTGAATCCATATTTATTCATAACAATATCTTTTTCCTTTAAATATAAGTTGATATGGAAAGATATTGAGTATATTTCGTCATCATTATCTATTTTTCTCATAGCCATATGACTGACATGCACGACAAATATTAAATTCTTAAAAATTTTACACTTTCATCTTTAAATAATTTAAAATCATGTATATCACAGGAGCGGATCCAAGAATTTAAGAAATCATTGACTCATTTCTACCTTTTAAAATAAAAGACAGTGGAAGGTGAATGGTCCATTATTTTCCTTTTTAACATAAAAAACTAGGAAAAAGGAAAAGTTACTAAAATTGAATACAATTATTGATAGAATACGTAACTATTCTTATGAATAATCCATGTATCTTGATATTGTTCTATGATATTTATATTGCGATGTGACATGTGCGTGTAATATATTTTTTTTGGTAATTTTATAAACTATTTATTTTCGTGTTCTTCATCATTCATTCTTATTCTAAAATGATTGACGTTTTCACTAAAAGCTTCTATACATATTCTTTTAATAATACAGCTTTTTGAGTCAATTTTAATGTACGAAAATCGTTCGTACTAATCAAAAGGTTTGATAAAAATATGCAAATATTTTTAACATTTTTTATTTTATATTACGTTGTTTTAGTTAATTGGTCTAATTATTTCATCTATTTTATATATTTTTTATATAATTCACTGAATCAATCGCATAAATTTTTTCGTTAATGTGAATTATTAATAAATTATTAACGTACTATAGGGTTGATTCATGACATATTTAATTTATATTTATACTACAAAATATTCTTGACCGACTGAGATATTTATGATAAGTCATTATTTTTATAATTGTAATTTAAATTCAGCATTTGATCATTACTTAGGTGTTGATTTAAAATTTGTCTTAGCTAACGATTCTACATAAATTCTTACAGCAATCTTGGTCTAATTGTTTATCATTAGATCAGATATTTAGCACTTGTTGATTTGGTTCTGTGGTTATTTTTTCAATTCTTAGATAGGCTATTTTTAACTCCTACATGCTTTATCATTGAGTCTTGTTAGATTGTATTTTGAACCTACCCAGGAGATATACCATTCTAGCTTCAACTGCTGTTTTTGTGCACTGGTTAAGTGTCATATGGGTTCTGCTGCATTGTCTCTATAACCTGTTTTGTGAAACCTTTAATTGACTAGTATAGTTTGGTTTTCCCTTATTCATAGTTCACTTCATACATTAGTTTGAATTGATTGACTTGCATTTTGCCTATTAACTTGTGTGATGGTTCTCTGGTGATTACTGTATTATATTTGAGTGCTCTAGTATTGGTTTTGCGTTGTTACATTATTGAAATTAGATTTCTGCTACTAGATAGATTTCATTTGTATACAATATTTGTAGAAAAATAAATCAGTTTATCCGTGCTTGAAATCATTAAAGGTTTTCTATTTGCGAAAAATATTTTCAATATATTTTCAATTGTCTTATTTTTTAAACTTTCTTTTACTAGTTAATTAAGTTATCATTTGAAGTTTGCTCTAAATTTTTGCGTGTTGTCTTTTCATAATTTTAGGATGTTGCTCACAAATTTTTAGCTCATTTAGACTTCATTTGAGTATACCTCCAACTTTACCTACTTGTGTGCTTATGTGTAAAATACATGGTATGTTGCATATAGTACATGACTAGAGGTAACCCAAGAGATCTGCAACCCTGTGATACTGAGTAGATAGGACCTTTCATAGATTAGCTAGGCATTTTAGGAATTTATCCTTAGAGTCTTTACCTTTAGATAGTGTTAGTTTAAATAATTCTGAGCATTCTCCTTCTGTGTCTGCAAATTTAAATTTTGTGCACACTGTTGATTTTGATTTTATTCATACTAAGAACAATATGACTCAATTTCCTCCACCTCGCCCTTGCGAGAGGACTCTTAGTGAGCTGGCTGCACCTGATTTCACTTATGAGAGCTTGTGCATTCAGTATCCTGATGAGATGTTCCATACATTCTCAAGACTGGACTAATATATTTGTTGCCCAAGTTTAATGGTCTTGCAGGTGAATGTACGCATAAACATCTCAAGGAATTCCATATAGTTTGTTCCACCATGAAGCCTCCAAATATCCTAGAAGACCACATATTCTTGAAGGCATTCTTACACTCTTTAGAGGGAGCGACGAAGGACTGACTTTATTACCTTGCTCCTAGATCCATCACGGGCTGGGGTGACCTTAAAAGAATGTTTTTGGAAAAATTCTTTCCTGTATCGAGGACCACGACTATAAAAAAAGACATACCATGCATCAGACAGCTTGGTGGAGAGACCTTGTACGAGTATTAGGAGAGATTCAAGAAATTATGTGCAAGTTATCCTCATCACTAGATTTCTGAGCAACTCCTTCAGTATTTTTATGACGGTTTGAACAACATGGGGAGGAGTATGATTGATGCTGCCAGTGGTGGAGCTCTTGGTGATATGACGCCTGCTGAGGCTAGACATTTGATTGAGAAGATGATTTTGAATTCTCAGCAATTCGGTGCTAGAAATGATGTCATTTTCGTTAGAGGAGTTCACGATGTGCCTGCTGAATCGTCCACACATACGAAGTTGGAGAGCAAACTTGATGCTCTTGTGAACTTGGTGACACAACTTGTTGTTAATCAAAAATTTGTATCAGTTACAAGAGTGTGTGACATCTGCACTTCAAATGATCATTCTACAAATTCCTGTCCATCTTTGCAGCAACCTGTTGGTTCTGACACTCATTCTCCTCAAGCCTATGCTGCGAACATCTACAACAATAGACCACAACAGTAGCATAATTATGACTTGTCAAGCAACAAGTACAATCCGAGTTGGAGAAATCACCCAAATCTTATATAGTCAAACTCTCCACAGCAGCATCATCAACAACAACAACAGTCACCATCTACTTTCCAGAACTCTGCTGGTCTCAGTAGACCTTATGTGCCTCCACCCATTCAGCAACAATATCAGAGACAACAGAATAAAACTCCTGCACCTTCAATCTTCTACTTCTAAACCTTCATTGGAGGAATAGGTCAGGTAGATGACTCTTCAGAATATGCAATTCCAGCAAGAGACAGGAGCTTCCATTCAGAGTTTAACAAATCGGATCAGACAGATGGCCACTCAACTTAACCAGGCACAATCCTAAAATTCAGATAGATTGTCTTCTCAAACAGTGCAGAATCCCAAGAATGTTAGTGCCATCACATTGAGATCAGGTAAACAGATTGATGTACATGCACCAGCTCCAATACCTGCACCTACACCTGAACGTGAGGAAGAGGATATTCTTGCGACAACAAAGAGAAATATGTCTTTGGGAAACAGTAGATATTATTCCAGTGCACCTTCTGCCAGTGGTGATTTGCAACAACCTTCCATCCCTCTTCCATTTCCTCCCAGAATAATTCCAACCAAAAAGGTGGAAGTGGTGGATAAAGAGATCTTGGAGACCTTCAGGAAGATAGAGGTGAACATACCTCTACTTGATGTCATCAAGCAGATTCTCAAATATGCAAAATTCTTGAAGGAATTGTGGACACACAAGAGAAAGATGAAGGGTCATGAGCATATCAACATGGGCAGAAATGTATATGCATTGATAGGTAAATTTGTTCCTCACCCAGGTACTTTCTGTATACCATCATGATCAAATTTAATGCATGAGGACATAGAAGAATGAAGATCAGATAAAAAAGGTTTACAATGCGAGGATACGTGAGGTGCATATTTACCTTCATGATCAAATTCAGTGCATGGGTCCTTACATTTCTCTGGAATGTGAGGAACAAATTTACTTATCAATGCAGATACATTTCTGCCCATGTTGATCCGCTCATCACCTCTACCTTCTTGAAGGTCTTCAAGATTTCCTTATCCACTCTTCTATCTTTTTGGTTGGAATTATTCTGGGAGGAAATGAAAGAGGGATGGTAGGTTGCTGCAAATCACCACTGGCAGAAGGTGCATTGGAAGAAGATCTACCGTTTCCCAAAGACATATTTCTCTTTGTTGGCGCAAGATTATCCTCTTCCTCACGTTCAGGTACACGTTCAGGTGTATGTGCAGGTACTGGAGCTGGTACAGGTACATCAATCTGTTTACTCTTAATGTGATGACACTAACATTCTTGGGATTCTGCACTGTCTGAGAAGGTGATCTATCTGAATTTTGGGATTGTGCCTGGTTAAGTTGAGTGACCATTTGTCCAATCTGATTTGTTAAACTCTGAATGGAAGCTCCTGTCTCTTGCTGGAATTGTATATTCTGAAGAGTCATCTACCTGAGCAATTCCTCCAATGAAGGTTCAGAACTCTACATCTTGGTCGGTCTTAGAGAACTCCATTTTGACGTGTCACTACAGGAAATACGTGGTGAATTGTTACTCAAAACATGCAAAGAAGCACATAAGAGGACCCTTAATAAATTAGGCCTCTGGCTCAAATGCCTAGGATCCATGAGGAAATTTATAAATAGAAAGATGATCTTACTACTACTCTAATCCTATTCACCATCTAATACTTGGATCTTTAACTGACTTAAGCGTCGGATCCCCTCTCGAAACTGTGAACATAACCAGAAATAAAAGGAAGCTACAACAGTTAAGAAATAGTGAGAACCGACCAAAGACTTGATAATCACTTGGGCTAACCAGTTATATAGTAACAACTACCATGCACCAACAAGTATCCAATCATTTAATTTATTCATCATTGCCTTAATTATTAAATTTTTCTTAACAAAACTATATCATACTATATGGTAAATTGCTTTTGAATTATTTGATTTATAATTTGTAAGATTCCTTATATGATTTTGAGAAATGAAATATATGCTGAGGGTATAATATATGTTTGTCAACATCCAATTTCGTCCGGACAAATAAAATTATTTTAAAATAAAAAAGATATAAAATTAAAATAAAAAATTTGTGTTATGTAATTTTTATCATACTTTGTCATTTAAATAAATAAAAGAAGAAGAAAAAGTTTTGATTTCATTTTTTATTTTAATGAATAAAGTTTTGAAATAAAATTTATAAAAAAAAGAAAAAGAAAAAAACAACAAAGTAAAATAAAAAAAGAAAAGGAAAATAATAATAAATAAAATAGGAAAATAAAATAAATAAGTAATGAATAAAATAAAAAATGGAAAAAAGTATAGAAAAATAAACAGAAAAGTAAGAAAAAGAAGTGTTGGGTCTGTTTTAAATAAACTGCAGAAAAACAATAAAAAAAATAAAACCCATTAAGAGATTTAGTCCGAAAATAATTTGTCTTTCAATAAAGCCCAAATTAATAAAGGGTTCATTTTGAAAAAAATAAAGTAAATTAGTTTGTTGAGGTCCAGTTCATTAAAAGGGTGCTAAAAAAAGGAAAATAAAATTGATTTTTTGCACCTCTTCTTATTAAAGTGTTGTCTCTCCACTGAATAATTAATCTGACTGCCTTTTCAAGAACCCATTTTTAATGCACAAGAATTAATTTAAAATTGAAAAGAAAAAAGTTAATTAATGAAAACTTGAAAAGATTGACTATGAGAATCTGATAATAATTGGTGATTATTCTGTTTAATTACATATTAATTAGATATTATTCTGCTTAATTGCAAATAATGGTAATAATGGGTGGTTATTGTGTTTAATTGCAAATATTGATTTTGATTTATTCTTCAGCATCAAACTGAAATCAGGGACAGATTCATTGAATTGATCTAGTAGAGCAATTGAGGGGTCTGAGAAAGGAGGATTTACTCTGAGCAGTATTTTACACCCATATTTACAAATATCATAAAATTTACACACACTTTAGCACGTCTTTAGAAAGCACTAGAATTACAAATGGGAAAAAATTATTGAAGATATAGAGGCTTGGAATTAGAAAAATGGGTGAATTTTGTTAAAGTTTTATCTTCAACTGGTACGTCTTGATCACTCAGCCTCATGTAATTGTTCCATTTGTTCTTATTATGTTTGTCCTTATTTTGTTTGTCTTGACTTGTTCAAATTTCAATATCATGAATATTAGTATTTTTTTATTGCTTGTAAATAAATTTACATTATAAATTTGTTGTTATACAGTATATGCTGCTCTAAGCAAGTCTCATATTTATTTTTGTTATACTGGAGATGCTGCTCTAAGCACGTCTCATATACCGGATGCTGCTCTAAACATGTCCCTTTGTTTAATTTAATTTTTCTAGAGGCTGCTATTTCACACGGTCTAAGAGGACCCAAAATAAAAAGAAACCTAAATCATAGAAGCAAGAATATCAGAGTACTCAAAAGAGACTCTAAACCATTTTTATTTTTATATTATTATTATTACTTTTTTTTTCTTACGAAATCAATAAATAATGTTTTATTCCAAATAAATTTTGTAAAGATAAAAATATATTAAACATTTCCAATTTTTTAATAAAAAAAATAATAAATGTTTCCCAAAAATAAATAAAATATATCATTTTCAAAAAAGTCTATAAAATATTTTTCAAAAGTTAATAAAATATCAAAATTTCGAAATTAAAAATATATAAAAATGTTTCCAAAATAAAAAGAATAAATAAATCAACTTTTAAAAATAAAAAACATAAACTTTCACAAATAAAAATATTAGATTCAAAATAGTTTTAAAAATAATTAAAAAATAAAATATTTTCAAAAATAGTAAAAATGTTTACTTTTTAGAAAAATAAAAATGTGAAACAACTTCAATAATCTAAAATTTTAACAATAAAAAAAACATAAAACTTTCTTTTAAAAACAAGATTAAATGAAATTTTCAAAACAAATAAAAAATAAATACCAACAATCATAACAAACCAATTTCAAAATTAGAACTAAGTAAATTCTGATTTTCTATCATGATAGAGATAAGTATGACCAAGATCAATCCATGTCGGTCCCAAAAAAATAAAAGATATATGTTTATTTGTTTTATTTTTGCTTATTATTTTTATTTGCTTAATTGTTATTATTTGTATTATGTTTATTAATATGCTTTTTTTTTCTTATTTATACATTTGTTTTGTTTTTTATATTTGTTATTTTATTTGTCTTTATTCGTATTATTATTGTTATTATTTGAAAAAATGAAATTTTGTAAAATCACACTTATTTCTATTCATTTGATTGAAGGTATCGTCTTAGGACCTCCGAATCTTTGAATTTGGTTCGTAGACATTTTTATTTTTAATTTTTCTACGATTTTTCATAATAAACTATGATAGCGACTCTAATATCAATTTAAATATTTTTAAAAATAATTTTTGATCGTCCCATCATAAACTTGGTTGCGAAAATGTTTTTCTATAATGAGTTTTCATTTATTATCTAATATATATGAAAAATAATAAAAGACACAATTGACTTTGTTTTGTTTATTAGAAAAGGTTGATGAGCAATTAAACAAGAAGAGGAGTGCAAGATAACATCATTGGGTTTTAGCCTTAACTAATATCTTTCCATCATGCTTCATAGACATTATAGCATGGGAGTGGTGTGCGTCATATATGTAAAATTATATTTATTTTGGTTCAAAAAGAGTATAAATAATGATATTTTATTCTGAAAGTAGTACGTTTTACAGGTATTATTATAACCATAGAGACATAGCAAAAATACATGAATTAACGCAATTGCTTATTAATATTAGAGGAGTTTATTGTCGTGTGATTTAATTCGACTTTTTATTAAAAAATACATCTGCACCAAAAATAAAAGTTATATACTATTCAATTTGATTCAATTTGAATATAAAAGAAAAAAAATTAAATCAAACTAAATCAAGTTTTACAATTTCATTTGAACTGATGTCGTGATTTTATTGTATATTTTTTCATTAGTACATCCATCTATTCTTATTTTTTTTTAAATGACGGTTTAATATTATATTTTGATAAATAATTTTATTATCTACTTCATTACAATTAAATATTTGTTCTGTTCAACATTGTATATAATATTAAATAATTTGTTTATAATATTAATAATTTTGTTTTTTTTAATCAAAAAAAGTAAATTAGAATATAAAGTACAAGGACTTTTTAAGCCTCTAGTGAAGAAGAAATTTGATTATGTATATTTATATATTGTTAGATAAATATTAAATAATCCATAGAATTTAACTTTCACAAGTCTAAAAATTTCGACATTATAATATTTAATAAAATTCAAAACATAAATATCAAAATTAGTCATTCTCTATTAGTTTCTTCTAATAAAATTTTATTTTGCTTTTAACACTTATTTTCTCCTCATCAAAATTGATAATAAAACATTTATACCACTAGAATAACTCTTCCTCCACCAACCATGCGTGTGACTCATCTCCACAAATTAATAAACATAACTAGACATATTAAATTTTCTCACACAAACACATCTCTTGTACACGAGTTAAAGAATAAAAAATATAATTATATTTAAATAATTCATTTGTGTTTCAATGTATAAAGTGTCAACAAATCAAGATGCTTACTTGAAAAAATTCGAAAGAATAAAAAAATAATTATTATTTTCTGAACTCCATAATTAATATGATATGTACTAAAGTTATTTAAATATTTGTTACATTTTATTACTTACAATTATACTTGTCACGATAAAATAAGAATTTATGCAAGACTCATTGAAGTCAACCCAATTTAACCCTACGTACTTGCCAAATCAAAAGATCAAAATGACTTTAATGTTTATATGAAAAAGATCCAAAAATATCCATTAGCTTTGGAGATTATATTGTACCAACTTTACCTCATGCATGCGCTCTTTGATTAGGGTGGTGAGTCACCTAAACCTAGGTACTTAGGCCCTATAAAAAGAGAATGTAACCTCCAACACTAGGTAGGTTCACCTTTTATATACTATTATATTCATTTACACATTGACTTAGATGTTCAGTGCCTTTGCAAATATTCTTACACTTATTTCTTTCTTGGACCACCTTCATCTCCTTCGTTACAACCAAATCAATCGCATTCAAAAAAAAAAAAAAAAAAAAACTCAGTAGGTGTTGTTTCATTAACAAGCACACCAAATCACTCAAATAATCAAAATGATGATAACAAAAAGAGGATACTCAACAAAATTCTATATAACAATCTACATTTAGAAAAAAAAAAAAGTTCAAAATAATAGGACGTATATTTTCTTTTTCATTATCCTTTTTTCCTTCATTTCATTTCTCATCGAAAAAAAGTAGAAAAATGAATCTCTTACACCATGTTTGATGTGTCCACCAAAAGTTTTAGTTTGATTGTTTATAAGGTCTCCCACTATGGGTTCTTCATTAATTATGCGAGTAGAAGAAACCATTACCTTAAAGCCTAATCGACAAGGTGACCATTAAAATTGAATGCGTGTCCCCTATGCATACTCCATTGAAAGCCCTCTCCAACATTTTTCCTTCCATCATGCTTCCTTAGGCAAAACTCTCTTGCTTGTTGGTAGTGCTATTCTAGCTTACATAATCTCACATTTAGGCAACACAATGTTCTAGGATTTTGAAAAACTAGAGGTAAACTTTAATGGGTAAAATTGAATTTTAATTCTCTAATGATTCTTTTCATCTGTCTTTTTTAGTGTGTTACGTTGATTTTGATATTTTAAACTATATTAAAAGTGCTTTTAATGTATATCAAAATCGGCATAATTTGACACAATAGAAGAAAAGTTAAAAAAAAATCAATAAAAAATCTAAACTCGTAAAACTGAGGTCTACTTTCTTGTCTAAAATTAATCATTAAGATATCTTTCCAAAAATCAAATCCCTATAATCAATAAACTTTTTTTTTCTCTTGCCAAATTTTGATGTTCATCAATTCCAATCTTTTTGTTGGAATTATTCTCTCTCCCCTGAAGAGCTTTATGTTAAGGGATAGATCAAGGAACTTTTCAATAAATAGAAAATGTTATATATATATATATATATATATA
>Ga0209489_109999_pt1 | contig 11180 bp, 4 predicted proteins | sample SiratrowhiteBW_FD_187527 | JGI IMG/M metagenome (GOLD analysis project Ga0209489, IMG submission 187527) | Root nodule microbial communities of legume samples collected from California, USA - Siratro white BW (SPAdes) (version 2) | ecosystem: Host-associated > Plants > Roots > Nodule | place: USA...
TTTTTTTTTTTTTTTTTTTTTTTTTTTGTGTGTGTGTATATATATATATATATATATATATATATATATATATATATATATATATATATATATATATTTATTTGCGTGTGTGTATTTTCAATTTCTCAGCTCTTCGTTTTCCTCCCTTTTTTTGTTTTTATCTTTGATAAAAGTTTGAGCACTGCAGCATATATGAATAAAAGTTTCAGCAAAAATAAAGTAGAAGAAGGTGGAAAATGATAGGTTGACTACGGTCTTAGTCTACTATTTTTTCAGTTTTCTAGTTTTCATTTATTGACTAGTTCGTTGTTGCTAAATGCTACTCAGATGATCAATATGCTTTGTTGGATTCTTTCCGGGATTTATTTATTTTTTTAAAAAATTTCTTGGTGTTTTCTTTTTAGCTTGTGATGTAGCTTCTGTAATGGATGCGTTATGATGGAGTGAGAGGTTGTGTTTTTATTTTTCGGAGTGAGAAGGGGGTCAAAAATATTTCTTTTGTTGACTATTGTTTAGCATTGTTTTCCTTTTGTTACTGAAGAAAGCTTTTTTTATCTTTGTGTTTCATTTTCTTAATGCTCAATGGTGGCCATAGAAAACTCATTCAAGGGTTTTTTTTTTTTTTTTTTTTTTTTTTTTTTTTTTTTTTTTTTTTTTTTTTTTTTTTTTTTTTTTTTTTTTTTTGTGGTTGCATTGTTCAGAAATTTTTTAATAAAAGGATGCTTTCAATAACTTGTTTTATTCAAAGTAATTTTTGTTCATGTTTGATTTAAAGTTCTTATGAAATAGATCGAGTCTACAAATTATATAAATTAAAAATTTAATGGATACTTAATCATTTCACTTTATTTTATTGTGTAATACGCTATTTAGTAACTTTTTGATTATGCATCTGCAAATGTCTAATTCATATAAAGTTTTATGCTCACAATAATGTCCCATGGTTTAATGGTGGAATTGATAAAATTTAGTAGAGTGAAAAGATACAAGAAGTGGCATTTTACTATGTTTAACGCGGGTTTAATTCTATATTCGGTGTGTGTGTAATGCACACACACATACATTAATATAAGGACACTTTCGATAACATTTTTTTGTGAAATTTATTTCGTTTATTAACTTGCATCCATTGGAGTTTCATTAACTTTACTTTAACAAATAGGGTGTGATATGCCTGCTATAATATAAGTAAATGTTTACAAAAGATAACATGCATTGAATGAAATATTTGGTATGCATGAGCATTTAGATTATGTATCATTGGATTAAAACATTTAGATTTGTGAAATCCACATTCTATAAAATCATACTTAGTGGACAGAAGATCCTAAACTTATTCATGATTTTTCTGAATTTTGCAAGCCAAGTGTTGGTTTATAGTTAGATGAAATTGATGAGAATGCTTTCACTGAATCGAGTTTCATTTTTTTATTGAAATTTTTGTGTGGCATATCTTTCTGGCAATCCGTGAAATGAATTGTGGTTTGTAATGGTTTTGTTGAATACAGTTAGTAAATTTGGAGTCTGATGTCTCCGCCTCTGTTGGTTACTGAAGATGAAGGGCAGAGCAATGGCTCGATGGTAGCGTGTGCATCTTCACCATCCATGGAATGTTTCTCCCCACATGAGGCTAGATTGAAAGAACGCAATTACCTGGGATTGTCAGATTGCTCTTCGGTGGACAGTTCTACTGTCCCGAGCTTGCCTGGTGAGAAAAAGAACCTGAATTTGAAGGCTACTGAGTTGAGGCTGGGCCTTCCTGGATCCCAGTCACCTGAAAGGGATCCGGATCTTTTCCCGTTGTCCTCAACAAAGCTTGATGAGAAACCACTCTTCCCTTTGCTTCCTACAAAGGATGGAATCTTCACATTGTCCCAGAAAACTGTGGTCTCGGGCAACAAAAGAGGTTTTGCTGACACAATGGACACTGAGGTGAAAGGATGTCCTTTTAACAAGGTTAAATAAATGTTTCGTACTATTTCTGAGTCTGATTCTTCACAATCTATGTTTTTTGGGGAAGTTTCCTGGTAATGCAGGGATAAACATGATGCTATCACCTAAACCTTCTGGGATTCAGCCGGCCACAGTGAAAGAAGTACCAAGCAAGGTGTTACAGGAACGTCCTTGTGCAGCAAATGGAACTGGTCTTAACCATACAGGACCTTCTATCAGTGGCAGTGCACCTGCTTCTAAGTAAGTGGAACTTGCTAGATCAATGATCTATAATCTTCGGGAGAATCTTGAAGTTGGACAAAAGACCTCAAAAGGTTTATTCCATACATTTCTAATTATGCTAATTAGTTCATATTTGTGACAGGGCACAAGTTGTCGGTTGGCCTCCTATAAGATCATTTAGGAAGAACTCATTGGCTACCACTTCAAAGAACAATGATGAAGTAGATGGAAAACCAGGTCCAGCCGTGCTCTTTGTGAAGGTCAGCATGGATGGTGCTCCCTATCTGAGGAAGGTAGATCTCAGAAATTATACAACATACCAGGAACTGTCTTCTGCCCTCGAGAAGATGTTCAGCTGTTTCACTCTAGGTGATATGTTACAGACTTACAGCCTTGATTTGTTTGAGCGAATTATTTATTGCCAATTATTCTTGTGACATTTTATTGGTCATTTTTTTTCCATTCTATAATGTATCTTGTCAATGAATTTATCATTTATGACATGTGCCAGGTCAATGTGGTTCCCATGGAGTGCCAGGAAGAGAAATGCTGAGTGAGAGCAAGCTGAAGGACCTCCTGCATGGTTCAGAATATGTACTTACTTATGAAGATAAAGATGGTGACTGGATGCTTGTTGGAGATGTACCGTGGGAGTAAGTTTCTGAACCTTTTGTGGCTATAACAATCGTCATTTTCAACTTCTCGTTGTATTCTTTTGCTAATTATGGGAGATGTACCCTCGGAGTATGTTTCTGAACCTTGTCTGAGCTATAACAATCTTTGTGTTTTCAACTTCTCGAATTATTCTTTTGATGAGTTATATTTCTTTCTATAATAATCGGGCAAGGTGCTTTTGCAAATTTATGAAGTGATAAATTATTCTTGAATCAGGGGTATGTGCAATATGTTGCCAACAACTCCAATTGTTAAGGAATTATCCACCTGAAAAATTTAGTTTTATAAGTTTCTGCTTCCAAGTCATAAGATACTGTAAAATGTCTACGTGTTCACTTTTTTTCTCATGTTTTTCTTTAATTACAATTATTGTCTTTTTGTGGTATTTTCGTTAAACTTAATATCTAGAGTGATTTATGTAACCTCTTCCAACAGAAGTTTGACTCCCTTCTAAAATGACTGTTATCTTTCTATTAACGGACTCATGTTCCATTTTGTAATGTGCCTCAATTTGAAAAAATTTTGGGGGAGGGGTCATTTTATTTTTTCAGTCTAGAACACATAGCTTTAAAGTTTAATGTATGTTATAAGTTTGTTTCATAATTGCACACTAAGAACTTGATCGTGGTTAGTATTTTCTTGTATTGCAACTCGGTTATGCTTCCTATTGGAATGTGCTAATATTCACATTTGTACTGGTATCAACTCTAGCAATTAGTTGTATTTGTACCGAGAAATGGTCCACTTGAAGAATGATGGAGTAAAATCACTGAATTGTTGTTTCGCTTCACTCTAGCTTGCTCCTATGGTTAAATGTAATTTCTTTTTTGTTTGCAGTATGTTCATTGACACATGCAGAAGGCTTAAAATCATGAAGGGTTCTGATGCCATTGGCTTAGGTATGTATTCTGGGTGGTTATTCGTTTTGATAGACTGGGGGCTTCTGTTTTAAATCTAAGGGTAGCGATGCAGGGCCAGCCGGTAGTACATTGTGGTCCTGATGCATTTAAGTGAGGCTGTTGAATCTACAAGTTAATGGAGGGTTACTTTATATACACATGGGGCATAAGTGCTTGACTTTCTACAGATTTATTATGGAAAAAGCTAGAGATAATGATAATAATACTGGATTTTGTTATTTTCAGACAGTGCCAATTCATATATTTTTCCACTAAATGAAAAAGGGTTTATTTCAAGGACTAGCTGGATTCAGTTTGCATGAAACAATTTTAGTACAAGGAACCCATGATTGAAAGTATCATTAGTTTATATATGCAATTGTGGACTATGATTGCCTTCAGTTTAAATTGTAGTAACTCAATGATAAAACAAGTTTCCGTGTTCAAGCTTAAGTAGTTTTTGTTTTCTTTGCAGCTCCAAGGGCCATGGAAAAATCCAGGAGCAGGAGCTAGTTGGTATTGGAAGTGTTGACTGCGTTTTGTCTACTATACTAAAGTTGCTGGATATGAGAAAGGTGTGGAAAGAAAACTATGGTATAAACGGCCGAATGCCGGGTTTTGATGGTTAACTGCTATTAAAGATGTTGTCTATGATTACAAGTCCCAGAATAGTGTCTTGGTCTTTTGTTTGTGTTACATTTGTTTCACTATAATTCCTTGTGAAGAAGCTACCTTGAATATTAGTAATTGTGGAGTCTGTAATATTTATAGGAACGTGTTTGTTTGGATAAGCTGAATGTATGTTATAATCAATGTATTGTCGTTCTCCATGATTTGCTATTCTTAGTTTCGCGCCTATCACATTAAATCAAATGATTCATTAGGGACCCCAGTTTCGCATCGGCCTATTCTGGTTAAAAAAGATAAATTATGAAATTGAATAATTTTTGTGTTTCGTTGCTAACTGTATCTTTATTGCCTTAACTAACAGTTGTGTTTCAAACAAACTTGTGTATGTGGAAGTTTTTAGACAGAATTTATTAAAAGCTATAGTCAATTCTCTTTAGCTTGTTAATGTTTCGACTTTTGTTCATATTTTGAAAGATTTATGAATTGTTTTTAAGCACAATTAAATTATTTTAGTATTTTCTTGTATTCAACAACTTGCTCGATGTGTATGAAATCCTTTCATTGAGATAAAAAAAAAGTAAGGGTTGGTTGTCTGTGCGGGCAAGATGAGATGGGTGGATCTGTTCATTAAATGTATAGGCTAATCTCATCTATCTCCCATTAAAAAGGACATCATATTATCTCATTTGAATTTTTATTGTTAAAATTAGAATTTATAGATGCAATAGAACAGAGAAATATTAAAACTAGGGTTATTGTCTTAGCATTTTAACTGTGGTAGGCATTTATAGTCCATTTAAAAATTAAAATAAAAAAAGTTCAAAAAATTATTACGTTTTGTAAAAAATACAGATATCTGATGTTTTTGTAACTTGAATAATTAATAATTAAATTTCAATTATTGATTATAATAAAAAAATTTAACATCTAATGGTAATATATATATATATATATATTAAAAAGTATTGGTGAAACATGTCAAGATTTTAGACCTGATTAATCATGGTCAATCACCCTATCCTTTTTTGACGGGCCAGACCAAACAGGTCAACCCCACTGCAAAACCCAAAATTGTGCCAGATAAATCAGTTAAAATGTCTACAGTCCAATCCATTACTATTTATTTATTTATTTAGGAATCAAATGTGTGACAAAGCAAATTGGATTATCACTCTTATGTGAATGTATTTAATATATATTCATATATACACACATATATATATATATATATATATATATATATATATATATTGTTAGGGAATTAACTCTTCACTTATTGTGACTGTTTCATGTAACTGTTTGATTTTTTTTTTAAACATTATTCTACTCAAACTTAGGGTTGATTTGAATACATTTTTATAAGCTCCTTTTGAGAGAGAAAAATAAAAAGGAAAAATCAAAATTAACTTCTTTTAATTAAAATTGATTTATGTATGAGTTAGTTTGTATAAATTTTTAATACAGTTTTTCTATTTTTTATTTTTGTATAAATTAAATATATAAATTAGATAAAAATTAAAATTTATTTATTTTCTAGAAAAACTTTATGAAGAAGCTCCTTGCTGTATATAGTATACCATAAACTCTTTTTTATTTTATTTTTTTGTCATTTATAGGAGTTGGTGTAGGTGGATCACCTTTGGTAATGCTTGACAAGATTCTTTTCCCAAGCTTACTCCAACACCCTTGAAAGGCTCAAGGAAGAAAAATATACTTCTTCCTCCTTCCTATGTTCAATTGGGCTGGGTAAGCACACTTTTAGATTTATATAGTAATGACTAGAAATAAACATCTTCCTTAGGACCTTTCCATGTTTTTAAAAGTCATTCATCATCTCTCCACCTATTGAGAACCAAATTATCCCTCTAAACAATGACATAACTACTAAAGTCAACCAAACTAGTTTCACCTTCTTTGTTTTATAATAGTTTAGGGTCATTTCTACCTTAGAAAAAAAAATTAAATTTTTTAATATTATGAAGGAGCCCATCTCTCCTATTTGTACCTCTAGGAGGACCTATCATCCCTCATATAGCTTAAAATACTAAATTTAGGTAGACCTCTAGGATTGAAGGTAAGAGCATATGATACCTAAGAAATGGAAGAAAAAGTGAAACTGAAAGTCTTGACACATATCATGGTTGTGAGATCCTCCCATACTTGTCAGACTCTAATATCTACATGGTCACAACCCAAAACGAATCTTCATAGCAAATGTACCCATCGTAACTCAAACATTGTGGTGTGAAATTTTAACCATTAGAAAACCATTGTGTGAATCGTTAATCCTTAAAGTTTTTCCATCATTATTTCTTTCCAATCTTAAAATTCTTGTATTCTTATTCTTCTTTTTTCATATATGATTTTATTCTCCTAACTCTCTCCCATCAGTTTTTTCTTGTTTTATCAATTTTTCATCACGATAAACTAGTAAGCATTAATCAGTAAATTCAATATTCTATTACTTTTATATAGGGTAGATTTACTTTTTAAAATAAAACATTCCCAAAAAATAAAGTTTTTTGACAATGATTGGTAGATGTTGTTCGCAAAATTTCTCTCGCGGCTTAGAATATAACTTTCTCAAGTTAAAAAATTACTTCAAAGCAAAAATATCATTTTACTCTTATGTCATTTACGAGGTAAATAATTGAAGTTTTTTTTAATAAAAATATCATGTTACATTTTAATTATCATAAAACTTATGCAAGTATTCTCATAAATATTTATAATCAATGACATAATTCTAGTCATTCCAAAAATTCCAATTTCCAAAATTCATAATTTCTAAACCATGATTTTTTTTTCCATTATCAGTTGATTGTCAAAATCTATTAGTTCTAATTAGGGACTTTAATTATCATATTAAAAGAAAGATAAAAATGAAGAACTATTATTGAAATAATTTGATTTTCCTTTATATATAATAGTATAACTTGTTTAATGCTACTAATTACAAATGATAAACACGTATATCTATAAGAATTAAACAGAATATTACATATTAATATATCGAAAAAATTGAATATCAGACATTCACTGGTGTTTGTTTACCTGCTGTTATGAATATGCTCCTGGTATACTGAACACCTTTGAGTAACTAGTTATTTGATGCACTGCTACCTCATCATATGATTTCATTAAGCATATTTTGATGCATTGTATGGTATTTATTCATAATTAACTTGAGAAAAATGTGCTACTTTAGAGTTCTCATTATAAATATTGAACTTTATGGTTGTCAATGTGCTATCAGAACTTTCGATGATTATTATTTGGTTAAGCATTTTTAGTGATGCACGATGGGTTCGTGCATTGGAATTATTCCTGGACTAGTGCAGGATTGATTGTTAACCAAAAGCATAGAATAATAATGATAAAGATACATTGATGGTGGTTTGCTGTTTCCTGTAGCTAGATTCAATGATGCTGATTTGAATTTAATTAAGAAAAGAACATATGATGATGTTGCGTCTGGAGGAAACACAACCTTTGCATAAACATAGCTTTTGATGCTAGTGCGTGTATCTTTTAAAGACTAAAATATAGAATCGCTACCAAAATGGTATATATTATACAAGAACAAGAAGTTTGTGTTATAATAGTGGTTGAAGAGCGTTTGATAAATGTGTCTGGGAGCAATAGATTAGAAGATTTGGTATTTATGCACAAACGTATTAAAAAAATGATGTATTTGTTCCTCCTCTTATAAAGGCATTGTATTCAGGTCCACGTTTTCTGATATAGTTTTATGACATGGGCTTGATAGCTTGTAAATATTCTTGCAATGAAAGGGGAATGACAGAAAAATGGCAATAGAATTTTGATGGTGCTTATGTGGGAAAAATAGTCACATTTAGAAAATAGGAATTCCAGAAAGTGGTCTTAGGGGGATATGAGAACCATAAAAAGTGGATGACTTGGTGGGAATCAATATTACGTTCTTCTTTTGAAATAGATAATAGGGTGGACTTACTAACAGAACACTTGATTGGTCCTTCCATTTATTCAAAAGCACCACAGTTTAACAGTGATTGGAAGTGACCTGTTTTTAACAGCAAAATTCTGCATGGAAGTACATTATAATCAACCAACTAACTTATTGCAAATGCCGATTGGTGAAAACTGAAAATTGTAGGGTGTCAATGTGCAAACTTGGAAGTTTAAACTTCCCCCTTTCCTCAATAACATCCCTTTCACTGATCCAAAATGGAATTGGTGATCCAAAATGAGAAGGTGAAAGTATAGAAGATAGAACACTGAGAAGTTAGTGGATGCTGGACACTTTCTGAGTCAAATACTAGAAGCAATTTTTTCATTTTCATACTTCAGTTTAAGTCCAAGCCTTCTACTTTCCTATTTATCCAAGCTTATTATCCATAAAATTTCATTTTCACTCTTGCTCAGAGCCACTAAAAGATTTAATCAATGGTGAGTTGATAGAAAAAAAAGTAGTTATAGACCAAGGTTTTTACTTACCAAAGCACCTTTCACTCTGGAAAATTAGAAATGGCCCTCTTGTTTGAAACGGCTGTTGCTGGTTTAGAAGTCACTTTCAAAGTAATTGGAGTTTACACAAGTGGTGAATAATTCGAACTATACAATTTATTTAAAGTCACTGAAATATGGTTTCAACCTTTCTATTATGAACACATTTTGGTCTTCAGAAAATTAGTAGCTACGATTGAATAGAATCAGATATTTATCTGATGCGTATCATTCTAACAATTAAATATTACTGTGTACGACACAAATCATCATTAAATGTTTAGCATGTTCAGTCTCAGTGCTGTCATAAAGCATATAGCAAGTCCATTTACTTAACAGAAGAGGAACAATCCAAACCACATCCAAGAATTAAAGCTGTTTGGTAGCCTCATCAATCTCTTTCAACCCATTACTCTAGAGTCTTCCAATTTTTGTCACAATTGAAGTACAAGTGAAGGAAAGAACGAACAGAACACTACTGGAAGCTGAAATTTTTAGATTTTCCCTCGTTTGTTGATAAGGATTTGCTCAGAACATTTTTTGGACGAAAATTTGACAACGCTGATGAAGAGGACAAAAAATCCAGCAAATTTTGTTGCTAAGATTTTCATCAAAGCATTTATATGAGATGATAATCAAAATTGAAACCACACACACGATGGGGGGGTTTCCCGATTCACGTGTCCTAAGTTGCCACATTGCCCATTGGAAAACCATAAACAGCAACCGTGGATTAAGCTAAGGCTACCAATGTTTCTCTGAATCATCTTTCGTGTTGTGAAACAATGAGTCCACGCGTTTGTTCTGAAACCACGGCATTAGGGAATGTCATGTTTTGGTAGTCAATGTCAGTGGTGAAACATTGTGGTACTGGGGGTCACTGTCTCAAATTAAAGACCTTTGATATCCTTAATTGTCTTGCTTTTTGAAAAACAATGTCACGAGAACATTCTGTGTGCACATATCGTTTTGCTGTGCCACAATTTATTGAGATTGAACCCGATGTGGTACACTCTCATGCCCAAAACTGTCCCATGCTTACACCTAGTTCTAGCATAAACTCCTTCTACAAAAATGAATACGACACTGGTTTTGAAAATGATTGCCTTAGAAATGTTATAATAGTGGTGATGAAGACTAAAAGCTACTCCTTAGGACCTGATTTCGACCTTTGCCCCTACCAATGCTTCTTGCAACCTTATGTGTACTTATATGTAAAAATACAACACATCTACCAACAACTTATTTAACAGAGTTAAGAACAACTCATTCTACTATGCTGCTATGAGAGACACATATAGTTTACCTATGAATTATAGTGTACAATGCTCTCTGCAATGTTTTATTACAGTCTACTATGTGAGATTAATTCATATTCATTGATGGGGCAAGACATGTGTCCCAATTATTGCAGATCCACAATCCCATTTCACCAACCTTCAAAAGCCCTTTCATTCTGCATAATATACAATAAAATGGTTGGCCCTCACTACACCACATTTGTGGAATTAATTATTGCTGCAATTTTATCTAGCTTGTCTATGTACTAAGTTAGGTGTATATATTTGTTGGCAGTTTGTAGGAATATCTCAATTTCTAACCATAGGCTCCATACAATGGGAACAGAATAAATGTCAAAGAGAAAAAGATATTTTTCATGTTAGTATTGGTGTTTTCTTTAATTTCTTCTATTTGATGTATATCAAGAAATAATTTAATTAATTGAAGTGTAAAAATGCAATAAATAAATGTTACAAAATTGAGAATTAAAAAATTATGAATTTTCTAAAGTAGGAATGTGAAAATTGCTAAAAAATGAAAATAAAAAATTTAAACAAATCGTTACTTTCATGGATTATTTTGGACTTTTCACTGTTAAAAATGAAGAGAAACTGTGAATATCATTTCTTTTCTATCTGTTATGAGAGAATACAAATAGGTATAAATAGAGTGCAACAGATGGGTATATCAGTCCATGCATGCAATTGTATTATTTATTATATTTAATATTCACATTAATTAATTGTAAAAATCATATAGATTTCATTCTAGTTAAATTCTCTTATCAATGTAAGAAATGATTATATAACATTGGTTATGCACTTAACTTATATGATATGGTCATACTTTAACAAAACACCCAGAAAAATCTCTTTTCAGATGAGTAGTGTTCTATAACCAATGTATAAAAAGTTGATATTACTTTTATTTTTTATTTTAAACAAAGTAGTATATATATATATTTTAAAAATATATGTATATATATATATATATATATATATATATTTTTATTTTTTTTTCTCAATTATATTA
>Ga0209489_110001_pt1 | contig 11176 bp, 6 predicted proteins | sample SiratrowhiteBW_FD_187527 | JGI IMG/M metagenome (GOLD analysis project Ga0209489, IMG submission 187527) | Root nodule microbial communities of legume samples collected from California, USA - Siratro white BW (SPAdes) (version 2) | ecosystem: Host-associated > Plants > Roots > Nodule | place: USA...
TTGTCTCCTTATTTGATTCAATATATATGATGAAATTAAGGGGAGAAGATGTTATTTAAAATATTTTTTATTCATTTTAAAAACATTTTTATTTTCTTTTAAATATAAAATTATTAACACACAAAAAAAAGGATGTTCACGGGTTGGATTAATTAAAATCATTACCAACCAACTAAAAAATATCTAGTTAGTTAATTCAGTTTCTATATTTTTTATATTAAAATCAAATTAATCTAATTCATTTTAATTTTTTACCATCTTATGTCACAAGGGTTAATTAGTAATTTCATAAATATATCAATTAAAAAAATAAAAACAAATCTATAACATCTATCAAATCAATCCCAAACTTTCATAATCAATCCCCTCAAATCCATTCAAATCTTACCATCCATTCATTAATCCAAACAACCCTCTCATCCACACACAATCCACTCAAATCCCTTCAAATCCATTCTCTCAAATCCACTCCCCCGACCAAACAAAGCCTTAGTCAGGATTGGACTATTTCATAAACTATACTCTTACGAATTAACTAGGAGTGATTATATTTTGATAAAATTCTTAAAGTTTAGTCGGAAATGACTAAATATCAAATAATAATCAGTAGACTAGTGATGAGTGATTATGTTTAAAAAAATAATAATGGTATAAGTTAATTAAAAGTGATTATAAACTAAAATAACACTTATTTTTATCTTAAAATAATAACCTATATAATAAAACATGACTAGTTGATGAATAAACATACATAATTTACATTATTAAATAAATAAATATAAAAATAATGAATAATTTTTCATCCCTTACTTTATTATATTGCATTATTTTGTGTAAAGAACTTTTATAAAAAAAATAAAAAATTCATTAATAAATTGTCTATCTTATAAATTATAGTCTGATCCTTTATGATAAAATTTAAAAAAAAGTTTCAAATACAATTTAAATTTTCAATATAAAAAAATAATTTATCCAATAAATGAATAATATCTATTGGATCAAGTTAGATTACCTGTGTTTGGTTGAATCAATTTGAGTGGTTTTACTGTTTATAAAGATGGATGTGTGTGGATTAAGTGTGTTTGGTTGAACTGATTTGAAATGATGGATTTTAAAAGGAATAGGACCCTCATTCATTGAAGAGATTTATAAGAATGTAAGTGGAAATTACAAAATACCTCTTGTAAGATACTGTGCCATTGACATACAATTAGGTCAATTAGTAATTTTACAAATATATTAATTAAAAAAAACTATAACATTTATCAAATCATTCATAAACTTTCATAAACAATTATCTCAAATCTCTTCAAATTTTACCATTTATCCATTAATCCAAACAACTTTATCATCCACCCTCAATCCACTTAAATTTCTTCAAATTTACTCTCTCAAATTCACTCTCGCAACCAAATCAAATAAACCCTACCTGTTTTATCAACCTTAAATGTATAGAAACTTTCCCAATTAATTTATGTCTAATAAATTAATTTTATTAAAAAATAATATATATTTTTTTAGTTTCCTCTTCTAAAAAGTTTTGAACTGAAATTTCTTAAAATTTATCGCTCAACATGCATTGCAAAGGTGATTCTCTGAATAACTTAGGTTTAAGGGTAGTGTCGGTTTGGAATTAAATTATAATGAAAGGTTGGTGTGTGATGTAATATGATGTGATGGGAGGAGCCACGTTAGGAAGGAGAATTAAATTGTAAAGTTAAAACGTGATCATAATCAATTGCTTTTTTCAGCTTAATAATTCCTCCACATATCAATTTAATGCTTCCTACTTTGTTACCGTTTTCAATAAATAATTGCTATCAAGAGTCTTTTTACTAATAATTTTAGTTTTAATGAAAAATTCAAAAACATTTTTTATTTATATTTCTACTAATTTTTTCAAACGCCTTGAAAATATTCATTCTTTTATCTGTGGTTAGTTTTAATTCCGCTTTTAATAGAGATTATAGTTTATCTGTTCTACTCAACTTTAATCCAATTATAAATGTTAAATTTGAAATCAGCATAAAAATAATTAATTGCAATGTTTATCTGGAAAATATTTCAATAAAACAATACTTTTATATACTATTGATATTGAAGATTCAAGTAAATTTATTTGATGTTTTTTACTGTATAGATTTTATAGTAGATGTGTTTATGAGATGTTTATTTAACGAGTTATGATTTCGTGTTTAATGTTTTATAAATAAGTTATCTTGATTAATTTTTTATGTAAATGTTTTCTACATGTATTAATAGCTCTGTTTGAGATGTTAAGTTTCTTTTAATTGGTTAAAAAAATTAATAAGATTCTTGAACTTGTTAGATTTTTAAACTATAACATTTTAGTTAAATGAATCTTTATTCTAAAAAACTAAAATTACTTAAGCATTTTAAGAAATAAAATTAGTTCTATTTTAATCGATTAAAACATATTTTTAATTAACTAAAAATCGCTAAAAATTATATTTAAGTAATGTTATATTAAAATTCAATTAAATTTATAAAGTATTGTTTTAGTCCATTAAAATAATTTTACATTCTATAAAACATTTCCATAAAGCTTATTCATTAATAATCATTAAATTAATATAATAGTTTGATATTCTTATCATGAAGAGCAATCTTACTTGTTTTTTACAATTTTGATTTTGAGTTAAGAATTTCAGATGATTTTGTTGCATTTCTTTATTATTATATATTGTGTATCAGGGCCTCGTGATAGATTTTACCAGGAGTTATTGTGATAAAGTTTTATAAGGTATATATTGTAGTGATAAATCTTTTAGAGTATAAGATCTTTGTTAAGTGTTAATTTTCTTATTTTGTTAAGAGTACTGTAAAATTTGAAACAGAGTGTGTAGGTAAGAAAATGAGTGGGATATTTGGCATGTGCCATGTGTAGGGAATGTAGATGATGAAGTGATCTATATAATCTTCTGTAGGTTTATATGTGTATGATTGAAAGTGAGTATTGATTACAAGTTTTGAGAATGATAATGATGATGCTATTAATTGTGTTCAATTGAGTGTATGTATGAATTTTAGTACTGTTTAGGAGTTTGTATTTTTTAATTGTAATTTTGCATTATTTTAGTAATTGGGAAATTGAGTCTATTCCTACCATTGTTTGATGTGTAATTTATGTTAGTTAATGAGATTAATTTCAATCTTATTTTAAGGTTTACGAGAGTTTCAACTATATTAAAAAAATATTAAAAATGGAAGTAAATTATATTCTCAATAATGTGATTCAAGTGATCATATTTTAATGATACCATTTTATATCGGTTTTTTTATTAAAAAAACTTGATAATACTAAATCCAATGTTTGGAAAAAGAAGACTAGCATAATAAGTTATATTAAGAAAGAAATCATGTTGTAGTTTTAGAGTTTCTAACCATGTTGGTCATTACATATAATAAAAAATAGGGCTTATCAGCATAAGAAAACAAAACAAAAAACTAATTGGGTTTATTAATATCAAAAAAAAAAAAACTCAAAACTGATTTATACAACTTAAATAGTAAATCTATAATAAAAAAAATACATATATAAACATGCTTTTTTAAGTTTTAAGTTTTATTTTGGTTCAAAAGTTTTTTTATAATCTATTACTATGATAATTTTTTTTTAAGTATTTTTAATGAGTTAATATAAGTTATTCCATCAAATAGTGATGACTGTATATGATATTGGTTGCCTGTGTCTAAGTTAAGAATTTAATTAACAAGAATTTTAAAAGTAAAGATTGTGTAAATTATATATCAATTATTAATAAATTAACTACAAATTTATTTTGGCATGTAGTTCCTGGGAGATTTCCACTTTTTTCTAATACATTCCCTTGTGATAATCATAAAAAATATTAAATATGGTGGAACAACTTATTCTAAATAAGTAAAAAGGTAGTCTATCATGTTATAATGTGTCATGCATAATGGTGTTATATATAAAGATGTAGATATTGAGAGAAATTAAAGTCTCAAATAAAGTAATAATGATGTTTAAATAGTGAATATAAATGGGTTAATCACACAAGCCATAATAAGGAAATATGAAGAAATCTCTCATAAGGTAGGTATTGTAAAACTAAAGTTGAACCTACTACTCATAAGGTAATTGTAGTTAAAAAAAAATGTAATATATATGACTGGATTTTTAGAATTTGGTAGTGACAAAAGGTCTCACTTTGAGAAGCATCAAAAGTAGGTAAAAGTTTGTTTCACTAATCATTCGTAAAAATCTAGTGATAAAAATAAAAAGACTAATTGTGATTATGATGATTGTGAAATGGTTTATTTATGAAATGTTTTGTTTAAAATAATTTAAATTTATTAAATTTGAATTTCACTTGTTATATAAATTATTTAGATTTTCACCACAAAAATAAATATAAAATAATTGTTAATAAATAAAAAATATCAGTATAGATGATTCTTTTAATCAATCTTGATTGATATTATTTTTTCGAAAGTTCATTAAAACTTTTTAACTCATATTAACAGAATATTTTATTGATTGATGTCGATAGATATTGTTTTCCGTTAATATCGATTGCAATTATTTTTAAGACTTTGTTGATCAGATTTTCTTGTTAATTTTCAATTGATATTAATAAAATAAATTTCCTAAAAAATATTGGACAAAGTGAATACTAATTAATGTTCGTTGAAATTTTACCTAGTAAGTATTAGAAAATAAATTATAAGAAACTATTGAGAAGAGATAATGTTAATGTCAATAATAATAAAAAATGACTGTAAAAATATACAAAAAAAAAAAAAAAAAAAAAAAAAAAAAAAAAAAAAAATAAAAAAAAAAATAAAAAAAAAAAAAAAAAAACAACTAAAGATGAAAATAATAAAATTAATTCATAATTGCTAGAAAATAGTCTCTCCAACATTAACTAAAAAAAGTATTAACAATAACTACAAAATAGTTCTAATAATATAAATAAAAATAACTTCTATTAACATTAATTAGAAAAAAAACTACTCAACATTAATCAATAAGTAATTTTCCATTATTGGTCACGAAAATCTGAAATAATAACTTTAACCTATTCAACAACGGATAAATCAACATGATAAACTTTATTATGAATAAAATATTTGAATATTTGTTGTTATTTATAAAAAGACAATATTGAGATAACACCAAAATTATATCCAAATCAATAATGTCTTAATCAAATCCATGACACCTTGACCAAAATTGAATTGAAAAACAAAATATGAATAGAAGACATATGAATTTAAGAATTTAGGTGAAATTTAAAATTTTATAGTTTTAAATAATTCAATAACTCTTATTAAATTCTAGAATTTATTTATTTTATTTTTTTATCCTAACAACATATTTTATCTTAAATTATATTTTCGTAAAAATAAATTATTGCCTCATATAATTTCAGTGGTTGTCATATATATTCTTATTGCCTCAACCATTCTTCCTTTATATTCCCATTAAATAATTTCGTCATTAACATTTATTTTGGACTACGATAACCACAACGTTCATAATAACCAATCAATTATACCTTTAGATTTAATGTATTAGTGCGATAAAATCTATTTTTGTTACTGAATTCCTTAATTTGCTACTAGTTAATATACTAAAACAAAATCACATAATATTATCAATCACACAAATTTTAGAGGAATTATTGTATTATGATTCTGAAACATCGAACAAAATAATCATTATTCAAGTCAGAGATTAAAAGTAATTTTAATAAAATGATAGTGCTAATGTAATAGTAGTTAATTATAAATAGTAGTAATAAAGGTTGTTTTTAAGTTATATATTTTTAACTTTAAATTCTAAACATTAAAATCTAATATTAAAATAAAAATTCTTCCCGTTAGGGTAATTTTGCTATCAAATGAAAATCAATTTTCAAAAAATATCACGAAAAAGGTGATTTTATATTAGTATAATTTATTAAATGCAAATTCCTGTTGGGGAAAGAGGAAAAAAAATAAATGATTAAGAAACAAGTAACCATAAGACAATTTTAAGTAGTTATTATTAATTGAGATTAAACCTAATTTATATTTGCAAAATCAATTTATAAGATAAGAATTGTATCTATTTATACCATGTAAACTAATTTTACTTTTAATTTATATAAATTTTTTAATATTTTTTGTATGAGATTAGATATTTGTGAGTGGTATAATAATAACTAAAACCCAAATAAGATGATAGATCCAACAAATTTCATGAATATATTTTCTAATGTCATATTAAAAAGTGATTTTAAATTTAATTCATCTTCATATGATTGACTTGTAAAATAAAAATTATGCATTCATTCTATAACATGATATTTCCAACAATAACCATATTTAAAAAAAAATTTGACTGAATTTTAAAAAATAAAAGATAAAATACAAAATATCAAAAGTAAAATTGATAAAAAGTATAGTTAAATCTAAAATATATTTTAATTCTAAATAATGCTAGAACATGTTATTTAAGTTAAAAACATATTTTAATTCTAAATAAAGCTAAAACATATTACATTAGAAATCATCAAATCTCAATCCTTCCCTAATCTAACAAGAAATGTAATAGTGATCAAGAATTTGTGGTCACTTTTTTACATTAACCTCCGGAGGAAATCTATAACTAAAATCTTCCTTTCTTGTTCTTTCAACATCTATGATGAAACAAAATTGGAATCTTTTTGTCTTTTGGGATAGAAAAGAATTTGGGGGCATGAGAAGGTGAGGTAGGAATGTAGGGCAAATATGGCGGTGGGTCTGCTTATTGGTAAGAAAATGATGGAAGGTTTGGTGAATCAACCTTTTCCTCTTGAGGTGGCTTTGTCCCTTCCCTTAGGGTAAGTGTTGTGCACCAACTACAACATTTTACATATTTTATTAACTTTTTGAAAAAAAATATTTATTTACATTATATTTTTAATATTGTTCCTATATTAAAAAATTAAAACTTATTTCATTTTAATATTATTTTATATTTATTACAAAATAAGTGTTGAAAGTATAATATGTTTATTTTATCTGTTTTCTCATTGATAACCTTCAAACTCAAAGTATCAGAAGAATTGAATAAATTATCTTTTGAAATAATTACCCATTTTGTCAATTATCAGTTTTCATTGAAAAATATGACTAATTACTTCTTTTTACAAATTTAATGTGTTAAATAAAGTTTTAAATTAAAAATAGTATTTAATCTTTGTATGAATCCCTTTATTTTTCATAACTTGTTAGTGTCTAACGGCTTCTGGGGTAGATGTCTTTAATTTGGCGGTGAATCTCACTCACTTTGGTCTCTTCCCTTTTCTTTTCTCTTTTTTTTGTTATGAGAGAGAGAGAAAAGAAAAAAAAAAAAGACAACATTATGGAACTTATGGAAGGGTGGCACATGAGTGCACATGTCATATGCCTTACCACTGAACAAAATAAAGTCTTCTATCATGTCATTGTTAAATACCATGTTCTTAATTTTTTTTTACATTTCTTATTTCTTATAATTATGTCATTTTACTGTGCCAAATGAGTTTCTTAGAATTTCCTCAGTTCTAAATTTTCTATTACCCAAGTCAAAATCTTGAGGTAGGTCAGCAAATGACTCATAATTTGAGTTATTTTTATATTGATCAGAAATACTTTAATTGATTATATGAGAAACGAATATATGTAAAATTTAATTTTGTAAATTAGATGTAAATATAATATATATATGTGTGTTTTATTCCTATTCTTATATATTAAATTATTAAAATATTTATGTTTTATTATAATTATTACAAATTTAAATAGATGTAAGATAAATCTTTAGTTATATAATTGGATTGACATTGAAAAGCTAAGATAGTAAATAGTGTAACACTTTGTGAAAGTGGTAGGACATGGTATAGTGGCACCATGATATGGGTTAGGAGACAAATCATGACAAAGTCGTTAAAGGGTTTCATGTTATGCTCTTGGTGTCCTAAAAGAACCCAATTCCACAATCATTTGCATCACTTTTCTCTTTCCTATTAACTCATCATGAATTTGAACATGTCACATTAAAAATTACAAAAGTCAATCACCATGGTGAAGTATGAGAACAAGTGGTGTTGCAAACATTTTTTTTATTTCTGTTAGTTAAGTGATTCTTTTAATATGAGAATTGTTACTAGTAATGATGTTTATTAAGATTTCGATAACTTTTATAATTTTTATTAAGATTAAAGGATAAACAATTTATGAATATTCAAAAAATATAATATTTGACAAATATTGTATATCAACTTATTAAAATTAGTATGCCTTTAATTGATGTTTATTTGAATGAAATAAAAGGAATAATGGTAAAAGAGTAAGATATTTATATTTTCAAATTGACTATGATAAATGAAGATTTAAATATGTATTAATTTCCTAAGTAAGTTTTTTAATATAATTCGTGTATATTTTTTAAAATTATTATTTTAAGAACTAATATTCATTTTAAAATAGATAAATAATATTTATTTCGTAAATCTTACTCTTCTTTTAAGTATTAAATGTCAACAGTATAGTACAAATACTAGCTTACATTGTCAATCTATCTTTCAACTCATGGCATGAACAATTAGCTACCATCATTTAATACTAAGAATCAAAATAATAACTTTCAAATTTTTAGACAAAATATTAAAAAAAAATATAACCACCATAAACATATATAAGTCTAAAAGTGAAAAATAATATAAATAAAGAAGTAAAATTTCATAAAAAATAAATAAAAAAATTAAGAATGTTTTTTTGAAAGCAAAGTACGTACTGTTTGTAGTGAACTTTTTCACGGGTTGTTTGAAATATGAAAATTTTGATTTTTTAGAAATATAAATCGGGGAACATTTGTTTTCTTGTTTGCTTTTTTTTTTTTTTTTTTTTTTTTTTTTTTTTTTTAAAATAAGAATTTTAGGATTTTTTTTAAGGAATTTTTTCAGGCTCATTTTCCACAAAATTGCTTCTACATTAAGAATAAAACAATGTAATTCAAGTATCACATTTTTTATTTATGTTAACTAATTAAATTACATATTATCTACTAAACACAAATGATAATCTTTAATTCTTATGAATATATATACGTTAAAGAGAATTGATGATTGACCAAGCATGTTTTATTTATTTTTGAGATTCATGAATTTTGAAATTCATTACTTTTGAAAGTAATGAATCTGGAGGTGAAGTTTTTTCATCAAACTCACATTCCTAGTTTTTTAAAATCGGGTTTATTATTTTCTATTAGAGATCCTTTTGGGCTTTCTACTCAAGTAACAAAAATCCCAAATATATATTGCATGTGTAGACAAATTATCATTCCACTATAATTCTATTATTTCTTTTTCCTTTTTCACTTTTGACTTTCCATTAGCATAATGCAAGTGTCAAAGTACTGAACGAGAAATGCATGGTGCATTTCTTATCTCATATACCACTAAAGTTGTTTGGATATGATTTCCATTGAAACCATTGAAGAGAAGAGAAAATGAAAAAAAAAAAATTGTGATAATTCTGCAAACATGACAGTGTGAGATCAATTTGATGTGATTAAAAAGTATCATGGACCACTCTAGTCACTGACAACTTGGTCTACACAAATTAAATTTATTCGTAGCCCCAGAAAATTGAAAGGGATATCAAAAGATTACTGAATATTACATTTATCTTGATTTATCTTAAGTGATTTATTTTTTCTTTTCTACACTTCTGTGTCTCTGGAGAAAATGTTATCTAAACCACTTTGAAAATTAAAATATCAGTATTATCAGCAAAATGAGCAACAAACAATAGAAGAATTATGAAGAAGAAGAATATATCAGTATTTTAAAGCAATGGGAAGTTCATGACTCAGTATTACGTGAGGATTACAAATGCAACTTTTTTTGGAGTCCATTACAACATCAATGAAATGTGAATTTAATACCATAATGTTTTTCAGGATGTGATTACGGTGTTGACCCTCATTAACAACTTGAATTAAGACTATACCATAAATAAAGTTACCAGAACACTTCAGAGCATGGCAAAATTGTAACGATAACTTTGCATAAAGTTTCCTCAAATGCACAAAACAACTTAAAAAGAATTACTTTCCATAGCTAATCATTGGATGCATTTCAGAAAAAATTATCTTTTCCTAAAAAAATATCTTTAATTAATTGACCTGCTTTTATTAAAAGATAATAAAAATATAAGTATTACATGTATTAAACTCACTCAATTACTTTACCTTTAAATATGATAAAAAAACATTTTAGAGCAATAATATAATTTGCTGATTAAGTTTAACCATTTTTCTTAAAGTATTATTATTATACATTTTTGGAAATATTAAAAAGGTCAATACTAGATTGTGAATTTTATCCATAACCCAAATTTTTAAAAAGACTATTTTGTCTTTTTTTTCTCTTATGTAAGTGTGATTTAGTCCATATTTTTCATTGGATGGCTTATGGTAGTGAAAATAATATATTATTATAGAATGAGAAATAACTAATAATACCTTAAAATATTTTAGAAATTGGGTATTAGTATTTATAGTTTTATAAAAAATTATGTTAGAATCTCAGTATTTTTTTAATAAAATAAAAAATAATTATATTATTGATTTTTCTGTTTTGAAATTTTGTTGTATAAGTAATAAATTTTGTAAATTTTTTTATCTGATTCAGGTGATATGAGTTTTATCTTAAAAGCATAACACTTTAAAAATTTATAGTTAGAAAGTGATTTTATCTTAATTTGTCAAACTTTTATCTTGATCTCTAATTTGTTTCTTAGTCTACTAAAAGAATATAGAATAAATGTTTATTTTTCTATAAAGAAATTAATTTCAAAGTTTTCCATGTTTTTAGAAAATATAATCACTATACTGATAAACTTGTTTCTTTATAATTGAACAATTGATTGAACTTTTTTCTTGATATGATAGCTTATCTTTTACTCTTACTTTAGATTTTTTTTTTATAATATTTTTTATAATATGTATAAATTCTTTATTCTTCCTCTTGTTTATATCTTTCTTGAAAAGTAATTTTTGTTCTCTTTAGATGAGTTTGATCTAGATCATCGTATTTGTTTGTTTTTTTTTTTCTTATATTATTTTTTTTAAAATATTTTGGAAATTCTATTAAACATTTGTATGCATAAACTTAAG
>Ga0209489_110003_pt1 | contig 11168 bp, 6 predicted proteins | sample SiratrowhiteBW_FD_187527 | JGI IMG/M metagenome (GOLD analysis project Ga0209489, IMG submission 187527) | Root nodule microbial communities of legume samples collected from California, USA - Siratro white BW (SPAdes) (version 2) | ecosystem: Host-associated > Plants > Roots > Nodule | place: USA...
AAAAAAAAAAAAAAGGTAAAAGAAAAAAGTAGTTTTTTTTTTCTAATTAAAGATATATTTAGAAATAAAATGTGTAAAAAAAGGATTCAAATTAGGTAATCTTTTGTGACGGTCCTGTTATTATATACGTTTTTGTGGCCACGATGTGTGTGAACATGATAAGTTTCGAATTATTGATTCCACAATTATTCGAAATCTTTGTGTCTTCACATTATGTGGAACAACCTTTTATCATTTTTGCTTTTAAAACAAGAGATGAGCATTTATGCATGAAACTTACCATGTCCATATTGCAAACAGCCATAAAACGTCTGTTTCTCCGCTCCATTTTAGACATTAGAAAACCCCACATTGAAAGTGAACTTGTTTGATAATAAGTTTGCCCATTATTTGAAGGCTTTTAGCCTTTTTTTTTTTTTCTGATAACCAAAATTGAGGACTTAGTAATTTAGGGTAATGGCTTTCTAAATCATGTGTGTCCATTTTAGGTATGGAGACTTGGACCACAAAATTAATATATATATTCCTGCACACCATGTGGCTCCACTGAATTAGTTTCCTAAAGTATGACCGATTAGGGGAAACAAAAAGGTTATTCTTATAAAGTTTTTTGTTATTTGTTAACAAATCTAAATGATAGGTATCTTTAGTAAAAGGAATAGAAATATTACGTATTTGACTACCACTTGTCCCGGTGGACTGAAGGCATTGTCTTTTTAACCCAAATGCCATTATTGATGGTTTTCTTGGGAAATGATTTTGTTGAGAGAATTAAGAATATCCCTTAAATAACAACCAATGACAATAGATTGGGCATAGATAGGTATATATTTGCAATAATCTAACAATTGCTCATATTTTTGAGTGTCTAAAGGTAACTGGTAAATCAAACCATAGCTTTTTGGACAAAATATCAACCATGGTTGATACTACTTATGGATATGTGAAAACAAACTGTGCAGTTGTTTTAATGAGATAGGGGAATTCTCCATGCGGGCTGTTCACTTAAAATTAATACATGTTCATGTGACGTGTGCTGTAGTTTTAATATTCTCTTCTTTTGAAATCCTATTTCTATATCAACTATTTTACTTAATTATGCTTTTCAAGAGTAGCACTCAATGGGAATTTTTGAGGTTAAAGAGTTTTTATGTGAAAAAAAAATATTGGGTATACCGAATTTTGTTGATAAAACATGGTTTTGTGTGTTATTGACTGAGATTAAAGTTTAATCCCGATTAAAAGGGAATCACTTTACTCATCAATAGACTGATCTAAAATTCATATCCTAATAATAACTAGATATTTATTTAACAAAATTTTCAAAATTTTTAAGTTTAAAAGTAAATTACCTATTAGATAAATCTTATAAAGATTCTCCTAAAAATAATATATTTAGTTAAATGTAAAATGTAGATAAGAAAAACAAGATAAAATCACAGTTCAAGATTTTTAGATAACATTTTGCTCTACTATATCAATCTTACTGTATGATTAAGATAAAATAATTTGAGATAGAGGTCTGTAATAGTTTTATTCAAATTTGAATTTTTTTTGGCAAAAAATACTATCATTTATATAAAAAATAAATAATCCAGAAATAATTATTGAAAAAACATTTTTTGTGTTTGATTTGTGATGACATTAAATCTATTATATAGGATTGCTAATTTTATGACTAAGATTTGTGTAATAAATATTTGTGACGTATTTTTTTATGAAACTAATGCATCACTAAGTCTTCGTTGTAAAAATTCATCACAACGAGAATTTATAGTGTGCTAATGAAGAATATTTGTGATGATGTCACTTTGTCCAATTTGTTCTTGGCTTAATGTGAACGAAAATGTAGAGCTTTATAAAAAAAATGAATAAATTTACTTAAAGTGAGATCATGACTACTTTAAACAATTAAGCAAGCAATAAAATTTTTTGTTTTAGCGACATTGCTTAAAAGATTAAGTAGTCGCTTGAAACAACATTGCTCCAACAAAAAATGTGTAGTGCAAAATTTGTTTGAGAATAAGGGAACACATGTTATAGTTTAAGTTTGTTTTTAAAAAGGTTGTTTTAATATGAACTTTTACTTAATTATACTTTTCAAGAGTAGTTCTCAATCAAAAAATTGGACAGTAAAAAATTGTTTATTTGAAAAAAAATTGATATCCAACATTTTGTTGACAAAAGTGGTTTGATATTGGTTTTCTTAACTAAGGAATTGAACTTTATTCCTGATTTGGAGGAACCATTTACTCAATCTTCAAAAGGCAACCTCAAAAGTAAATTACATATTAGATAAATCCTGTAAATATTATCATACAGATAATATACTTAATTAAATGTGATTTTTTTTAGATAATAAAGATAGAATAATAGTTAAAGATAGAAATACCTCTACACTCAAATTTTATTAATGTTATTATAAACAAATAATTGAGCATTTGAATTTGTGACCACTTTCATGTGAAATATCATCTTATATGGTCAAGTTAAATACTTTGAGATAGAGGCTCATGATAATTTTATCAAATTCCAATATAATTCTGTTTTTTAAAAGATACTTATCATATATATAAAAAAAAAAAAGTAAATAGTCATTATCAAAAATGTGTGATGAAAATTTGTGATGATATTAAATCTGTCACAGACTGATAAAATTATTAAAATTTGTTTGTTTTCTTCAAATGACAACTTCGTGATGAAGACTAAGTCTAGTGGAATCATGTTCACAAACAATTCATCTTGTAGTGTTTTGACTTGTAGTAAGAGTTACCTACCTTTTTCTCTGTTATGTTCAAGGAAGCCTTTATATTCTTCACAATAGTTAAAGGTAAGTTAAATCAACTTTTAAGAAGTATTAATAGAATTAGAAAAAACAAACAAAGCTCTCTTCCTGTATGCGGACGACGAAACTATTTTTGTGTACCACCTTAAAATAAATCATGAATAATATATATAGGATTATTTTTTTCTATCACGGGAGAGGTGTTTATTTTGTGAATAAGTCTATAAGTGATTCCTAATATAATTGGTAGAAACAAAATAAAACTCACAAACTAAGATCATCATAACGACATCATGGCAATGGAAGAGATGCTTAAGCAATGTTAAAAGTACATAGCATCTCCAAGTCAAATACTTAATAATTTTTTGAAACACCTAGATGACATCATTTTAGGCATGTACCAGAAAAGCCAATGTCGGTTAAGGGCGTAAGTTACATTTAAGCAACAAAAAGTTTAAGTAATCACATTAATGTAATTTATGGTAGCATTAAAATCAAGAATGATCAGTTTGTTACAAAGTGTACATTCTAAACTTTAGATGGTCAATAGTTATCAGCTTTTAATACTATGTTTAATGTTAATTATAAGTGAAGAGATAAATTTAAAGAGTTTATTCTAAGCCTGTGTATCATATTCTATATTTTATAAAAGATTAAAGAAAAAGAGCATAAGAGCAAAGGTATATCCATCAAAATAAAAGTCTAATTTACTTTTATTTTTTCTCTTTTTTCAAGAAGAAAATATTAAAATATCTTTTGTCCTTTTTTTATCAAATTAGTATGAAAGCTATGATGAGTATGACCAATAATCAGTCATTGTCTCGATTAGCAAAAACGACAAATTATGACAATTGAAGCATCCAAATGAAATCTCTTCTTGGATCTCAAGATGCTTGGGAGGTGGTACAATAAGATTTTGAAGAACTAGAAAATACCGTGCGATATTCTATGGCCCAAAACAAAATGTTGAAAGAGACACAATCGAAAGATAAGACAGCTTTGTACATGTTGTATAGAGCTGTTAATGAGTCCATTTTTAAGAAGATTGTTGTGCATTAATTTCGAAGGAAGCATGGGACATCTTGGAAAAAGTATTCAAGGGTGTCAACCGAGTTAAGCACATGCGTCTTCAAACGCTACGAGATGAGTTGGAGGCACGAAGATGTAGGATTCAGCGAATGTATCTAGTTACATTACTCATGTGCAAGTAGTACCCAATCAACTTAAACACAATTGAGAAAAGAGGCGATGGTTCTAATTGTCCAAATGTTGAATGTAACAATTGTGAAAAATATGGACATTATGCAAGGGGTTGTTATGCCAAGAAAGTTGAAGTAAAAGCAAATTTAGTTAAGGAAGATGAAGGGATTCTCATGATGGCAATGAAGGTTTCACTATGGACGTTGACATGGTGCGGTATCTAGACACTAATGTTAGTAATCATATGTGTGGGCACAAATATCTCTTTCATGATATAAGAGAGATAGAAGATGAGCATGTGTCATTTGGAGACTCAACAAAGGTTTTAATCAAAATCAGAGGAAATATATGTTTTTTTTTCAAAAGGATGAAGAAACATATACTACGTACTATACGGAGAACATTTATTATGTACCTGACTTGAAAGATAATATGATATTCTCAGTAGGTTTTCGTAAAAGATAGGATGTTACACTTGAAGGAAAAAAGTGATAAAGTGTTTGCACATGTGGAAATGATAAAGAAACGAATGTTCAAACTTAATCTAAAGATAAAGACCCTTCCTCTAAGAGAAAGTTGAGGATGCAAAAGAAATTCTTAAAACTTCAAAAGCATTAAAAGCGAGAAAGTTGAGGATTCCAAAAGAAATTCTTAAAACTTCAAAAGCATTAAAAGCCTAGATAACAAAGATGGAAGTTGTAAAGATAAAACATGGGTTGTGGCTCATGTGATGAAAGATGAAATGTTTTCAATCTTTTTGATGAAGAAAGTGGTATCTTTGTTTTAGAAGATGATATTGGGAACCAGAAGAAGGACTTGTCACTTAATATTTCCAAGGATAAAGAGTCTCTCTATTTTGAATCACCTAATTTTTGAAAAAGTCATGGAAAATTTTAAAGTCTCTATTGAAATTAATAAAATTAATAATGCTTTAGCTTTAGCTTCATTTATGATTTGTCAAATGGTAAACATTCATTTACTGTAAAGAATTATTTCAAGGGGATGAAAGTGAGAAAAATCATTGGTCATAGTTTCTCAATTGGTCACTCCTCCATGCATAGGATAACAATAACAACAGTTCTAGTTCTATGCATAGGATAAGAATAACAAACAGTTATGTGTAACTTGAAGAAGATGATTGGAATAAAAAATCAAAAAGAAAGGTAAGTTTGAGTTCAAGAGAGAAATTTGTTAGCATTAAATTTTAAAATCGTAGGGGTATACTGCAATCTGGACAGTCAATAATTATTAGCTTTAATTTTGTTTTTAATGTTAATTATAACATAACTATTATGAGTAGAGATGAATTTGAAGAATGTATCATGAGACTATATATTGTACAAAACAAAAGTCTAGCACACTCTCTCTTTAAAAAGAAAATTAAAATATCTTTTATCCCCTATTATCATTTAAACAACAACAGAATTAAGTAATCACATGAACGAAAAAATGATTGAGTAATAACTTCAAAATGACAAGTTGGGTTTAAGCGACATTAGAACACACAAATTCAGTAAATGCTTAAGTGTAAGCTTAGGCACCCTTAAGTGAATTGAACATTTTTGAAAAATCACAGTGTCCTCTTATTTGGAAGAAGAAGTAGGAAATATTAGTTGTCACAAATATCTTCTTTATTGTGTAATTCGGCATTTTCATTTTCAACTCAAGCATTATGTTGATTTGCAACTGTAACATTGTTTTCATGTCCTTAAAGAGGTAACTTAGACATTAACTCCATATTACAAGTAACATGTGAACCCCTACCTACTCTTCTCTTATAGTAATTATGAGTAGTCACTTGAATGGTTTCCCAAAAAGTGGGCTGTTTTTCTAACTTGTGTTTTAGCCAGATTTCTTGAGCACTTTAAACAAATTTTGGCCTAACAATATGCACACACTTAAACGATTGATAAGCAATTCTTAAGAAACATTTGGTAGAGCGAATGACCATGCTTAAGTGTATTGCACTTAAGCAAATTACCAATCATGTTTGAGCTAAATAATATCTAGTGCAGAAAATACTGAAATGTTTTTTTTTTCTTTTTCTTTAAGTGATTATGTTGACGCTTAAGCACGATCATGTACAAGAAGATGATTGTGAATATTATGAAGATGCTAGTGATTATGATTAGAACTAAATTATACTCTTAAGTATGTGTTCCAAGTTTTTGAAATAAAACTTTATTTAAGTATTCTTATTATATATACATTGACATAATTTGATTTTTTTTTATAGATCAAAAATTTTCTTCGTGTGAATTTGTCTCACATAAAAACAATTTCTATGAACATTTAAATGACAAAACAATATGACAACTACAGTGAGAGATGTTAACAGGGCTAGCGAAAGGGGTATTAAAAGAGGTAACAGAACTCGTATCCTTTATGCAGATTGTAGTCATAAATCAATGCATCTTTTATGCAGATTGTAGTCATAAATCAATGCATGCAACACCACGAACTTCCTAACATACGCATTTCTCATTCATACAATTTTGATCTTTCAGAGGATATGGATAGAAAGCTTCTAGAAGGAAACTAATTATGTGATTTTGTTTTTATAGTAGAATCAAATTATTATCAATTATGTTTATTTGTTTTTATGACATTATCAGATTGTAATAATTTTATTTTATTTTCTTTATTTAGCTATACCTAGAATGGGTAGAGTACTTGTATATATTCAATTCTCTATTTTTAATCCAATATACTACAAAAAAACATAGAGAATATTTTCATTCTCATATTCTTTGTTCATCTTTTTATTTTTTATAATATGGTATCAGATCTCTCAAAAGCTCTGGTTGCTACATTTATCATGGCCGAAATTATTGATCTCTCACAATATTTTAGTTTACCTTATCATGTTAGTTCTCAGCAACATATGGTTTGTTCTATTGATACACAACAAGAGAGACAAATTTTTGGTGATCAGTCAAAAGCAATGAATGATACTAACATAAGTAGTTTTGGAAGATGATATACTTCTAATGTCTGTAGTCATTGTGGAAAGACAGGACATGTGATTGATACGTGCTATAGAAGGCATGGTTTTCCACTTCAGTTCAAGTTTAAAAATCATAAAGCAGACTGTAATAATAATTTGCAGAATCATGAAGGTTCAAGGTCAGAGGTACATTCTCAAACATTGTTAACCCTTCTACAACAGTCTAAATCCAGTAACAATGTCTCTAATCAAATCTCTGGTATTCTTTCTAATACAACAACACATTAGTAATAAATTTCTCTCTTCCTTTAGTTCTTGGATTATTGATAGTGGTGCTAATGATCATATTTGTTCATCCTTAAGTCATTTCACTTCATATCATCAAATTAATCATATCTCTGTCAAATTACCAAATGAAAATCAAGTCTTTGCAAATTATTCTGGAACTGTTTTTATCAATCAAGATAATGTCTTAGATAATGTTTTATATATTCCTAACTTCACTTTTAACCTTCTTTCAATAGCAAAGTTAATTGATAATTTGTCTTGTGTGATTGTTTTTTATTCTAATGGTTGTCATATTAAGGACAAAACCTCATTGAAAATGATTGGATCAGCTGAGATGCAAGGTAGACTTTATATACTCAGGGTCCCTTTCTATCAAAACCTTCAAATCAAACCTGTCAAATCTCCACATATCACCAATATTGTCAATTTCACTGCTAGTGATCTCGAAACCCTTTGGCATTTTCGGTTAGGGCATGTTTCAAACAAAAATCTGAAGTTGTTAAGATTTTGGAAGATTTTGTTGTTTTTATTCAAACACAATTTGATATAGGAATAAAAGTAATAAGAAGTGATAATGGAACTGAATTTTTTATGACTAATTTTTTTAGCAATAAAGGAATAATACATCAAACTTCATGTGTCAATACTCCACAACAAAATAGTATAGTCGAAAGAAAACATGGTCATGTAGCAAGAGCTCTCATGATACAATCTCATTTACCCAAAATTTATTGGTCATATTCTGTGATACATTCTGCACATATTATAAACATGCTTCCCACACCAGTTTTAAATGATTTTTCTCCTCATGAAATGCTTTACAAAACTCCACAAGATTTTAATCAATTAAAGGTGTTTGGATCTTTATGCTATGGTAGCACTTTGTCAACAAATAGAAGTAAATTTGATCCAAGGGCATCAAAATGTGTTTTTATTGGTTTTAAGAAGGGGACAAAAGGATATATTTTGTTTAATATTCAATCAAGAGTAATTTTTGTGTCTAGGGATGTTGTCTTCTATGAACATATTTTTCCATATCAAAGGGTTGAAGATACTAGTAATGAAACTGAGAATCCAGACATTCATGATCAAATTTTTTTTACAGAAGATCAACCTATTTTGAATAAGCCATCACAAGTCATTTTTACACCCTGTGATAATATTGAAAATAATGTTAATGATGATCATAAATCAGACATTCAAATCCCTGAAGAAGTTTGTTCCCATAGAGAACAAAACCTTAATGAAAATCATGAAACAACACAGTCCATTAGAATGAGTGCCAGACCAAAAACACCACTTGAGTATCTAAAGGATTATCATTGTAATCTCAATGTTTACAATACATCTTCTAGAGTTAAATATCCTTTGAATTTTGTTTTGTCTTATGATAAATTATCACCATCTTATAAACCTTTTGTTATGTCTATTTCTTCACATGTTGAGTCAAACATTTATTCTGAAGCTGTGAAATATGACTGTTGGAGGAAGGCTATACAATGTGAGATATCTGCTTTAGAGTCAAATCAAACATGGGAGATTGTTCTTCTTCTCAAGAACAAAACTGCCATAGGTTGCAAATGGGTATTCAAAATAAAGTCCACTATAAGGTTGCTTCTTTCTCTAGCCTCTATATATAACTGGGAGTTAAAACAATTAGACATAAATAATGTCTTCTTACATGGAGAGTTGAAAGAAGATGTATACATGGTTGCTCTTCCTGGATTGGCTTCTATTCAACCAAGACAAGTTTGTAAATTAAAAAAGGCTTTATATGGCCTTAAGCAAGCTGGCAGGGAGTGGTTTGTTAAATTGTCATCATTTTTTATTTCTGTGGGATATACTCAGTCTATGAATGATTATTCCCTATTTATTAATTCTTCTGAAGGATCTTTTACAACATTATTGGTGCATGTAGATGATATAATTTTGGCAGGAAATGATAAAGAAGAGATTGATCGAGTCAAAGAAGCTTTGAATAAGACATTCAAGATCAAGGATCTTAGTGATTTAAGATACTTTCTTGGTTTTGAAGTAGCAAGAAGTAAGAAAGGGATAATGATGAATCAAAGGAAATATCCATTGAAATTGTTAATAGATGCAGATCTTTTAGCCTACAAACCTACAGTCACTCCTATGGATAATCTTGTTAAATTGTCTTCTACTGGAAGGGTGCCTTTTACTTATGTTCATGCCTATAGAAGGTTGATTGGAAGGCTTATGTATCTTACTAATATCCGACCTGACATCAGATTTTCTGTTCAACAGCTTTCTCAGTTTCTTGATAAGCCTACAATTGCCCACTATAATGCAACAATTAGAATTCTAAAATATATTAAAGGAGCTCCAAGTCTTGGCTTTTTGTGATAGTGATTGGGGCACCTGTAGTGATTCAAGACAATCAGTGACTAATTTTAGTATGTATCTTGGAAATTCCCTTATACCTTTGAAATAAAAAAAGCAAGGAAAGATATTATCAAAAAGTTCCTGTGAAGCTGAATACAGGACAATGACCACTGTTACTTGTGAAATTCAATGGCTAGTTTATCTTGTTCAAGATTTGAAAGTATTTTTTTAGCAACCATCTCTTTTATATTGCGACAATGACTCAGCAAGATATATTGCAGCAGATCCAGTGTTTCATGAGCGCATCAAACATATACAAATAGACTGTCATATTGTTAGAGAAAAGTTGAAGAAGGGTCTCATTCATTTGCTTCCCATTTCCACCACAGAGCAACTAGCAGACATTTATACCAAAGCCTTAGGTCCTCAGTTTTTCAAGAATATTTATTTCAAGTTGGGTCTTATCAGTATTTGCTCCCCAACTTGCGAGGGGTTTAAGAGGATATGGATAGAAGACTTCCTAATTATGTGATTTTGTCTTTATGATAGAATCAAATTATCATCAATTTTGTTTATTTGTTTTTATGACATTATCATATTATAATAATTTTATTTTATTTTCTTTATTTAGCTATACTTAGAATGGGTACATTACTTGTATATATTCAGTTTTCTATTTTTGATCCAATATGCAAAAAAACAGAGAGAATATTTTCATTCTCATATACTTTGTTCATTTTTGTTTATCTTTGTTCATCTCTTTATTTTTTATAATATGATCCACATAGATCAGAAAGTAGTTTTTCTAAATACCACTTCATACCAAAGCACAAACTCAACAGTATTGGTTAAGAAGATTATTTTTGTTTGAAAGAATATAATCGTCGATTGAGAATTAATCGATAACACTCTGCACTAAAAAAAAAGTGTATGAATGATGGATTATATGAATGTTTCATCCTTCAAACTTGTGTTTTTTTTTTTTCAATTGTTTTACCACAACGTAATCTCAAAAACATTTTTTGTTTCATTTGTTTACATGAGTTCGATTTGGTAGGCTTTAGGCATAGATCACGAAAGTTTCTTTTGTCCTGATTTAACATAATGGTGAGACTTACTAATTTTTACAATTTTTATGAAATGATCAGAATAAAAGGGTCATAAAGTTTGCGAAGGCTCACCAATTAGTGCTTTGAAGGCCATCAGGTCAACTTATTTCTTAAGTAGTAGGGCTATAATAAAACAATCATTGTGTACAGGAACAAAAAGTGTCTCCTTGATAAAGAAAACCAAGATCAGTCATTTTCTTTTTCAGAAAAATAAAATAAATAAATATAAGAGAGCACTTATAATAATCTAATATACAGATGATTAAGGAGAATATCCATTAATTTATCTTAAAATCTTAAAATAGACCCAACAGTTTCCTTGGATTCCTTCACTCCTGTTATAGTTTGTTATCCCCCAATAAGATCTCTATGAGTAGAGTGTATCAAGATTTTGTGTATGATTAATCCATTACTAATCATACTTCACAAAAACCTGTTTTTATGTGTTTTAAACGCTATCCTACAAAGTGCATTTTCTCCTCCCATATATATA
>Ga0209489_110012_pt1 | contig 11155 bp, 6 predicted proteins | sample SiratrowhiteBW_FD_187527 | JGI IMG/M metagenome (GOLD analysis project Ga0209489, IMG submission 187527) | Root nodule microbial communities of legume samples collected from California, USA - Siratro white BW (SPAdes) (version 2) | ecosystem: Host-associated > Plants > Roots > Nodule | place: USA...
AAAATTAAAAATAAAAAAAAAAAAAAAAAAAAAAAAAAAGCCCTAAATACTCTTTTGATCTTATCTAAATTATTGTAAAACAATACTACTGAATTGCAAGTTACAAACTACTTACATAAAAATATGCAAAAGCCAGCCTAAGGTCCCTACGCCTAATTAATTAACTAATTAATATATATATATTAAATATTTTTTTTAACGTTAAGAAAATTACTTACTTTTTATCAAGTGGGTTTCTTTAAATATTAAATTTATCCAGTTCGTTAAACACAAAATTAGGCAATGCACTCTATTTGATTGATGAGAAAGTACACAGAAAAAATGGATGAAAAACAACTGAAATTGTTTGAATGTGAAAAATGAATGAAAATATTTCAAAAATATATTTAATCATTTAATTTTCTAGAATTAAACAAAGAATATAAATAAATAATTTTGATGCAGCATTAATATAGCCTTCGATATTAACAGAAAATATTGACATACCACTAAAATAACATATATTAAATTATTTTGTTAAACCTGCTAACAGTTAGTTACATTAACCCGGAATCAAAATAGTTAATTTCAAAAATTTAAAATTTGATAAACCAAAATTATTAATCACATACATATTTACTTTTATTCACTTTTTGTACTTCCATTATTTACTGTATTTATGTAGAAAAGGACATAATTAAGTGAAGGTAGGCTAAAATAGTTTTTTGTACATATTCCCAAGTGGGTCTCTTACCAACTGGTTGTTGTGCAGATACAACTTTTCATCTGTTATTCTATCATCTCCATTGTTAATTAATTCATGTCTTCCCTCTTCCAATCTTTGTCAGACAAGAGTACGAGGTTCTCCACTAACGATAATTGCATTACAATATTATATTATATAGCTTTCGGGTTTTTGAAAGTTAACTAACCAAATTGATCAAAAGACAAATTAAATTGTTCCACTGGAACAAACCGTCCATGATTTTTAATATATATAATCGAGTTCCAATTATTTTACAATGCCTTGTCGTGTACTTAAACATGCAAAATGAGGCAGTTAAACAACCCAACATTGGAAAAGCATCCAATAGAAAGGGATAATGAATCAAATGAAATTGTTGGGAACCAAAAACTTCAACTCAAGATATGTACAATTTTCTACAGTTATTGCATAACATATGTAAGACATGTTGTTTTAGGAACTCAAGTTAATTGAGTTTTTGAATTATTGTTCTAGAAAGGTGCTGATGCTATGTCCCTGAATGCTGCTGCTGGGACTACTTGTGTTGTTGCGTCTTTGGAGTTCATCAGTTCCAGTTCTTCACCCAAATCTATGTCCATTGTTGTGTCCGATCCTAAGCAGCAAGCGCCACTCACCACTGGTTGCAACCCCTGCCAATATTAACAGTTTATGTTACATAACAAATCATCACTAATGCCAATCTCTTTTGTTTTCTTTATTAGTAAAGAGTTGTGACTCTTTTGGTTGCAATTTGAGTGAATTCTTCATAGCTGAGATTGTTCATGTGTGTTTTGTCTCCATGTATCAACAAATTTATGCCTTAAACCTAAACCTAGTATGATAATATTTATTCCTAAACACATAAAACATGATTGTTTGTTTTCCCTCCAATGATGGAGGAGAATGTGACAAGAAAGCCCCCTCTAAAAATCCTAAGCCGAACCTTGATAAAAGAAGTCTATTACACTTGAGTGATTTAATTTAAGAACCTATAACCTGACAAATGACTATCAGTCCGTACATTTTTGTTTGTGCTCTTAAAAGTTTAAAGAGTTTTTGTACAAGTAAATCCAACCTTTCAGTACAATTTTGTAATTTTTCAAATTATTTATTCAAATAAAAGTATTAAATGCATTAAAGACATGTAAAAGAAAATATAAATACAAGAGACAAAGCTGACTGACTGATGTGATTTGTCTACTTACATAGACAGTGTTTTTTCCCCAACCCCTTCAACTTGCAAGTGCCTTCTGCCTTATAAAGACTATAAACTCACGCATCCTCCTTTGCATAAAAGGAAAATTTCACTTTTAGTATGTATCATGCATGCATGTCTTTTCTAATCATATCACTTAACATATTTTCAACCATTGTAGTAAATAGATAAAGGAGTAGAAGTGGATACACATATATTTACCTCCGTGAAAATTCTGGAAGCTTCTTCTATGGTCTTTGTGTTCAATATATATACTGCTAATTCCTGTTAAAATCCACCACGCCAACATTAGAATCATGAAACCATTGTTCATGAGGTGGTAGAAGAAAAAAATAAAAGAAACGAAGGTTGACTTACCCTAGCCGATTGAATTTGGTGGATATTAAGCGTTCTGGGCTCCCTTTCGATTGAGGAAGTCCTTCCAAGGGGTAACATGGGGGCCTCCATTTTCTTCTGCTTCCCTGATATGTTATGCTAATGATAGCCAAATGCAAAGGCGAACATAAAGCAAGAAAAGCTTCTGAGTGTTTGTTAATGGTGGTGTAGTTGTTATCATAGAAACAAGAAAGCAGATTGAAGAGGGTGTCTTATATAGTTGAGGAAGAGAGGCATTGATGGCGGTCTATTGTGACGGCACGCAACAACGTGGTGAGGGAGAAGGTGGGGTGCACGTGGCAGGGTGGATTCGTGGGTGATGATACAGATGGCACTCGGAGATGACGTTATAGGTATAGAGAAAATGGAAACACCTAGGTCTTGCCAACGTGTTTTGTATGGTTTCTAAAAGTGTTAAAAAACAGAAAATAGCGTGAGAATATGTTTGATTTTTGTGTCTTTGCAGTTACGCGTGTTTGATGAGGGTTGAAACTGGAAGAATCGGTGGACGGTCACCGCCTTGGGCTTGGGCCACGTCGCTTGACCTGGGGTGATAAGTGTGTACACATGCGATGCTGTGAATCGTTGATGATGGGGACGTAAGATTTGATGGGCCCAAATTGAGGCCCACGATGCTGCACGCACGTGGCTCCCTGGATTTCTTTAGCTGGAGTCATCAATAATAATATTCTATTCTCTTTGGGTCAATTATTCTATGACTCGCTTTCTGTTCCTCTCAAAGGTTCTGTTTCCTTCTCTTCTTTTTTTCTTTCCATCGTGTTCAATTCCCAACTTTTCCCCAATACCAAAGTTTAGGGTATTTTATTGAAAATATAAATTAGGAAAATGTAGAAAACCTTTAATATGATAGGGATCCCGAGGTTCAATTGGAAGCTGTTGGATGGTGCTGTCTCTATCAAGGCCCGAGTCATGAGCCCAATAGGGCTAAAAAGATCGGGCTCTAAATTAGGCATGTAAGGGACGAGTTATTCTTTCACCCTAATATGTTCCTCCTTCACTTTTATATAAAATATGAAATAATAAGAATGTTTTCAACTTTAGAAGTGTAAAGATTAAATTAGCCTTCACCCGATTCACTTCTTTATCCATATATGTGTATTTGCATAGTTAAAAACACATCTAGTTCACATATTCACAGATTCATTCGTTTGTTTTCATTTTTCCAAATTTTCGATTATTCTTTCAAACAAATAATAGGTAAGTAATTTTTTGTGTTTATTAATAATTAGTAAATAATATTGCTAATTAGAGTAGTTGATAAGTATGGATCAACCAGCAGATAGACTCGCCCAAAGACAGAGAGAAAGCTCGGGTGATGGCTCACCTCCAAACAAAGAGGAGGAGGTAAGATGTCTAGCCTTTTTTGTGGAATCTCCCACTTGTTGGAACGAATGTCAAATCAAAATCTCGAATGTATATATTAGATCTCCGTAAGCTACTGATTTAGTGTATGAGAACAAGATGGATTCCATCCGGCTGTGGTTTTGATTTGAAAATGAGAACCGGATGACACCTCATCCGGTTCATATTGCAAAAAAATTGACAACCGATGAGTATGTTATCTGGTTGTCAATTTTTTTTATAATACGAACCGGATAAGAGTGTCATTCAAATTTTTTTTTTTCTAGTATGAACCGGATGAGTGTGTTATCCAGTTCTCAATTTTTCTCAATTTTTCAATGGGTTCTCAAATCTGTGTTTTGCTGCATTTTCTGGGGAAGAAACCACTGAGTGGGACCTGCCCTGGCTATAAGGACATTATGGGACTATATTTTGTGGCAAGGGATTGAAGGTTTCGATGTGGGAGTTTTCCTAGCATGTGAAGGTCACCAATAATTCGCAAGCGTCTGGGACCTAGTGCAGTTTTCCCATTGTCTTTGTTTTGGAACATAAAAACAATGAATGAGAGTGTGATCGCCAACAATATTGTAGGGATAGCTACTGCTTCAAGCAACATTTCTGAGTTGTTTATTTGCTTGATGAGAAATAAGAGATGAGTTTAGGGTATTTATAGATCAGAATAATGTTATGCTATTTGATGTGAAAATAAGAAAGAAATAGTATACTCTTTAAGATATTTTGAAAAGTTAATAATTGAAGGAAAGAAAATCAGTTTTTTTTAATGTATATTTGAAGGAAAGAAAAAAAAAGTATTGACAATATTTAAAACAAAGTACGATCAAGAAAGTTTTCTGAATGAATTATATATTACGTATTGTAATTTATAATAGAAATAAGTTAAGAGAGCATTTGAATAAAAAAATAGTTGAGTGGGTAGTTTTACTCAATTGATAGATAGATAGATAAAACAACAAAAATTCTTAAACAAGTGCAATTTTACTAAGAAATTTTTAAAATAGGTAAAAAAAAATTATTCTCATAATAGTAAAATCTTGCGGGAGAGACCTTATTTCAGTTATAATTCAGCTTGTATCCTTAAAATACTATTTTAGTACTTTAACTTAATAAAAAATTATTTAAAAAACAAAATTTATTTAAAAAAATACAATTCATTTAAAAAATTTGAGAACCGGATGACCATTAAGTGTACCTCATCCGGTTCTCATATTTTAATTCCATTTGACAATCGAACGGGCACACGTCCGGTTCACAGATTACAAATCGGATGACATCCCGTTCTCCATTGCATTCAGTTGCATTATACAAACCGGACGAATGCCTGTCTGGTACTCAAAATTCAAAAAATGAAAATCCAGAAATTTAAAAAATTCATCAAAATAAAAAATTTTACCTTCTTGTCGTTCCTTGCCGCCAATAAACTGTATAATGGTCGGAAAGTCTCTCCTACCGTTCAATCACACTTAAGGTTGTGTTTGGTTGGACTGATTTGAGGGGATTTACTCTTCAAGAAGATGGATTTGAGGGGATGAAGGTTGTTTGGTTGACCTGATTTGAGAGGATGGATGAAGAGAGATTTGCAGGATTGAAGGGATGAAGATCGAAATTACAAAATAACCCTTGTAAATGAAGTGAAAATTACAAAATACCCTTGACTTTGAAAATTACAAAACACTCTTTTAAGTAGGTTTAGGGTTTGTAACAATAAATATTATATATGAAAAATAAATTGATTTATACCTAATTTTTCAAATAATTGATTTCAATAATTATATATATATATATATTTTTCATTCATAATACTTTCTTTTTTTTCAAAACAGCTATAATATAATTAATCTCCCTTCAATCTACCCATACTCAATACAATCTATCCATTCATAATTATATTATTAACCTAAAATAATTAAATCACTAAAAATTATTTACTTTATAAAATAAATAATAAAAGTATATTATAAATATTATATTGTTTTCTATTTATTTTTCTTTTTTATTTTTTATCGACGAAAATATGTTTACTTAATATTTAATTGAAGTAAATAAAAAAAAATATTTTTGTCTCCTTATTTGATTCAATATATATGATGAAATTAAGGGGAGAAAATGTTATTTAAAATATTTTTTATTCAATTTAAAAACATTTTTATTTTTTTAAATATAAAATTATTAACACACAAAAATAAGGATGTTCACTGGTTGGATTAATTAAAATAATTACCAACCAACTAAAAAATATCTAGTTAGTTAATTCAGTTTGTATATTTTTTATATTAAAATCAATTTAATCTAATTCATTTTAATTTTTTACCATCTTATCTCACAATGATTAATTAGTAATTTCAGAAATATATCAATTAAAAAAAAAAAACAAATCTATAACATCTATCAAATCAATCCCAAACTTTCATAATCAATCCTCTCAAATCCATTCAAATCTTACCATCCATCCATTAATCCAAACAACCCTCTTATCTACATATAATTTACTCAAACCCTTTTAAATTCATTCTCTCAAATCTACTCCTCCAATCAAACAAAACTCAAAATCTTTAGAAACAAAACTGTGGAAGATGGATTTGATAGAAAATGGATACTGTAATGTGCGGTATGGTTGTCAAAGGAAGAAGAAAACATTTGTAATAAAGAAAGGTTATTTAAGTAATTTTGTTAAGTACAGTTGTAGTATTAAAATTTTGTATTGAGACGAAGGAAGAGAGTATTACAATACAGGAAGAATTTGCCATGTATGGGCTCCGTACTGAATGGACTTGGAATCCGTTAAAATGGGCTGAACGGAAAGAGCAAATATATTTGGCAAATTCTTTCTCCACTCCCATAAATATAAAAATTCTCGTTTTGTTCTTTCTGAATTCTATATAATATGAAAGTCATTTTTAATTTAAAAATAAGTTTTAAATTTGTACCATCTAAAATTTTATTTTTAACTTTCGAATTACACTATTTTAGAGTGTGTAATTTATAATTTTTTTAAATGACAATTCAAAAGATTTTTTTTTTTAAAATAACTTTAAGTTATGCAATCCAAAAATAAAAAATCACTTTCAAATTATATAATTTAAAAAGTTTCTGAACTATACAATCTGAAAATTATTTTCAACTTCTAGATTATACTGTCTAAAAAAAAGAAAATAAAAATTTCTATATTTATTAAGATAGAAAATGAATATATGGAGGTGAAGTAAGAATTAACCAGTATATTTTCGGAGCTGAACTCAAATGTATTTAGAATATATGTCTTCAAAGCATAAAAAGCGCAAAGTGATTGATTGACATAAAATGGAAGGGATGGATATTCTTTTCCCTAATCATTTAATTAGTTTAAATATTTAGAGGTTAACTTGGTCTCTTCCTCAAGATGGAAATTTAGTGAAGATTAAAAAAATAAAAACTGAACTAATATAGAGTTAACTTAACACTAGTGTACAATACTTCATTTGTTTATTATAATTGCACAATCAAAGTATCTATTATCTCTGCTTTGTTAAATACTTTCATTATTTTTTTGGTTAAAGATTGTGAAAAGTATGAAATATCTTGTCAATGAAACAATCAACACAAGGCTCAAATAATATACTGAAGCAGTTAACATTTATTTTTTCAATTTATTTAACACTATTTTTTCATTTTATTATTGTATGAAAATATCTGTATTTCCATTTTATCTCCCTTTCCATCCTTAAAAGTACTCTAATTTATAACTTCAATAAACGGCAAGTTTATACGTACAAAGACTAAAATAGATTTTTTGAATGTAAGAGTTAAAATAAAAAAAGTGAGAAACATAGAAAATAAAATTGTTACTTGTTCTTGTCTAAGAAAAAAAAAATCAACACTATAATAATGGCAGAGAAAAAATATCATAAAAACCCAAGTTAAATGATTATATTGGAAATTTGGGGATGAAATTATTTGTTTCGTTTTTATTTGGTTGTTGACTAATACATATGGGAATTTGGCGCTGCTTGTGATGGCTTTATGCTGTTGGATGCCATTCCCATCTGCCACTCATAATAAACCCTTTCAACATTTTCCCAAAATGATGTTTTGTTCATCATCACTCCTTCTCTTGTCACTTTGTTATCACTCAAATGCAAATCCAATCATGTTAGGCCCACTTCCTTTTCTTCCTCTTAATATCCCAACAAACTTTCCTCAACCAATTATCACATTGTAATCCACATTATAAACCTTAAACACCTCCTTTTAACAACTTTACATACCTTATTAATACAACTAACAATAAATAAATAATAAAAACCTACCGCAACAAAATTAGGAAAATATTCCTTCATATTCATATTCATGTTCTATCTTTATCTACATTTTTATGTTCATTTTTTCCTTCTTTCTTATTTATCTAATTCTCTCTTCTGATTATAAAGTATTGTTTTCATTAATATTGATTTATGCTAGTTGGGTTTCTTACTAATATGTGATATAGAAAAAGAAAAAAAAGAAGTAGGCATAGGTAGAGCCCACATCATGTTTCGTTAAGAAAATCGTAGATAAATTGGAAAAAAAGATTCTGTATGAGTGCAACGGTAGAGTGTAACGTATATACCAGAACCGGGCATGCCAGGTAATAAGAAAATGATAAATGGCCACAACACAAATAAGTAAAAAATGAAAATGAAAAAGAAAAAAAAATTTCTCCCAAAAGTTGTATTAATGCAATGGTCAAGTCTCAACTTACAAATGAAGCCGAAAAAAGAAAGAATAAAAAAAAAGAAAAAAGAATAAACAAGTTGTCCTCGTTTTTTCCACCCAAACACGAACTAAAATGAAAATCCAATAAATCATCGCCATTGTCGAGAAGAAACATAATACAACTTAACTCTCTCTCACTCTCTCTCACTCTCTCTTTCTACAACCGGTGAGTGGCCCAATGAAACCGTGGTCTCGCCGGAAGCCGCGGCGGCGAGCATGTTGCTGCTCGTTCGCAATTCCTCCATCTAGCCCCGAACTCACCTCAATCTCCAAATCGCCTCACAAAGCACAACCCTTTCCCAAACGCAGCGTTTCGGTCCCTAACTCCCCTCAGAGCACCAAATCCGGGTTCCCCATCGTGGGTCGGATCGACCCGCGCCGGATCTTGTCGCCGGGAAGAGTCTCTCCCATTGACTCCGATCCCACTCCCGCAGTGTCGCAACTCCGATCCCATAGCTTTCGCACTCAATCTTCGCCGCCGCAACCTGCGGCGCAGGCGGCGGCAGGGCTGGACGTGAAGCTAAAGCTGCGAGGGAAGAACGGGGGGAGCATGGTGATGGAGGTGGACTCGGAGGTTCTTGGAGCGAACTCGGAGGTGTTTGCAGGTTTGATAGCGGATTGCAAGAGAGGTGGGGGAGGAGCGACGATGGAGGTTGAGAACTTGGGTGTGTTCAGTGACACCATTGAGCTTATGTTTGAAGAAGATGATTGCATCACCAAGAGGCTCATCAACTTTGGCGTTTTTCGCTCCATTGACATTTTAGAGGTTCCTATTTCTTCACCTTTTGATCTCTGTTCCTTTTACTTACATTCGCAAGTTTTTCGTTTGACAAAATGGTTTTGTTGTGGCTGGTCGTTTCAAGAGTGCCATGAAGTTGAGTTGAAATCTTTTGTGACAGGGAAAACATTTGGAACTATTGATCGTATTAACAAAACCTGAAACGAGTGGATAAAGGGGTTGTTTTAGTTTTATCATTGATCTGGGCTTCAAGATTTGAATATACAATTGGTTTGGAGAAGAAACTTTACCAACATTGGAATCTTATCAAGTTGGAGTAGAATTAATAGTCCTGTCCCTTGAAAAAACTTGCAATAGAGTTTCCCATGTTAAAACAACACCCATTTAGAGCTGAGCATGCACATGGCTAGTTCTTAGTTTTGAAGGGAATTAATAATGTTTGAATGTTTTTAGTCTAAATACAGGTTAACCTTAAAACTTGGTATAAACTTTTTTTGTACAGAAACTATCTAAAATTCTTTTAATACAAATGAATTTGAAGTCTAGAATCAGTTTCACTATTGGGAATTAAATATTTGCTTGTATTAATAGAATAGTTATATTTCACTATTTGGGATGATTTAACGTGCATAGAAACCTGCACTTAATCTTTGACTGAGTTTGACCTGATATATATTACTAGGTTTCAGCAGGAATTATGTTCACTAAGGGCGTTCTGTGTTGTTTAAAGTACCTTGAGGCAGTTCCTTGGACCGAGGAGGAAGAAGAAAAACTGAGGAGCCTTTTCGCAAGATTTGAGTTCGATGATGCAACAACAAGAGACATTTTGGGAAGACTGTACTTGCACGACTCAGTAGATTCCCGGCCAAACGTAGCACAACAACTTGTTTGGTCTATCAGCACTTCTGAGGATGCAAATGCCAGAACTGAAATGAAGTCACTAGTCAAGGGTCTTCTTTGCAAAAGCTCTGTGTATGAGAAGAACCATCTTGACCTTAGTAAGGAGGATCTATTTGCTGTTTGTGACTCGTGTTTGAGTTCACTTATCAGTCTCTTTGAAGAGGCATCAGATGCCACTAGTCCTGAAAGGTTGATTACAAAAGACACGAGCAAGCCTCTGATTGAGCGCATCTCAAGACAGGTTGATAACATCAACTGGTTGCTTGAAATTATGCTCGATGGGCAAGTGGCAGAGGACTTTGTGGATGTATGGGCACATCAGGAAAAGCTTCTTAAAATGCATGACATTGCATCCCCTATGATAAGATATGAGCTCAGTAGAGTCTCAGCAATCCTATTTGTTGCTATGGGTACAAGAAAACTGCAATGCCCTTTGGAAGCGAGATCAGGGCTTCTCCAAGCATGGTTTGGACCTATGCTGTTGGACTTTGGTTGGCTTCAAAGATGCAAAAAAGGGCTTGATATGAAGGCCTTGGAAGAGGGTATGGGGCAGACACTCCTTACTTTACCTTTAAAGCAGCAGAATGTGCTGTTTATGGAATGGTTTCGGCATTTCTCAAGACATGGCACTGAGTGCCCAAATATGGGCAAGGCATTCCAAATTTGGTGGCGCAGATCTTTTTTAAGAGGCTCTGAGGCTGTTGAATCAAGATAGATGGTATAGTGGTTTGTCTTTTCTAGTGTGTAGAGTTGGAATTAGATGAGATTCTAAATTATTTGAACTAGTTACGTAGGATCATTATCCTAGCAGCTTCTTGACTAACTGGCGTCAACTTTTCTAGATTTTTTTCCCCTTTGTTATTTTGTTGACTAAGGTGAATTAAAACCTGAAGGCTCCCACTCTATCTTGATGAGTCTTAAACAAACAACACACACAAATAATCTGCAAGGAATAGAAGAAAGAACGGAACACGGGCAACACACAAGATTTAACGTGGTTCGGTTTCCCTAATCCACGTGCAACAGGAAGAATTTTATTCACTTGTGATTGCTGAAGATTACAAATACAAGTTGTGTATTTATAGGGAGA
>Ga0209489_110014_pt1 | contig 11152 bp, 8 predicted proteins | sample SiratrowhiteBW_FD_187527 | JGI IMG/M metagenome (GOLD analysis project Ga0209489, IMG submission 187527) | Root nodule microbial communities of legume samples collected from California, USA - Siratro white BW (SPAdes) (version 2) | ecosystem: Host-associated > Plants > Roots > Nodule | place: USA...
GAAAAGATGGTGGTTGAGGTAGCTGGCCATGTGCTGGAAAATGGCTAGCCATGTGCAAAGATGGTGGCATGAGCTGGTGATGTGCTGGAGATGAGCTGGAGATGAGCTGGAGATGCTTTCTGGTTCAGAGAGGCTTCCCATACACCATTTTATACTCCACAGATGCATGGTGCACCCGTTTCTCTTCACTTTTCTCAGTTCTACCTCTCTCTTCTGCATTTCTTACTGCATCTTTACAAATGGAAAGTGCAAAGTGAAAGGGTCTCCCTGAGATGGAATGCTATATAGGCAAAGGTAAGAGGTAATGCATATGGTTAGTAGCCTCATTAGGTAATACATGTAAAAGCATGTAATAAAGAGAATTATCATTTAGCAGGTTCTCCACTTTAGTGGAAGATAGTGAAACATACAAGTTGTAAAGAACGAGGCAAAGTAGGGGATAATAGCATATGAAGGTTGTTTAGGCGTTATGTTTATCTTTTCATGAGTGTGAGAAGTATACTTAATTTTATATATAATATATTTTATTTATATCTCCTTCTCTGTCTTTCTTGAATGAAATGCTAGGAAGTTGAATTTTGTATAATTTTAAATGTGTCTAGAAAGGTTTATAAAATTATGTTTAAGGTGTATAAAGTTGGACTATCCTAAATTAGTCTATTTATTTATTTAATTTATTGTTAACTGTTCCAAAAACGCAATATCCCTTTCTCTAAATTACTGAATCTGTTACAATCCTTTCCCTACACTGAGTCTGTCACCATCCTTTCTCTACACTGAATCTGTCACATCTTCCATGGAAATTTGCATTACTCTCTTCATTTTTTTATGGCAGCAAAACAAGGAATTACTTAGTTACTTTTCTTCAACAATAAGTTTAACTTATTTTTAGGTGAAATAAAACTGAGTCCACCTAAACAGAAATTAAAACTATGTGTGCCAATGGTAATTCCGTGGTCCTTGATTTTTGTTTACAAAAAGTAGTATTAGAATCTAACTTTTCTTGTATGTATTATATATTTCTAAATTATACTCCTGTGTGTGTTTTTAGGGTTTAGGAGTACGTATCAGTCATTTTTTTTTAATCAGAACCATAACTTTTTCCAGGTTTTCGTTTTGTGAAGTTTTTCTTACCTTATAGCATAATAATATTTTCTGATTGATGTATGGCATCTGATTTGGTGTTGAGGGTCAGGCCCTATATGCTTACGAGAATATCTGTTCTTTAAAATCTATGAAAAGAGAATATGATTCCGATTTGGTGGAAGAACAACTAGTAAATCAATCCATAATATTTTAATTCAACAAAGTGGAAAAGTATTTCTCTCTCTCTCTCTCTCTCTATATATATATATACATATATATAAATGTGAAACAAACAACCCCTAGTTGGTTACATGATTTAGTCATCCTGCCCCTTTACAATAACAAAGGAGTGTATGTACGCCTGTTGATTGAAATCAAAGTTACCCCAAAACATATAACTTTTTCATAAAAAAAGTCTCTAACGTATATAATTTAGTGAATCATGAGGAGGTACTTGCTTGATTCATTTTTTTAGTATTGCTTTTCTCGTATAATGGTTCAATGTATTGTTTATACGGTGCGGGAGATAAAAGAATCAGCATTATGAGATTATTGGGTGAAACAATGAAGTATTGAAATCATTATAAATTGCTGAATGGGGAGTTAATTAACCATAATTGTAATGTGGCAACACCTTATTATCTTTCACTTGCAGGCTGCATTCCAAGCAGTTTAATCAAGTGAAGTAGCAATTCTCGTTGCTATTTGCATTTCAAATGCCGTTAAAGAAACCACACCAACAATAGATTTCATCCACCCATTCTATCAAAAGGTGAAGAGATCATTTTAACCAACACCTTCAATTTGTAAACATGGAGCGGGAAATGGAGAAGATAAAGGGAGGTATAATTGAAGGAAAAGATCAACAGAAATGGGTGCGTGATGGATCTGTTGATTATAAGGGCAGAGTTCCTCTCCGTGCTGCCACTGGTGTAGAAAAAGCTTCTCTTTTTGTCCTTGGTAAGATACCTGTTTACTTATGCCAGAGTTATCTAACTTATATATGAACTAAAAAAAATTGTTTTATTATAATTGCTTGGTATAGTTCTTTCATATACTTCTAGGTATTATTACGCTAATTAACTATGAGATGGTTTAATCCTACTTTTCTTCTGGATAATTTACACAAACTCATCATGATTTCATTTCATGTTTGCAAATAGAGCCAAAAAAAAATCCATTTCATTGCATTAATTGGCTAGTAGTTCATTTTAATTTACATCATTGTAAAAAACCAAATCAAATGTCAATTAACAAGTAACAACTATACCATTGGCTAGCTAGGGGCCACACAGACAATAAAGGGTCAAATTTAAAAACCAGTTACTAGCAATAATAAAATTATGAAATAAATGTGTTTAATATGAGCATAACTTGGTGATTCTATTTGGATTTGGAGCAGCAATTTCAATTTGTGAAAGGATGACCTATTTTGGTATATCCAGCAATCTTATCATGTACTTAACTAGAGTGATACAACAAGACCTCAAAACAGCAACCAATAATGTAAACTACTGGAGAGGAGCAACAACATTGTTGCCTCTAATTGGGGGCTTTGTTGCTGATTCCTACACCGGTAGATTTTGTATGGTCCTCCTTTCTTCCCTCGTATACCTCAAGGTATATATACATATACATATTCATCTTTCTTTTTCTTAACTTGTCTACTGCATATGTTTTACATCCAACTTAATCAGTGACGCATAATTTTACACTTCATATCCTGTCTTTGATCAATTTCACATATCTCAGGCTGCATACACATTTCAATTTCTTAACAAACTACATACATTATAGCTCTATATGCGCTGAACACACTGTTGCCATGGAAAATAAACCTCATTACCTGTTCTGTAAAGCCAGGGATTAATGATGCTGGCCATGTCTCAATTCATCCCAAGTCTAAAACCATTCAACAATGAGATATATGACCAACCAAGTAAGGTTCATGAAGTGGTTTTCTTCCTTGCGCTATACAGTATGGCCTTAGGTGTTGGAGGATTCAGACCGTGCATACAAAGCTTTGGAGCTGATCAATTTGATGATGACTACCTTGAAGAACGACAGAAGAAGATGTCTTTCTTCAACTGGTGGATGTTTACACAGAGCTCTGCATTGCTGATTGGGACAACAGTGGTTGTTTATGTTCAGGACTTTGTCGGCTGGGGAGTTGCTTGTCTCGCCCTCACTATTTTTATTGCTCTCTCTGTCATTGCTTTTTATATGGGGATGCCTTTCTACAGGTACAAAACAAGGCCAAATGAAAACCCTTTCATGCCAATTATACAAGTCCTAATTGCAGCCATAAGGAAAAGGAATCTGTCTTGTCCTTCAAATCCCGCATTATTGTTTGAAGTCCCAGAGTCACAGAATTCCCAAGGAAGGCTTCTAAGTCACACAAACAGACTCAGGTACATTACCTTGTTAGATATAATTGAGCATATGTATCATCCTGAATGATAATGTTAATAAACTTTCTTTTCTTATAGAATTTAAGAGTAAAACCTAGGTTAAAATTAATGTTTACAAAATAATGTCAATAAAGTTATTATTATGGTGGTAAGTTTTTATAATTGACAATAGATTATAGTTGAACCTGTCTACTAAAATTCAGTATTAATTCTACTCAATTCAATGAATGAATAGGTTTCTTGACAAGGCTGCAATAGTTGAAGAGAAATATACGGAGGGGAAAGACAACCCATGGAGATTAGCAACAGTGACAAGAGTCGAGGAGACAAAGCTTATTCTGAATGTTATTCCCGTCTGGCTAACTTCATTATTAATTGGAGCATGTGTAGCTTATGGCTCAACACTCTATGTGAAACAAGCAGCCACTATGAACTTAAAGATAAGTAATACCTTCAAAGTCCCACCAGCATCCATGTTATCCTTTTCAGCCTTTGGCACAATAGTATCTGTCCCAATATATGATAGAATCATTGTTCCAATTCTAAGGAAAGTGACTGGTGATGAAAGAGGCATCAGCATCCTTAGGAGGATTGGCATAGGCATCACATTGTTAACCATAGACATGATTGTTGCTGCCTTCGTAGAAACAAAGAGACTAAGAATGGTTGGAGAGGAAGTCCTAAGAGAAGGGGGAACTAAGCATGAGAGCATGAGTGTGATGTGGATGATACCACAATATTTCATCCTTGGTATTGGAAATTCATTTTATACGACTGGTTTTCAAGAGTACTTCTATGATCAAGTTCCTGACTCAATGAGAAGCTTAGGAATGGCTTTGTATCTTAGTGGGGTTGGAGTAGGATACTTCTTGAGTAGCTTTCTAATAACAATTGTGGACGATGTGACGGGGAAAAATGGCAAAAGTTGGATTGCAAAGGATATAAATGCAAGCCGCCTAGATAAGTTTTACCGGTTGCTGGCTGGACTAAATGTTTTAAATTTGTTTGTCTTTGTGTTATTAGCAAAGAGGTACACTTACAAGACTGTACACAGCAAATCTACGGAAATTGATGCTTCTAATGGTGATGGAGTGGAGACACTGCCATGATGCTTGTCAACGACTCAGGTGTACCTTTGTTTTTTTCATATTTTCTTCATAATCAAATACTATGTAATATGTTGTCACCTTATATTTACTCAAATTCGGATTGTTCCAAGTTTACATATTACTCTTGTTTTTCTCTTCTTTTTTTCATTTCAGCGAGAAAATGCATTCTATCAAATTTCCTTTTAATATAATAAACGAAAAAATAACTTTTAACGAAAAGTTTACGAAATTATACTATGTATTCTTCTCTTAAAAAAGAAAAAAAAAATAAAAATAAACTTCCGTTAACTTCTTAACTCATTATATGAATAATCAATTTATATAAACTTTTATTAGAATATCAAATGTTATTAGAATGAAATAATAATAACAAGCTAATTTAATTATTTATAGTTAAGTATATTTTTAGAAATATATATTATATCGATTTTATTCTATATAAATAATATATTAAATATTTTTATATTAATATAAAATTTTGTATATATAATTCATATGAAAAAGAAAACTTTTAAATTTTTCATTTGAAAAAAGTATGATCTAATTGAAAAAATATGAAATAATATAATATATATATATATATATATATATATATATATATTGTTAGAAATTTAATAATTTAATATGAACAATATATAAAAAAAGAAAAGAACTGAAGTTAGTTTATTTTTCCTATATAAATTTTCTATTATTGATTTGGAGTAGGACCTGAGTACAAAATTGGCCGAAGGATTTTCTCTATTTAGGATGCTTTAGTTCGTGGTCCATCTACCAGTTTTGGCGCTATCTTTAAAGCCCCTCTTCCTATACCGTATCAACAATCTTGAGCTGAGATATGTAGTCATGGTAGTCTCTGACTCCTCTTGCATTATAATACCCCATTTCTTATGAGCAGAAGTTGTTGATTGAACTTCTTCTCCAAAATCCTCCTCCAGCCTAATCTATCTGCATGTATCATATATCATATATAATGTATACGGCATAATGAACTTACAAAACAAGTTTGATAAACATATATATTACCAATTTTATGAATTTCGATTTAACATAAAGTCATATGCAACAAACTCTATCAATATTTTAAGGATTATATATAAAATATTTTCTTGATGTAAGAATTAATTGTTAACTATGTATACTATTTATATACAAGAGATATTGTATGTAGGAAATAAATCTATTATTTCAAATTATAGGAATATATTGTTAATTCTCCTAGTACTATCTGTAACGCCCCCATAAAGCAAAGTATATGCATGTAACTTAGTATTCTATTGATCATCATTTAGATTCATCAGCATACAGTCATTTTTTAATCTAAATATTTTAAAACTATAATTTCAAAATTTTAGTCAGACCTATTTACAATACATTTTTAAAAAGTTTTTCAAAACAAGTCTTATCATTATCAGCGTCATTCAGCCTAAATAATCCTCTACAGATTCATCTGCAGTACCATCTGCTTCCGTATCAAAACATGATGATCATCATCATATAAAGATATCAAAACACAATCACAACAAAATAAAAGGTAAGCTAATCAATTTTAAGAAATTCAAAATGATCCAATCAAGTACAAAGTTTAACACAACTCACCTCAGGATCATCCATCTCAGTAAATTTCATGCATCATTACAGTTATGAGACACTAACACACTACAAACTTGACTTTACTTTCGAAAGATTAGTGCATTGAATAGACCCGAGATATGCACCTGCATACAATTCCAAACTATGAATCTACACAGCTCCCAAATCAGTTAATCAACAATCTTGTATAACAAGGTTAGTCCCCCTAGACTTTTCTGGCCAACTATATTTCAAGTTGCAGTCACCTAGTTCAGACCTCCTTCGACTCTCACCACCTAGTAATGTTCATCTATTTGATTCCTATTACTAGTAGAGTCAGGATATCAATTGTTATTGATCAGATTCTTAGACAATGCACTTCTTAATTGATTTAGGCACGGGTATTTTCTTTCCTGAAAACACTATACCTAGATCTTGACCAACTCCATAATATCACATCAACACTTTAACAACTCATGCATTCATTCACTTTTCAATCTCAATCTCAAAATAAATAAATCACTAAACTATCAATACTATTACATTTAAGTGATCAATTACTATATTCTATTAAATTCATATTGTATTACAAAAGAATCAAACAATCAAAACAGAAAGTTAAAAAAAAAAAAATCTCGCTCCATGGCCACTCTTGCCTGGGCAAGACTGGACCTGAGAGCACCTCAGCTCCAGGGATCTTCTCGCCTAGACGAAATTGGACTCGAGAGCACCTCTCAAATTGCCAAGTGAACTTGCCTAGGTGAAAGTGCCTAGCCTGGGTGAGTTATGAAGAAAAAGAATTTTCTACGACCTTAGAGCTATCATGCATGCCTCAAATGATTAAATTGGAAAAAATCAACCTGCATACACAATGAATAATCTACCCTAGCACAGACTATCTACTCAATATATCAACATACCATCAATCTTCATAGAGCCACTTCATACATGCAAAAATCAAATCAATATCATAAAAATTTAAATCCTAATATCAGACATGCAGAGAGAACTTTCATAGATGCATTTTCACAGATACTACAATCATTAACTTATCAAACCCTAAACTATATTCACACACAGACCAGACAACAGGCAAGTCAATTTCCCTTACATGAATCAAAGAAGGAGTTCTCTCTAAGAACTCCACCAGCCTAAAATCTCCAGGAACTCAAACCTGCACCACTGAAGAACTTCTGATCAATAATCAGACTAAGACATTGAACTCATAGAGGCGCCATTTGATGACTCAAAGGCCACATACAAGCTCAGACAACAAAGAAAAACGAAATGATTGACTCTAAGGGAAAAGGGCAGAAGATGAACTTACTCTAATGGAAGTTCTAATGGGGTACCCTTGCTCTGTTCTTCACCATGAGTCCAATGGTGGGCTCCGCTCGCAAAATTGATGAAAGATGGACGCAGAGGATTAGAGAAAAGTTAGAGAAAAAAAAGAAACAGAAGTTTAGAGAGATAGTAGCTCAAGTGAAAATAAGACTTGATTACTAGTTTTTTTATAATTACATGTTTTTTAATTTAATAATATAATAATAAGAGTTCATTCAACTTTTACCACTTCTACTTAAATGATAATTTTCTAGGCTAATAGACTCTCCGTCGGTGCCAGTATGAAAACCCTAAATGTTTAGCATAAGAAGAAAAGATTGAAATTATTGTTTCCTAAGAATCCTTGTAAAAGTATTCTGAGTTGTAAGTTGGTACAAATGTGAAAAACTAACGATGTTGTTAGATTGAATTTTATTAAAAAAATATACTCAACTTTATTATGTTGTTAGCTTGAATGTTATTAAAAAATACACTACTCGCTTACTCAACCTGGCCCTTACAATTTACAAAGCCACACGTAATATTTAATGCTCAAGTGTACGAACAAAAGGCCGTTGGTTGAAATCAAAAGTTACTCCAACATATATAATTCAGTGTCTGTGTGGACTAGTGTTCAAAAAACAATTTCGAATGTTATGTTTTAATATAAGCTTATATAGAAAAAATACAATTGACAGAAATAAATTTTTCATACCAGTGCAAGATCCTCTAAAAAAGTTTTCTTTGATTTAATCATAATTGTAATGTGAGCTACACCTTATTATCTTTCACTTGCAGGCTGTATTGCAAGCAGTTGAATCAAGTGAAGTAGCAATTCTCGTTGCTATTTGCATTTCAAATGCCGTTAAAGAAACCACACCAACAATAGATTTCATCCACCCACTCTATCAAAAGGTGAATAGATCATTTTAACCAACATCTTCAATTTGTAAACATGGAGCAGGAAATGGAGAAGAGAAAGGGATGTAAAAGTGAAGAAAAAGAACAACACAAATGGGTGCGTGATGCTTCTGTTGACTATAAGGGCAGGGTTCCTCTCCGTGCTGCCACTGGTGTAGACAAAGCTTCTCTTTTTGTCTTTGGTAAGATACATGTTTACTTATGCAAGAGTTATCTCATCTATGAATTAAAAAAAACCTTTGTTTATTATAATTGGTTGGTATAGTTCTTTCATATACTTCTAGGTATTATTACGCTAATTAATGAGATGGTTTAATCCCATTTTGTTCTGGATAATTTACACAAACCCATCATGATTTCATTTCATGTTTGCAAATAGAGCAAAAAGAATCCATCATTGCATCAATTGGCTAGTAGTTCATTCTAATTTACGTCATTGTAGAAAACCAAATCAAATGTCAATTAACAAGTAACAACTCCTGAAAGATTTATATGATTGGCTAGCTAGGGGCCACACAGACAATAAAGGGTCAAATGTAAAAACCAGTAATAAGCAATAATAAAATTATGAGATAAATGTGTTTACTATGAGCATAACTTGGTGATTGTATTTGGATTTGGAGCAGCAATTTCAATTAGCGAAAGGATGACCTATTATGGTATATCCAGCAATCTTGTTATGTACTTAACTAGAGTGATGCATGAAGACCTCAAAACAGCCACCAATAATGTAAACTACTGGAAAGGAGCAACAACATTGTTGCCTCTAATTGGTAGCTTTGTTGGTGATGCCTACACCGGTAGATTTCGTATGGTCGTCCTTTCTTCCCTCGTATACCTCAAGGTACATACATATACATATTCATCTTTCTTTTCTCAATTTGTCTACTGCATATGTTTTACATGCAACTTAATTACTAACGCATAATTTTACACTCCATATCCTGTCTTTGATCAATTTCACATATCTCAGGCTGCATACAAATTTCAATTTCTTTATAAATTACATATATTATAGCTATGCGCTGAACACATTGTTGCCATGGAAACTAAACCTCATTACCTGTTCTGTAAAGCCAGGGATTAATCATGCTTACCATGTCTCAATTCATCCCAAGTCTAAAACCATTCAACAATGAGATATATGATCAACAAAGTAAGGTTCATGAAGTGGTTTTCTTCCTTGCCCTATACAGTATGGCCTTAGGTATTGGAGGATTAAGATCGTGCGTACAAACCTTTGGAGCTGATCAATTTGATGATGACTACCTTGAAGAACGACAGAAGAAGACGTCTTTCTTCAACTGGTGTACCTTTACACAGAGCTCTGCATTTCTGCTTGGGACAACAGTGGTTGTTTGTGTTCAGGACTTTGTCGGCTGGGGAGTTGCTTGTCTCGCCCTCACTATTTTAACGGCTCTCACTGTCATTGCTTTTTATATGGGGATGCCTTTCTACAGGTACAAAACGAGGCCAAAAGAAAACCCTTTCATTCCAATTATACAAGTCCTAATTGCAGCCATAAGGAAAAGGAATCTGTCTTGTCCTTCAAATCTCGCTTTATTGTTTGAAGTCCCAGAGTCACAGAATTCCCAAGGAAGGCTTCTAAGTCACACAAACAGACTCGGGTACATTACCTTGTTAGATATAATTGAGCATATGTATCATTCTGAATGATAATGTTAATAAAATTTCTTTTTTATAGAATTAAAGAGTAAAACCTAGGTTAAAATTAATGTTTACAAAATAATGTCAATAAAGTTGGTAAGTTTTTGTAATTGACAATAGATTATAGTTGAACCTGTCTACTAAAATTCAGTAGAATTAATTATATTCATTTCAATGAATGAATAGGTTTCTTGACAAGGCTGCAATAATTGAAGAGATGTATACGGAGGAGAAAGACAACCCATGGAGATTAGCAACAGTGACAAGAGTGGAGGAGACGAAGCTTATTCTGAATGTAATTCCCGTATGGCTAACTTCATTATTAATTGGAGCATGTGTAGCTTATGGCTCAACACTCTATGTCAAACAAGCAGCCACTATGAACTTAAAGATAAGTAATAGCTTCAGAGTCCCACCAGCATCCATGTTATCCCTTACAGCCTTTGGCACAATAGTATCTGTCCCAATATATGATAGAATCATTGTTCCAATTTTAAGGAAAGTGACTGGTGATGTAAGAGGCATCAGCATCCTTAGGAGGATTGGCATAGGCTTAACATTGTTAACCGTAGACATGATTGTTGCTGCCTTCGTAGAAACAAAGAGACTAAGAATGGTTGGACACGAGGTCCTAAGAGAAGGGGGAACTAAGCATGGCAGCATGAGTGTGATGTGGATGATACCCCAATATTTCATCCTTGGTATTGGAAATTCATTTTATCTGACTGGTTTTCAAGAGTATTTCTATGACCAAGTTCCTGACTCAATGAGAAGCTTAGGTATGGCTTTGTATATTAGTGGGTTTGGAGTAGGATACTTATTGAGTAGCTTTATAATAACAATTGTGGACCATGTAACGGGGAAAAATGGCAAAAGTTGGATTGCAAAGGATATAAATTCAAGCCGTCTAGATAAGTTTTACTGGTTGCTGGCTGGATTAAATGTTTTAAATTTGTTTCTCTTCGTATTATTTGCAAAGAGGTACACTTATAAGACTGTACACAGCAAGGCTACGGAAATTGATGCTTCTAATGGTGATGGAGAGGAGACACTGCCATGATGCAT
>Ga0209489_110019_pt1 | contig 11132 bp, 3 predicted proteins | sample SiratrowhiteBW_FD_187527 | JGI IMG/M metagenome (GOLD analysis project Ga0209489, IMG submission 187527) | Root nodule microbial communities of legume samples collected from California, USA - Siratro white BW (SPAdes) (version 2) | ecosystem: Host-associated > Plants > Roots > Nodule | place: USA...
TATTTTACAATTAATTTTTCACTACAACATACCTCCAATACTCTATATATATATATATATATATATATATATATATATATATATATATATATATATATATATATATACATACAAAAATATAACAAAACATAATACAAAATTGCTTGATTCTGCTAGTAATTCATCCAAAATACTCTAATAAGCATCAAAACTGGAAAAATAGAGTGAAGATTTACACAATACAAAGATAATGTTCTAAAAATTATAATAATAATAATAATTATTATTATATTTGAAGTAAATAGACAATTAATTTTGGAACAAAAATATTGGACAAAATTGATATATTAATTTATATAAATAAAGTTTTTGATATGATGAGATATAATTCAACAAAATGAATTAATTAAAAAGACTATTGAGAGAAGACAATGTAAGTAGAGTAGTTCATTATTTTAATATGTTGTAATGTATTTATATTGATATTTAGTATATAAGATGACTTACTTGAATCACTTTATAGAATAAAATTCAATATTTGATTTGTCATTATTATATTTAAGTTGATTTATTCAGAGAATATGAAAATTCATTTAAACAATTTTTTTTTTTTCAATTCTCCTCATGTGACCTCCAATTTAATACATTATGAGTCAAACCATCAAATTGAAGTTGTATTGCTCAAAGCATAAAAATTGTTTGATGTACCACAAATTTGCTACCACAAGAATAGTCTTTTTCATAATGGGATTAAGATTCTTGCGATTGATAATGGTCCTTAAGATTGATAATGGTCCTTAAGATTGATAATGGTCCTTCTCATAATGAGAATAAGATCCTTGAGATTGATGTCGGAAAAATAATGGTATATTCACATATGTTATGATCTCTATCATTGACTGATGAATCAAAACAATATTACTTGCAACATAATATCAAATAAATGTAAGTAATGCAAATGGTTAAATTACTTTTATAAAAGAGTGATATATCATACTAGTTGTTTTGTTCATGCAAATCTATCATTTGCAAGATGCTTAAGCATGGGTGAATGTGGTTATTTACCATCATTAGTGTTGTATAGTGTTATATAGTGTTGTATAGGGTATTAGGATAAATAGTTCAATGAAAAATGTACCAATCACACAAGTACTAAGTAATTATTGTTCTCTCAAAATGACTTATGCAATACATGACAATAATTGTAATTAGTAACTAGTTTACCTACCAAAATGACAGTCACTTTGATAACAAAAATACTTCCCTAACTTTGAGCTAAGTGGGTCCAAGACAGGTTATCTTTTACAAAATCCATATTTAATCTTTCTTTTATACTTTTATAAACTCTCGTAATTGCTTGACTTAAGTGTTTCGTGTTCATTTTTTTTTTTACAAAAAATGATAAAAATTAGCATTATACTTAGATAAAAAAATATCAAAATAAAAATAAGTTGAAAACTGAAGAATAATTATTATTTTTTGTGTAAAATGACTAATAATAATGAAAAAATTGATCTTATAAAGAGGAAATAAACTAAAATTCTCTACTCAAATTTATTTAACTTTTGCCTATATACTTGGGATATATGGATGATGGAGAGAAACTTATAGGAAGAAACATATATAGGACAAACATGATGAACTTTTAAACTTTCAAAAAAATAAAATAAAAAGAAACTATAGGAATGTACAAAGTCAAAATCTATTTAGAGTTGTAAATAGGTCGACTTGATGTAACTTAATTAAGATTGGTCAAGTTTATTTTATAATTTTTCAATTTAGTCTATCTTATGTCAAACCAATTAACCATTTTGATCCATTTAAAAAAAATAAAAAATAAAAAAATTTATTTTTTAAATTTAAGTTATATTAATAATTTTTTTTAGTTTTAAATATAATAATTTGATGTATAACATATAATATATCATATTTTAAAAAATTACTTTTATTTTATAAAAATATAGAGAGTGATAAAGCCAAAGTTGATACAATCTAAACCCATTTAAGTTATAAATGAATTATATTGGATAAAAAAAAAACTCTTCAATTTATCTTACAATCCTTAAGGTTATCCATTTGTTAAGATTTTCAAATTTGTTAAGATTTTCAAATTTACAGGGAATGTAAAACTATTCTTAAAGCTCTAGATATATTTGTAAATTGGTATAAGACCTTATGATTGCACTCATTTCACGAGTAAATTAAAAAATTAGTGTTGATCACTTAATATAGTACTAAACTATCTAATATCAAAGAGAAGATATTATTATAGATAGGAGAAAGTTAACCCTAAGTTGTCTTCCGACGAATCTAATAATAAATTCAGTAAATTAATGTTCACAATTTATATGTATAAAGGAAAGTTAATAATAATAATAATAAAGGAAATAATGAGTTTTGAGGATTGTTGTATATGAAATTAAAATAGATGATGAAAAAATAATAACGAAAATAGATTGATTTTCAAATTCTTTCACAATAGATTCTTTATTGGTTTCTTAACATTATCATCCTTCAATTCTCTTCACATAGTCAAACTAATCAAACAAGACTAAGCGTGTACAAAAAATTGATTAAGATTATGCAAATTTTGTAAATATCTTCTTTCTAATAAAAATGTAGATCTTCCTTCTCCCAACTTTTTTTAAGAAATTTTGTTTCCAAATTTTGTTTCAGATCTTAGCTCATAATAATTGAATATGTTACAAAAAATATTGTAAAATATTTTAAAGAGATTTTCTCTAAATCAAGTAAGAATTTTAGAGAATCATCTTTATAGAAAATCTCAAGAATATTTTTGCAAAATATTTGATTAGATTTATAATCCATAAAATATCTGCAAATAGTTAGAAACAAGAAAAATAAAAAGATATGCTTAAAATCGAAATTTAATCAATAATCTTATTAAGATCTAAATAATTATGATAAAATAAATTTTATTTAAAATAATAAATTTATTCTGAACTATAATCTAATAAAATTAAAGTTAAACACTCTTCTTATAAATAAAAATATACTCATCATATTTTTACTTTCGCATTACATTCATACATTTTTATACATAGGTTTCAACCGATGGATCTTCGATATTTTCTATGCCTTTCACAGTTTTTCAGTTATAATTGCTTTTTCGATACTAGTTTTTTTTTTTACTAAATGTTATTAAATTTTACAAGTTTTAAAATAAGTAAGTTGTAAAAAAGAATATGTTTATCATGTAATTTGAACTTTTTAATATAATTAGTGTTTTTGTAAGAGATTGGTTAGCTCCAATAGGTCTTGCAGGCACCCTAACGCTCAAGTCAGTTTAGGGTAGGTCTTGCAGGCACCCTAACACTCAAGTCAGTTTAGGATTAGAGTGTGCAGATAATTTAAATCAGAGTTTAGAAGTACCTTTTGTTTGGAGATTGAGCTCATATTTATAGGTGTTATAATGAACTTGGAGTGATCAACCCGCTCTAGTCTGATTCTGTCATCACTTAAATCCAATATACTCACCTTTCACGTGCTTCTCACGTGAGGTTGTTATGTATCACACAGTTGTCTATATAAAATATTGTTATCCATGACTTATTAGTTATGCCGACCGAGATGACCATACATTAGACCAAATATATAAATACAGTTCGTTAATATGGTCAACCTTATAGAAGAATTAATTTTAACTAAACAATTTTATTCATTATTAAATTAAAATAAATTTATTATTGATAAAACGAAATAAAATACGTAACCATAAATTTCATAAATTTCTTAGATTCATAGTAAGGGTATAATCCTAATTAAAAATAATAATATAACTTATCGATTTTTATCCTTATAAAAATACTTATATTTTTAATTATATATATAATACATATATAAAGTAAGCTAGTATATAGCAGTAGATATATATTACATCAACCATATATATAAATAAGAAATTTAGTTTTTATGTCAAACAAATATTTGTAAACAAATAAGTATTTATGTAAAATGATGAAAGCATCTCCACTTTAAAACTTCATTAAATACAGATAATAATGTCATTGAATGTTCCTGAAGATAACTGATAATGTAACTGAACCATATTAATGTAATCTTACTGAAAAATACACAAATAATAAATGGAAGAAATATTTAAAAGTGATCATTTATTCATCTCATTATGTTATTCAATTTTCTTTGTTCAAATATGTCGTAAGGTAGGGATTTGTAAATGTTAACAACAATTAAATATAGTCATTACTTCAAGACTAACTGCCATGACTTCATATTAATCACATAACCACTCATTACTACTGCACAAAAATGTCAAAACCCCAACACATAAATTTTTTCATCCTACAGTTTAATTGTCTTTCACACAACATATTTCTTTCTGATACTCATTATCCTTATAGGTGGATGACCCTAAGAGTTCTAAGAAATCTTGGAATAAATTTTTATTTTATTTTAAATTGTTTAATTTTTTAAATTTTTTTGCTTACTAAAATAGTTTAAATTTACTGAATTTCATTTTTTCATAAATAACTTCAATTTCCACAAAATACAATAATTACTAGTTTAATATTGTATATATTTGACAAAAAAAAAACCATTAAATACTTCAACGAAATAAATCTACTTTATATTAAAAAAAACAACATGGATTTAGAAAATGAATAACGTGAAAATTTTCAAATTCTTACTTTATTAAATTAAAATTAAATAATTATATTATCTTCAACACAACAAATTCTATCACAGAACAATGCAAATTTTTTATAAAATAAATTACTTTCCAAAAACCCTTCTTCCACACAAGGTAAGTGATTTTAGGAGGTAATGTGATATTTAAGATCATTTCAAGAAGTCCTAATTAGCTGCAGCATACCTTACTTGGACTATCTTATTGGTCCATTGCAAACAACTTCATACCAAGTTTGGTTTTCCTCAAAGGATTATGAATTTAATAATTAGCTGAGCTGCATAATCTATTATTTTCTTAAATGGAATAATGAGATTATTGATAAGTTCTCATCTTGTATAGGTTTGAGACAAGGGATTCCTATGCTACCTGTCTTTTTCCTTTGATGTATAGACAAAATTGCTTTGCTTGTTCAAGTAAGAATGCAAGTAAAGTCAATGGTAGCCAATTAGTATTCTTAATAATGAACGACATATTTCCCATTTTCTTCTCTAATGGTTAACTAACTTCTCTTTACCACAGTCACCAGTTCTCAAGTGAAGTTAATGAATTCTTTCTCCTTGGTTGTGGATTTAAAAATAAATTCAGAGATTTGTAGCTTTTAAGAATGTGTGAAGGGGAGAAGATTGAAAGATTTACTTGTCTTACTGTTTTAGATGCAGAGAATTGATTGATACCTTGACTTTCCAATTTAGCCTAGGTGAGGGAAGAAGATTGTTTTTCCTTGTATTATTGAGAAAATAAAAGGAAATTTGGTAGGGTGAGTTTCTTAACTGACTCAAGTTAGTTCTTGACGCCATCCCAATTTATTTGATGCATAAAGAAGGTATTTATGATGATGTTGATTCTGGCACAGAGAGTTACTTGAGGGAATCTAATGTTTAAAACTAAACCAAGTAAAATGGAAAGTTGGAATGTTCACACTACTCAAGAACTCTTTACTCTCATGCATGAGGGTAATCATGATGTTAAGGTTAGAACATGAAAATATTGAGCATTTTTCAACCTTTCTTCATTCAGTTTTTTAAGTAATCTGATCATAATAAATTAATAAAATAATTTAACATTTACAACAAGGAATGTTTTGAAAAAATAAAAAAAATAAAAGTGGCATTAATTTGTTAAGAAGGAAAATAGAAAATATGGTTAAATGTGAAAAATAAGATTTAGGACCGCCGCGGATGCAAGGAAATAAATGGTTTGGGAGAAGGGGCGGCATCCAGTAGTGGGCCGCTGGATTGGGACCCTAAAATCCAAAACGAGGAGAATTAGAAGTAATAAGAGAGAAAGATGAAGGGTAAAAATGTGAAAAAAAAGAAATAGAATTTAAGCACCGCAGCACAAAGAAAAGAGTGAGCAAGGAAGGAAGAAGCAACTATTTCTGTTCTCTGCGCTCTTTTGTTTCTATACAATATCATACTTCTTCCTCACCCCTTGCGCCTCTTCTCTTCTTTTTTTTCCTCATTCTCTTACTCTCATTCCCAACGACGCCGTTTTACCTAATTTTCCTCCACCTTCCAGAGCTTTCTGCGTTTCCGAATGTCCACCGCACCGGCGCAGCCTCCGGTGAAGTCCCAGCCTCTGCACAACTTCGCCCTCCCCTTCTTGAAATGGGGAGCCAGCGGCAAGAACCACACCAACGCTGCGCACCACCAACGCTGCCGCCGCCCCTCCTCCCACCCCTCCGATCACGCCTCCGAACCTGACTCCGACCCCGACTCCCGACCCCACCGCCATGGATCCAGGACCGCGCGCAACCGATTCGCACTCCCCACCTGCTCCCCCAAGCCGCTACCTCCACAACCAGAGCCACCTCAGCCGCCGTCGTGCAACGACGAAACCGACGACGAAGCCGCGAAGCGCGACATCGAGGACGCCGAGGAGGCCGTGCAGAAGCCCTGGAACTTGCGCCCCCGCAAGCCCGCGGTCCCCAAGTCCGCGCTCGAGATCGGAACTGGTCCTTCTCGGAACCACGCCAACCACGGCGTGGGAGAGTTCCACGACGCCGCTTCTCACCACGGCGAGAACCCCGCGCCAAAGTCGCTCCGGCTGCGAGGGTTCGCGGACACGCAGTGCGCGGAGAAGAAGGAGAAGAGGAAATTCTGGATCGCTCTCTCCAGGGAAGAGATCGAAGAGGACATCTTCGTCATGACTGGCTCCAGGCCCGCCCGCAGGCCCAGGAAGCGGCCCAAGAACGTCCAGAAACAAATGGATGTATGCTTCTTCACTTTCTCACTTTTGTTCTTCCCTACTTCCTCCTTTTCGGTGCTTCTGTTTTTTCTAAACCTTTTCTTATTTTTTTTTTCTTCTTTATTGTAGAGTGTTTTTCCTGGCTTATGGTTGGTGGGGATAACTGCGGATGCTTACAGAGTCCCTGATACACCGACGAAGGTTCTTTCTTTCCGCTGTTTGTCTTTTATTTCGCTTGCTTTTTCACGTTTTCGATGTAATTTTTACAAGCTTTCACATTCCAAACGTGATTCTTAGCATGCTGTTTGATTTTTACGAGGAAACTAATCTGTTGGTGGTTGATTCTTGCAGAGGTGAAGCGAGTTGAGACAAATGTTGGAGATTGGAGATAAGAGGAGGTACAGAGGCGTGGAATTTTGTAAAGAGGAGAAGGAAACGTTGGATTGAGATTTAGAAAGAAGGAATGACGATGATGCTAGTTTCCTTGCATGTGTTGTTTCCCAGCAGCACTAGGTTTTAGATGCAAGGGGCAGCTTTAGTTGATTTTTAGTAGTTTTACATTCCTGTAAGGAAAGAAAAATATGATATGATATGAGTATATATAGATTAATTAATAGAGTCGAATACAGTGATAATCTTTTCAATTCAGAGTTTTTCGTTGGTTTCTTAATTATTTCTGATGCATCAAATGTTTTTTCCGTGTTTGACAGGCTTAGCATAGCATTGCATGCTTGTAGCTAATTAGCCAAATGATCAGTTCAATTTATTGGAGGCACTGCTTCTCCGTGCTTCCATACTGGCTCCGGAGGCCGATGTTGATGGAAGACACTGATTAGTTGAAAGTTAACTGCAATGATTGCATGTTTCTGACGCCTTTCCGTATGTATATTATGTTCTCATGTTGTTATTTGGTTTGATTTATTCTTTCTGATCGTTTGCATCCATGACCTTAATCATCGCCTTTGCATAAAAGACGAGCAAAATCTTAGACATCAATAGGAAGAAGCTTCTACACTGGATTAAAATTCACTTGTTCTGATTTGGAATATAAAATATATTATCTGACTGTTCACATGATTTTCTACTATAAAAATTTAAGCAGAGGCAGGACTCCTACTTAGCTCTCTGTCTGTGGCGAAACCCGGCTCATCAGATGTTCAATTTTTAACCAACAACTACAAACTACAAACTCGCAAATTCTTGTTTACTAGTTTTTGACCTGAAATATACCTTTTTGTTTTCAACATTTAGCAAAAGACCTGAATAATCAAAATTCAGGATAGATTCAGGTCTCTGTGTCTGTTCTGCATTAAGACTTGAGTTGTAGCAAAAAAAATCTAGGTTACATTATTACTCACTATGCATTTTCGCAAATTTCATTGACAGTAACACTGCAGGGGATACAGTCCGGATGCCTGGGTCTGGTTTAGGTTGAAACTTGAGAAAGTAAAAGAAATGCTCCTTTTGTGTGGACGTGATCATATGAATGTTTGATTAGCATTTGGTACCTAAAAAACGATATCCATCTTTTCTATAAAAGAATCTTCTTTTTCTTCCTTATAATCTTTTAGCATTAAAGGGTTTGATTGTTAGTAACTCTGACTTGGTTGACGGTGAAAAAAATATTTTGGTCAACAATGATGCATGCCCTGACTAGGGTTGTTATTTGCGTCAGTCAAAGCCACCTTAAAGAAAAATCTGCAAGCTATCGTCACAAACTTGTATTTATATAAATAAACTGCTTAAACTGTACTTATGTGTGACAGCATTTCATTTTCTTCTCATCAAATTTTTATTTTTCTGAGATTCAATCTATCAATTTTGTATTGAAATGATCAGAATTATTTATTAATATCGCTCTCCTACTTGACCTGGACATCGCAATTTAAGTTTACTTTCTTTCTTTCTGTTGAAGAAAACAGCTGTTTTGAATTCATCTCGTTACTTTCTTAGAACTGTGAATGAATTAGAAGAAATGGTAGTTGAAAATTATATTCAACTAAAAAAAATAAAAGCTTCACAACAACAATTACATATTTAGTGAATATTAGAAAAAGCATGGCTGAAAGTTTCCTTCTTCTCTCCACTAACAATCATAGTTGCACCTTTGACACCATCATGTGAATGTAACGTCGTTCTCCCCAACTTTTCCTAACGCCCATCTGCTGTTTCTTTTGGGTTCTTCAAATAAACATCTAGTAAAAAACAAGCATTAATATGTAAATGTAACGTCGTTCTCCCCAACTTTTCCTAACGCCCATCTGCTGTTTCTTTTGGGTTCTTCAAATAAACATCTAGTAAAAAACAAGCATTAATATGTAAAGCTCATTTATCTTATTTAATTTCAAAAAAATTATTTTACTAGGGTTACTGTGAAGTAAGGTAACAAATAGGGAGAGGGTTACTGTGAAGTAAGGTAACAAATAGGGAGAGAATAAGAAAAAGTATTGTTATTGTTGCCTACTTACAAGGACGTCAATTTTCAAATTCCAATTCAAATTTTATTCACTATCTCTGCTTGAGCTAACTTTTACATAGAAAATTTGTAAATCAAAAAGATGAATTATTGATTAGAGGTCTTGAGAGCGTGCTATCTCTATTTTGTGATTTTTTATTTTGCTATCTCTATTTTGTGATTTTTTATTTTTTTTATTTTTTTATTTGTGAATAGTGTTATTTGTTTTTGCTTGAATTGATTATATACATTGTTTATGTGCTTGTTTCACACTCTCTTATATCTTTTATTCATGGTAATGAATTTATTTATTTGGTCCGAATGGCTTGGCTTCTATTTTTATATTGTAAGTTTTCTATGTAAAAGTTATGTATTTTTTCTTTTATTAGTAAGAAAAATGTAAATACACAATGAGTTTGTACAAATCTGGTCATCTTTGAACAATTGACAATATTAAGATAAGATATTGAATAAAATCTTACAATATGTAACATTTACTTTTACTAAATTCTTGTTCTATGTTATGAATGAAATAAATTCAGTCTTTTCATGTTTCTAATGCATGTTACTAACACAATTATTTCAAATTTATTTGTGCATTGTTTCTTCCTTTATTATTACCACTAAATTATTTAAATCCACTATTATCTATATTCCCATTTTTAGAATACTTTCTCGTCTTTGATAATATACTTGATTTTCAAAAAAATAAAAATAAAAAAAATCCCTTGTCAAGTTATTTGATTCTTTGTTTGCATGTAGTATTTTGTCTCCCATCTCTTCTTTTAGACTTATGTCTCATGTATTCTTTTTGTGTTCAATTTATGTGTGTTTCTTATAGATTCTTACAAGTTTGAATAATTTTATCCTATTAATTATTGGTATATTATTAAGTTTTTTTTTTCAATTCTTCTATCATCATCTCTTCTTTTCCAATTGATTCTTAAAATATGTTAGAAATTTTTTTTAGAATCCACCCTTAACATCAACAAGTCGATCTTTGTTCTTAAGTTTTCAATCACTTTATTTTGTTACAATTTGTTGTTATAAGATATTTTTCATTAGACAAGTTTAATTTGATTTCATTGTTAAATTTAAATATAGTCATTAGTATATTGGTGAAAGCATTGTAGTTCTAAAGTTAAGAGTGACCTTTATTTTAAATATATCAATTTAATAGTGTTAAAATTTTCTTGAAAGTGTTAACGTCATTTAAAGTTTTGTTGAACAATAAAATTCACAATACTTGAAAATTTTGGAAACAAATTATCTAGAAAGAAGCTTGATGCAAAATTCATAATAAAACATTAGAAAGACAAATGAAACTAAGGCTATACCATATATCTCCATGTTATCGTTATGCAACGTATCTTTATCTATATAGATGTATCTTATTTTTATTAGAAAAAATTATAGTTATTTTCATGTTATACAAGAAAGTTATATTTTAAAAAATTAAACTTACATCATAATTGAAAAAAAAAATTGAATTAGATGTATTCTAATTTTGTTTGTCATACTTTTTATATTAATTTAATACATTTACACTAAAAAGTTAATATTATTGTGTAATAAAAAAGTGAGTTGATCAAGTGGTGAAAAGATTAAAATACCAATAAAGAGATGCCACCATTTATTCAGTAGTTACAACTTAAATATAAATGTCTAATAAATTATATCTATAAAAAAAAAAAACAAAAGTTAAAACATTAATTTATGTGGTTAATAACACTATACAATCTCTCCTTTAATTAATGTGACTGCTATCATATTTAATTTAATGCATGTGTAAAGCTATAATATATATATATATATATATATATATATATTTATATATAT
>Ga0209489_110020_pt1 | contig 11132 bp, 6 predicted proteins | sample SiratrowhiteBW_FD_187527 | JGI IMG/M metagenome (GOLD analysis project Ga0209489, IMG submission 187527) | Root nodule microbial communities of legume samples collected from California, USA - Siratro white BW (SPAdes) (version 2) | ecosystem: Host-associated > Plants > Roots > Nodule | place: USA...
TAACTTACGTGGTGGCAGAATATTATATTCTGTTTTTCAATTTTCTAATTCTAAAAGTAGAAATAAAAGATGATTAAAACACTCTTAATCATTGAATTGTATGCTTGTGTTGAATGGGACGATAATGTTCCACTTAAGTTGGCTGTATTGCTAAACATCTACTTGAGATATTGTTCGTTTTGACTCTTCAGGCCTTAATAGTTTGTGCTTTTAGAAGCGGTTCAGTGAGTTAAGGGATAAAATATTTAAACTTGATTTGTATTAATTTGGACTTTTAGGAGATAGAACAAATGCTTAATTGACAGTTCAAGAAATTGTGCTAGTTTCTTTCCTTTTGCTAAGCTTGTATCCTTTTTTCAGAGCAAAGTTTTACATACCATGGGAGCCAGAGGAGTAATCGGGGACAAGTGGTCCATGAGAATTCTTTGGGCATGTGCTATTGGAAGTGCTTTCAGTAAGTATTTTGGGACTTCTGGGTTTCTGCTATTTCTTTTGTCATTGAAACTTTGTTCATTTACAATCTTGTTTTCATAACTACAATTGTCTAGGCCTGTATATGGTTGCTGTAGAAAGACAAACACAGAACAGGGCGAGGATGCTGGCTGAAGAACTAAGGGCAGCATCAGAGGGAGGCAATGGCGAAGACGGCTGAACTATGTGACACTATATTTTGTGAAAATATGCAGTGTCATATAGCATATGCAAAGTTTCAGATTTTCTGAAAAGGTGTTTCTCCTTATGATGTAAAAGGTTTATGCATCCTTTGCCCATTTGCTAATAATGTCGAGAACTTACCAGGGGGTAAATAATCAAGTAGATTTTCATTTCAAATGCGTTAGGGAAAGAATTGAAATAAGCTTTGTAGCCACTTTTTTGGCCTTTTAGCAAATTAACCTGTCAAGTTACTTTTAAATTGTATGTGCTTTAATGATTGGGATTTTGGCTACTGAAAATAGTTTCCCTTCTAACCAGCATGTTGAAAAGCTTGTGTCCTTACATTATTAATTTTGCCAAGTGATGTAAAACTTAGAAGGCTGAGAGGATCTTCATCAACTAAGACGTGTTGGAGAAGAGAAATTCTGGATTTTTAACATTCATGGTTGGTAAAATCTCTTATAATGCTAAGAGACTAAAAATAAAAGCAATCGCTGGCAGCTCTACAATTTTTAAATATATAGTTGAGATTGGTATAATATCTATGTTGTAGTCATAAAATACATATATTTCAGATTGGTATAAAATATGTTGTAGTCATAAAATACCTCCATTATTTATCAAAGGGTATGACTCTTATTTATTATCTTTCAAAATTTATATTTGTTTTTCTTAATCTAGTAACAATATTCATAACTTTGCAACAACTTAGTAAAATTCATATCGAAATAGTACTGAGCATGTATAATATCTAATTTTAAATTGTGAGTCATGACCATCTATAATATCTGTAAGTAGCATTCGAAAATAACTTTGCACTGTTTTCATTGGAATGATATTAAGATAATTAGAACCGTAGGAATATTACACATATTATTTGCTATTTAAATTTTACACAATTATGACACAGTAAAAACGTAAAAATGTGCGAAACTTCGGTGTAGACCGCACCTTTTAAATGGCCAAAGATGAAAATATCCTAGATTATGTTATAAAATTCTTAAATTCCACAATTTATTTATTTTTTCATTCAAAAAGTAACTTTTAAATTGTAATTTGAGTATTTTTTTTTTAAATTTCACAATTTAAAGTCACTCTTTCGTAAGCTAGAAATATAAATTGGGAATTTCATATTTATTAGGGTGAAAAAAAAATCCTTTAGTGAAGCAATACTAAGAGGTTATTTGGGAACTTCAATTTCCAACTTTCTATTTGTTTTGCTCATTTAAATTTTTACCTTTTGTATAAGCTTTCTAATTTTAACTTATTAGAAACAATTTTATTTTATTCTCTCATTATTTGTTAGAAAGTACAATCTTTTAAATTTTCATATGTTGCATTTAAATCCTTTTTCATCTTTTTAGTCAAGAAATATTAAAAATGCATCTTCTAACTCACCCTTTCGAACTCACTCTACAGTTTCTTATTATTTATAATCTATTAAAAATCACAAAATTTCAGAGTCTTACATTCTACTGGAAGATTCTCCTTTTTTTTTTTTTTAACCAATAAAAAAGTATTTTCCTAGAAGTCTCTTATATAACATATTTTAATATTTCTATTTTCTACCATTCAAGTTAATTATATTATTTTATTAATTTTTAATTTTATATCACTTGAAACTAATTTTTAACAAGAACATTTCACATAATAAAGTTTTATTTTTTACCATCATTTAATTTATAATAAATATATTTCAAACTCTCAATGTCTATTAATAATTGATAAGTTTTATATTTTCATTTAATCACAAATCACATGTTATATAATTTTTGAAACATTTATTATAAAAGTTAACCAATCCCATATACACAATAATTTATGATCGGAGATGCTTGTAAACTATATTACCTATATACAAGAAATGTGTAATCTTTTTTTTTTATCAATTTAAATTTCTAAATCTTCAGGTAAAAAAGAGAGTATATTTATTTACCAAGAAGTTTTCTAAATTTCCCCATTTCACTTCCCTTAGTTTCTTTGAATGCTCCAAAACCCACCGCCACTGAAAAAACCAGCAAACCCAAACCCGAGCAGAGGAAGAAACGCAACCATCAGAATCAGATGATGAAGAGTGAGAAGCATTCTTTATTTTCTTCAACTGTTTTGGCTTCGAATTTGTGTTACATTTCAGATTATTACTTCTCACAAGTTTCGGCTTTCGGTTTTGTCTTTTGGCACTTTGCTTATGTTTTGATGTGCTTCTGTTCCTTATATGCGCATTTCTTTTTGTATCAATTCATCGTCTATAGTTTTTCTCTCTTTCATAGTTTCATTGCAACCAATCGTTTATGAATAATCCGTATCAACATTAAGGTTACCGGAATTTTTTTTATACTCTTATCTGATCATAAATTCTTATGCAGAAAAAGCTTACTTTTGTAAGAATTATTTAAAGAATAAAAAAATCTAGGGTGATTATTAATCTGTTGACATTGTAAACTAGATTTAATGGTGATGCATTGCCAGTATAAGGTCGTTTCGTACTATTACTCAATTAGAAATCACCAAATGGCTTTTAAGATAGTTATGGTAAAAGTCAATAACTTACTATAGACGGAGATTTGTGATTGAATGACAGTGGAAATAGGTTATGTGACGCAAGTGCATAACCTATTTTCTCTTGTACATCAGTAATGCATTATTAGAACTCATAGTCGCTGTTAGGTTTTTGTTCTTTCTGAAACAGTGTAGGTAATTATCATTTTAGTTTTTAGACATTTTTAAGTTAAAAATAATATTTTTCTATCTTATATGCCACTTTTTCTTTTGTCTTATCTAAGTTTCATATTGGATATTTGAACTTGTTAGTTTGATGCCCCTTTATGCAATAAACTCAACTTCCAATATTCACTGTGCTTGACACCACCAAATAATGTCTAGATTTATAGATGGAACGCTGGAGTGGAATTTTGAGAGTCCCTCTGCATCCTAATAGCAGGACATTCCATAGGGTTGGTGCATCTCTCTGCCTTTCCCCGGAAACCAAAACTCTGTGTGTAAGTAATTCCTTGAACTAGAACCACATTGCTTATCGGTAACAATTGAGTTTTACTTCATTTCAACCAAAACTGAGTCAGTTGCTTACTATATATTAGTCTTTTAATTGTATTGTAGCTTAGGAATGTGACTTAACATTGTTTCTTACCAAAGTAGAAAATCAAGCAATATAATGAATGCAAGTTATTAGAGTTTCTTTTAGGAAGGGACTTACTGAATGCTTTTTATAGAAATCGGTTGATCATTTGATTCTACTCATTGAAAGTAATTAATGGTAAGCATTTTTTCTGGAAGATTGGCATCTTTTGGTTATTACTTGAACTGTAGTTGAATTTTGTGAAGTCAGGGATGTATGCATAAAGATTTAAAATATTTGGAAAATGCAAAATAGGACATTTTAATGTGGTTACAACTTCAAATTAGAATTCCCTGTTTCATTTTCATGGATAAAGATGCTTTTGAACTTGTACATTATGGTTTACCACCTTCCCTTCTGCATACAAAATATTATTTACTTAAGATTTTTCTGATTTGTTACAGGTACCTAGAGCCAATGCCATATTTTTCTGCGGTGACAGAGTGGAAGGGACAGGCAACCCAGTGATTGAGAGGCTATCAAATTTACAGAAACTATCCGAAATTGTTGTGTCCAAATTTGGTTCTTCGATCAACGCTTGGGTTATTGAGGCTTCTGTTTTTAATGGACCTTTTGCTGTCTACAAGGACTTCATACTGTCCATGAATCAATATGGAGAACCAAGGTCATATAATCCAATTGGTTTCCCTGCATCTACATCAACTGTGTCGCTCTTATCTAACTGCCTTGAAGAAGTATGACTTGTTCTCATCTTAAATGCCAGGAAGGCATGCCAACTGCTGGAAACTTAAATTTCAATATTGATCGTTGTAGTCATTCTCATTATCTAACCTTAGTAACCATTGAGGTCAAACAAAAAATCTTTAGCAAGTCTATTACATATCCTATCAAGTTCTTGCTCCTTAACTTCTCTAAATTAATGATCTGATATAAAAGGCATAACAACACCAATGTGCTACATGACTAGAGATATCAGTTATGTGATTGTAATTGTTAAACCAAAAAAAGTCCCTGTTATGTCTGCAACTTTTACTTACCACTTGGACTGAATGCTTTCCATGTTTTGAATTTCTTGTAATGCAGGCAAAAAAAGTCATTTTAGGAACACAGGTAGATTCAAAGTCTGGCTGCTCTTCTTCCTGTTCTTTCTCTCAGCCCAAGACATTCATCCTTGGATTTAGCAAAGGTGGAACCGTGCTTAACCAGATAGTTACTGAACTGGGATTCTCTGATATTGGTTCGAATGTGAATTCACCCGATGTGGGATCTGAGGATATTTATGTTGTTCCTAAAACAAAGGAAGACCTACTGAACAGCATCAGCGACATTCATTATGTTGATGTTGGTCTGAACACTGCTGGGGCATACCTAACTAACCATGATGTGTTTGAGAAAATCTCCAAAAGGCTCATCATGCAAGGAGCTCCTCAACTCCGTTTTATCCTTCATGGAACACCAAGACAATGGAATGACAAGCGGCGTGACTGGATAAGGAATGAAAAGGACAAAATGCTGCATCTGCTTGAATCTGAAGTCCCTAGGAGTTTGGGAAAAATGAAAGTATTCTCAAGGTATTATTTTGCTGATATGGCTCCAAGTATGCAGATGCACTTTGAAATAATAGAAAGTTTAGATGTAAGTTAGTACTTCATACTTGATAGGTCCAATGGAAGATTTCTTAATTATTTGGATAAATGTAACTAAAGTAAATGGGTTCTACTTGAATGTTTCAAAAAACACTTATAGTTTAGTTACATTCATCCTGATAATTATGACATTTTTAAGTGGACTAGAAACACTAATTGTGTCTCCGGAGAAATTGACGGGTTTTATAAAGCCTTGAAGCTTGGAGATTAAAAAACAATAAGATGATGGAAGTTCAGATCGAGATTATAATTTTGAAATTGGATTGAGATAGATTGAAGTTAATTGAAGACGTTTTACTTCTGCAAAAGAATAGTTTGTTGAAGGAGCAAAAAATTCAAGCTGACTTCATTGTGAAAAAGATGTTCAGATGACTTCCTTCGAGAATGAGGGAGAGCTTTCAGCAGTTATGCAGATGAATTGTTAGTTTTCAGATTTCAGTTTGGGTCAATTACTTTGTAAACATTAACAGAAGTTAAAAATTATATATGACCTGTTCATAGCAGTACAGTTTTGACTTCATCCACAATTGATCAGCTTTCATACAAAAAACTATGATAGTTTTGTGTATTAGCTTCAGATAGCTTAGAATAAATATTTGCTTATAAAGATACACTGGAATATACTTAATCAACTAAGTTTTGATTTAAATAGTCATAACTACACAAATCAAATAAGTTTTTGTTTAAATAGTTATAACTACTTTGTGTGACGTTGATTTCACATTAATGCTTTATTTATATTGGAGTGGAGAAAAAAAAAAAATGAAACGAGATTCTCTAACTTGGGGAAAAGTACAATACACACCATAATTATAATACATAGTCGTACAATAACTAGAACATAATTACTTTGACAAAATTTAGGTAGTCTAACTTAATGAAGTTGGATTAAGATACTGCCAACTTTAGCATTGTACAAAAGTTGCAAGTACAAGTACAATGGTATAAAACCAACACTGTCACCTGTATCTTTCTTCACTTTTTATCAAAGAGTAAAAGGGAACAACTCTCCCTCACCCATATCTCTGTGTGGTACCATTTCCTCCTAAACGACCAAATTCAAAGGTGAAGAGTAAACACTCTTTTCACATTTACTTTTCTCTATACACAATAAATTACGGGATCCAATCAAAGCGTAACATTGCATTTGGGCTTGGAAGGAGATAGAATATACTTGTTTTTGTGATGATAAATGGTCATGTGTTTTACTTTTATAATTGCATAAGATAATTTAGTTTTATACTTGAACTGCACGAGTCTCACAGAACTTGATTGTTGTTATAGAATAAAAAGGGCAGAGTAATCATTTTAAAATAAAAAGAATGCAGGAAGAAATTATGGCTAAAATCAGAAGCCATTTTTAAGTGGGTTATGTTCCAGAAGTAATTTGGATTTTCTCTTAGAACTTGAGTCAAACATTTCATACCTAAGGTACTTTGTGACAGAATGAACTTAAGTGAGCACTGAAAAAACAGCATCATAGCTAATGATGTACTCAAACAAGTTATTTCTGTAAAGATTGGTGTGATTAAACTCAGGTTTGAGTTTGAGTTTGAGTGTTTTAACCATCTCCCGGGTCCCACATTAGTCAGGACTCTGACAAGGAACTGGAACTCAGAAAATAAAAACTCAATACCTGCACTGTTATAAGCATACCTTTCTCGGCCTTTTGGCTAAGATCAAGTGTAGTATCTGTTCTTATCAGTTTAATATCTGATATGTGGACCATTGGTTCACACGATATTAAATTAATTTTTTGAGGGAGGGGGTCATCTGCAGTGGCTTGCTACTGAGACTCTCAAGCATCGCTCTTGTTCTGCACTATTGCAAGAGCCTGGTGCATCTCATCCAAAACAGTTCAATTTGTTGGTGTGACTGATGATGCTTTTTGTGATTATAAAGATCATGACTGAAATTGTCTCTTCTACCAATTTTGAGGCTTTGACCCAAATCAGTGTTATTACAAAATAGATGTTTATTATTGAGATTATGAGTATTACAAAATAGATGTTTTACACCAGACATTATTATTGAGATTATGAGTATTACAAAATAGATGTTTTACACCAGACTAAAACATTATTATTGAGATTATGAGTCTTTTTGTTTGTAGTTCTTCAGTAGTAACAGAAAAAATTCATCTTATTATGAAATGACAATAGAAATAGACATTTTTGTAAATACTACAAAATTGCAAAGCATCGTCGGATATACAAGATTTAACAGTTTTAAACATTTAATTACTATAAGAGATGGTAGAATAAAAATTAGGATCTTTTGTCTTTCCCAAATTCATCCAATTATTCTATATTTTCGTACAAATCAAACAGTGGGTGAGTACACTGCAAACTTTATGCTAGTTATATCCCACATCAGAAAGAGAATGAAATAACAACGTCCTTATAGGTTCACTGACAAGATGTCAGATTGCTGAGCTGAGTTACTGCAGCTTGTGACCCAAGTGGGAGCATTAATGTGATGGAACAGCACTGAGGCTTGCTGGGTTGGACTGTGTCTGCATTATGTTGGCCTGCCCACTCCAAGTTGAGAGTTGAGTCTGGGGACCTTAGTGAAGGCATAGGTCTCTTGGCTCTTAGAGTGGAGGGCACAGCGTGAGGCTGGTTTCACAGAGCAGCGACCACCTCCCACTCCCAACAGTGGAGGGATCACAGGCTGCAGCAACCTCAGTCCCTAATGGCCTGGTGAGCTTAGTCTGCTTGGACCATCACTTTTTTTTTTATCAGAATCTTTTTGAAATATAATCTCTATCAAGTTCAGGTAACCTTGAATATATTCGAACAATAATTATGTTTATAATCATCTTATATTTCATAACTTAATTATTTAAAAAAAAATTCATATATAATGAGATTTTAATTAAATGTTTTCTTATAAATAAAATTTATGTATGTTTTCTTATAAACAAATTTTTTGTCACAATCTACAAATGAGTGTGAATTCCACACAATATTAACTTCACTTATATAAATACACAAAATATAATTTTCTACATACTAATCTTATATATAAAACCACATAAAACAAGAATAGTAAATTTTTTAAATTAAAAAGTATCAACTATCATGCAACCCTTTATATAAAAAGACTTTATATAAAAAGAAGTACATAATCTTAATTTTAAAATTATAATATTTATTTAAACTTTCATCATGTTGTTCTTAACCTCGAAGACTCCAATGCTTTATGAAACTATTGCTTCTAGTCCCATTAGACGTGTCATAATTATGATAATAAGTGTAACTAAACTATAAGTGTTATTTGAAACATTCAAATTTAGTCTTATCTATAAGTATAAACTCTTGATTTAGTCTTACGCTTAAAGTTTAATAGTAAATGAAATCTCTATTATTGAATTTAGATTTGGTCTATTATTGAATGAGTAATGATGATTTTTGTTATACTCATTCATATCTCATTAATTGTAATGATGTCAAACCAATACTTGAATAAGTTAATTACAATGAAGCTAATTATGTTAGCTTTTGTAGTTTGATGACGGATTATATTTAATTGTTCTTACAGGTTAACTATAGGAATGCCGAAGAAACTTCCATTACTATACATAAGTATTTTCCAAAATCAACAACAAATAGTCGTTACTTTGTGTATACTATGTTATGAAAAACCCATCATGAATACAAAATTGAATTCATGACACGTTAATTTTTTTTTTTTTTTTTGCAAGAGAAATGGTTTGGAGTAGGGGTAAAGATAGCTCTATCATCAGACGTGGTCATGTTAGACATATATTTCCCACATCTATGCATGTAGTTCCCACCTCTATGCATGGTCCTATGCATGGTCATCTTATAATAGAACTTGGAAACATTCCTTATTCAAGTTTGCCACTAGGGTTTACTACTAGTGTTGGTGGTCAACAAGGCCTGTCTCATTCCCCCACCCCCTCTTCCTCGAGTACCAGGTCCAATCTTTTTGTCATCTTTGTTTTCTAACACTTTAGTTCCTCGTATTATTGTTGGGAAACGTGATATACAATGTCTTAGCTTTAGTCATTTCCGTCTAGGTTATCACCTCATCATAAATATATCATTGTCTCATGCCACCACTATTGCAATACTATACACACACTTGGTCTACCATTTCAATCTTATCTGCTCCAACAGTCAACCACACTTGGACTACACCAGTACAATCCACCTATGTTCCCTTAGTCCAGAGTTAATGTAGATCACTATTGTTCTGACTTTCCACTCCACTTGGGCTCTCCCAATATAATGCACCCTTACTCCCTCAATCATACCACCACTGCTTCATTACTCTACATCACCTTTGCCTCTTCAATCCACCCCACCCCGGCTCCCTTAGTCCATACCACCCCTACTTCCCTAGTTGAGCCTATCCATGATGTTGCAGTCTATTTCACCCCTACTACTTCTGACCATGATCTTTCCATTGAAGAGGTGTTATGTTATGTTAGTGGCAAGGTCATCATACAACCAGGGTTAAAATGTAAGCTTACTATGTTATTCATATTTTATTTCATGTGAAAAAAATTTAATGCTTAACATTTTGATTTGCATGTTTTGTAGATGGACACCTAACGATCATGTTATTATGGTGGTTGGTTATGCAACTAGGTCACAATTTAGGAGTCTCTACCATCATCACTACAAAAAATCGTGTATGTGGTGGCAGTTTTTTTTTTTTTTTTTTTTTTGTATACAACGTCGTTTATAAATGTCACTACATATGTGTCTGGCGGTTCCCCATACCACTATAGATCTGGGCGCTACAAAATATAAAATGGTGTTTTTGCACGAACTATTGCAGCATCCGCCATATAACAACTTTATAAAACGACGATTTTTTATGTATAAATATTGTTAATTTAAATTGTCATAATTGTTTTAATTGACAAATTGTGTTGACGGGGAAAATTGGCATGTGAACGTCATTATTGACATTCTAATATGACGCTTGTGATGGTCATTATTATGATAAACTTGTGAATTATAATATGAGTTAGAACTGTCGTAATTCAAGTATTAAATAAATGGAATATATCCAACATTTTATAATTATCCAACATTTCATTACTACTAATAATATTAAATATATTAAACTTGCTTTCATAATTACTATCAAGATAATTAAAAATGACACCAACTTTATAATCTTCACGGTAGAATTGTTTTGTTCAAAGGAGATAAACCTCTCACTCACTTGGAAGTTTGCAAGAAACTTGAAGGGGCTTGGAGGTCTCTAGGCTCTTGAAAAGTTATCCCTCTCAGCAAGGGATTTTACGAGTTTGCTTTGTCCTTTATAGAAGACTTGAGGAGGGTTTTCAGGGTGGGTTCTTGGAATTTTTCTTCAGGGATTCTTAGAGCTTTTGTTTGGTCAAAAGACTTTTTTCCTACTACGATGAAGATGACCAAGGCTCAATGTTGGATTCAAATCCATGGGCTTCCTATGGAATATTGGCAGCCTAAAGTTATCTTTTGTATTGCTAGAGGCGTTAACATCTCTTTCTTTGGACGATTGTACCATGAACAAGACAAGAAGTTTTTCTGCAAGGGTTCTTATGGATCTTGATGTGCTTACGGAGCTTCCAAGTCAACTGTTGGTTGAATGTCCTAGGTTTGCCTTTGTGGCTAAGAATGAAAGGCTCCCCCCTTTTTTCCATGTTTGTAAAATGATAGGTCATTCTTTCTCCCTATACAAGAAACACAACATTGACAAACTTTCCACTACTG
>Ga0209489_110022_pt1 | contig 11131 bp, 4 predicted proteins | sample SiratrowhiteBW_FD_187527 | JGI IMG/M metagenome (GOLD analysis project Ga0209489, IMG submission 187527) | Root nodule microbial communities of legume samples collected from California, USA - Siratro white BW (SPAdes) (version 2) | ecosystem: Host-associated > Plants > Roots > Nodule | place: USA...
TATATATATATATATATATATATGAATCTGTATTAGGATTAACTAAATATATATAGGTATATATTAAATTTTAAATTAAAATTTTATTTTCTCCCAAATCAAAATGACCATTTGACATACACAACAGCTTAAAATTAGTGTTGGGAATACAAACCAATAATATATTAATATATAAATTAACTACATATTTTAATTTATTATTATCATTAGAACCATAATAAACTTTTACTAGAATAAATTATTGGATAAATAATATATTCTAAAAAAAGGGTTTATAAATTTTTTTTGATATATATAAAATCTTGATACAATAGAAATCACTCTCTAACAAACAGAAGATTTAAATCCCATAAGAAAAATAATAATTTTTTTAACCGTATTTAAGGCTTTCTCTTACCATTCATTATTCCTATTTATGTAAGAATTCACTCAATTTCTTTGAAATAACAAGATAGAAATGTCATCATTCAATTTGATGAAATTAACTCTTTTATATCTAATATTATATTAAAATCTATGTGATACCATTAAATGTTTAAAAGATTGAGTCTCTGTATTTCAATCCAATAAGCCATATTCTATGTATATAATTCGCTTCCGCAAAATTTCAAGAAAGGAATAAAATCCTTACACTGAATTTTGTACTATTAATAATAATAATTTTGGACGTTACAGTTAAACTTTTATATACATCGAAAGAAGTTAAACCTCTTTCTACCAAGCAAAACCTGTGATGGTTTATATCACACCCTTTTTACCAACCCTAGTTGTTTATCTAAGAGTGATTGTTGTCTAAAGAATACTCGGTCTTATCCAAGAGTGTTTGTGTTCCAAAAGATGTCTGGGTTATTAGTTAGGAGTGGTTGAGTTCCAATAATACTTCGTTTTTGTTAGCCAAGAATGACTGAGGTCCAAAAAATACTCATGTTGTAACTTGTAGTGATAATTTACATAGTGAAACTTGATCAATTGATTAAGAAATAGACATAATGTGCATTTTCAAACGAACTAGTGTAAAAATCTAATTGTAAATCTTTCTTTCTCTTTATCTCTTAGTCATTGCACATTATCTTTTCACTTTTCACTAACAAAAGAAGGAGAGTTTTATGAACCAAGTTCTAGAAAGGCTTATGATAGATCGTCTCTCATATAAAACTATCATATTATGCATCATCAAATGATACATTTCATAAATTTCAAAAAGTTTAAATACACAAGATGGTTCAACCCTCCTATCTTGTGTATTTAACATGTTTTCACTTGAAGGTCAAAGCATTATCTACTAAGGAAAATATGACAGAGGACAAACCAACTAAAAATTGATACAATAAGAAACCTAATCATAAGAACAAAAATCAATTTAGAAGTTTCCTTCCTAATGGATCTAACCTCCCATTTAAGAAGGAACTTGTTTTGTGTTGTGGAAAGCCATGTTATCATTCACCTTAATGCAATTATATAGTCAAGAACCAAAATTATTCTAAACTAAATATAGTTGAAATGGAAGATACGATAGTCATGGTCATTTCTAAAGTACCCATTACCAATGTGAGCAAATGAGTGGTAGATTCTAGGACTACCAAACATATATATGTGCAAATAGAAATGTGTTTACCTGCTACACTAGTGTGAAGAGGAAGGAATGTAAAGAAGAACAAATATATCTTGGAGATTCCAAGATAACTCTAAATCTAAAAAAAAGGAAACGTTCTTCTAAAAATCACAAATGGAAATACTCTAGTTTTAAGTGACATGCTGCATGTGCCCTCTATTAAGTTAATTTAATCTTTATAATATTGTTAAGAAAGGTTAGGGTTAAAATGTTATTTGAATCTAACAAGATTTTTGTGACAAAAAAAATGATGTATTTACAAGAAACGGATGTTGTGATTAAGGTTTGTTTGTACTCAATCTTTTAGAAGTTGTTAATGACTTCACATCCGAATCTTTTACTTATATTGTTAACTATTATGATGAGTGATATACTAGATTAGAACATATAAATTCATTGTATGTTATTAAATTGCAAAGGTTAGGCTTAGTTAACATTCATGAAAACAAAGTAGTACATGTGATGTATGTGTAGAATTTAAAATAAATGAGAAGACATGTCATTTTGTAGAATGTCAAACTAAAATCATTAGTTTAATTCATACTGATCTTGCTTATTTAAAATAAACCATGTCTGGAGGTTGTAAAAATTATTTCTAACCTTTATATATTATTATTCTATATACACTAAATTTTACTTAATCAAACATAGGATGAAGCATTTAATATGTCTTTAACTTACAAAATGGAAGTAAAAAAATCAATTAAATAGAAAAATTAAAAGGATTAGATAGGGTTGATGAATATGTTTTGTTTAATGATTATTGTGTAAAACAATACATTATTCATGAAGTAGGCTCTGTTAAGAATCTCACAGGATGCAATATTTGATGAAGTCAAGCAATTGGACAAAAGTAAAGCCAAGCACGAAAGTTGAAGAAGACTTAGTCATTGTCTTAGTGGGTGTGAGTGTGTGTGATTGAAGGATAAGGTGAACATGTGCACAACCGAGAAGAAAATCTTGGCACAATTAAATCAAAATAATCAAACTAAGTAAAAAGTTTTAGAGAAAAATCATTTAAACTTTCAATTTTTTTAACAAAAATAAACCGATTCCACTTTAAGAAATCAATTTATTTGCACGTTAATTTCAAACTGTATTAACTGTTTTCACAAAATGTTTGGGTATTATTTGTTTTAAATACTTAGACATACAAATCGCGAATACAATATACACAAGTAAAAAAATGAGAATACTGAGATTATAAACAAATCTGTTTGGTTTTTCAAAGAAAACAAAGATTTGATTTTTAAGAATTCAAGCTTTTCAAGGTGACACTGATATTCTTCAAGGTTCTGCATTGTTTCATCTTTTTTAAAAATCAAGGAGTGTTTCTGCAACTTAAATCTTGAACTTGTGTTGATTCAAGTGTTGCATAATGATCTATATAATTTTAATCTTTTGGTCCATATTTAATATTGATGATGTTATAGGGTTTAGTATTGGTGAATTCTGAAAATTAGGGTTTGTAGGATGCAAACTTAAATACTCAGTGGTGATTTTGATCTTGTAGGGTGCAAGAGGTGTTCTTGATTGTAAGTGTGTACAATTGAGTGATTAATAGTGAAATTTTTCTTGCTAGGGTTGCAAGAAAGATTGGACGTAGCCCTTGAGGAAGGGTGAATCAGTATAATTGCTCAATGTGTTTCTCTCTGACCCTTCTCTCTGTATCAATTTCTGCTTTGTGGCTTTCATTCATTTCTGCACTGATTATTTTGTTGTTCATTGGTTAATCAATTAGCTTTTGCATAGAATTACAAAAAATTGAATCATTGACTATATTCTTTGCTTAATTCATATACAACTCCTCTTGTGTGAAAGCTTGTCAATTCTGGTTTTTGATATCAATTCAACTTGCTAGGATCAAAACTGTTTGGTTCAGAAAAATCTTCAATAGCTTAACAAAAAAATTGTTCATTGTTTTCATCTGTGAGTGATTGATTAATCATCTACCTGGCCTTGATTCATTAATTGAATCATATTTTACATATTATGATTAATTGGATTAAGACGTCAATTAATTCTCCGACTGCTTGTCGGTCTTACTTTGTTGTTCAAGAACTCATTGTTTGAAAAGTTGATTTTCTTGAAATGGCCAGTTTTTAAATGATTTATTCGTGTTTGAAATTGATTGATTTTTTGTGTTTCACTTTAAATCAGTGATCTTTGAGATTATTGGAAGCTTTCATTTTGCTTAAAATGTTTTCCTTGCTTAATAAACTCAAAAATTTTGTAAAGTTCAATTCACCCCCCCCCCTCTTGAACTCAGTCTAAAAGTATTTTCAACCTCACCATATTTAGTTGAATCTAATGGAAGTTGAGAGAAAAAATAAGACCCTTAAGGAAATAATGAATGTTATGCTTATTAGTTTTAGTGTTCCCAATAATCCTTAGAGAGAAACTCATCTTGCAATATTTTTTTTACAAAATAGAATATTACATTAGTACAACACCCTACAAATACCTAAGAGTGCAGGGGTGTCTAGCTAAAATGGTGGTACTTGATCATAAGAAAAGAAAAATATGTTACAAAACTTCTAATTGCATGTTTTTAGGCTATGTGGAGCATAATGTTACCTACAACTCAACTGATGAGGAAATATCCAAGCTTTCAAAAAGGTTTAAGCATATGATTAAATAAAAGGATCTAAGCAATAGAAGACCTACCGATAAGAGGAAGGAAGATCATCATAAGATTGTATATTATAAATGTAGACAATCAGGGCACATTATGACAAGTTGCCCGAAGTTGAAGAAGAAAAGTTTAAATAATACATGGATTGTTCATACTCAAGCTCTAACTCTGAGCCAGATGCAAAGAAAGAAACTCTTTGTCTCATAACAGACATAGAAAATGAGTTACCCTCTAACCTTAACCATTCTTCTTTTGAAGCCTCTTCACCATTCTTCTTTTGAAGCCTCTTTAGACTTAACATATTCATTGTCGGACGAAGATGATTTGTCTTATATAAAGATCTTCTTAATAATTGAAACAAGCTCTCCGAGCAATATTTAAATTTAAAACAAAAAATCAAAGTTTAGTTTTTAGAAAATAAAAGGCTCAAAGTAGATCTAGCTTCATCTAACGAGAAGATGTCATATTTTGAATAGACTCATGCATCTAATACTTTAAAAATATAAACATGGAGGAAAAGTCATGTTGTGAGCATGACCTTGAAAAATTTGTTGAGAACTCGAAAGCTCTAAACCTCTTCTCTTCAAACGCTAGACATGCATTAGACAAGTGTGGTCTTAGCTATGACTTAAGATGTAAAAAAACATATTCATAAGCATGTTAAGGTTGTTTTCCTCATCGTCATAAGCCTGGACATGAAAGTGTTAGATGCAAACATAAGAAGCAATCATCTAGAACTAATAAGAGAGGATCCAAGAAAGTTTGGGCACTAAAAGAATTTATTATTATTACAGGTATCATAAGCAAAAAGGGTAATAAATGAAGATTGATCCTCCATAGTGGTTGTTAGGCACACTCAAAAGGACAAAAGGTCAACTTTCCAAGACCTAACCACATGCCTAAGATCTCTCAGACGAAATCAGATTGTATGTATGTTAAGATGTTTTGATTAAAGCAAACATATTACTTGTTCGATAAAAATTGCAATAACCCTATGATTTTGATCAAGTTCTTAAACCAACCAAGCCTGAATCATGATGTAATTGCATATAATAGACATTGAAGGAAAAGAGCAGATTATGTAAGTGCTAGTGTTTCATATGATAAACAATAAAAGCACCATGCAAACTTTCCACTTTATTTAATAAGGTGTTGATGAACATCAAACAATAAGTGCAGATCCTAAAGCTACCATAAACATAAAGTATATTCTCATAGCTTAAGTATTTATTATAAAGAATGTTTGCACATCTGTCTCCAAGAGGATTCAACATCAAGACAAGTCAACACAAGCATTTTTAGCTCTTGCCTAACTATCTATCCAGTACAATGTGTGGGTTCATTTAGCAAACTAGGACAAAAAGCCTATCATTGTAATCGTCGAAAGACGTGATCTCTCTCTAGTTAGCAAAGCTTGTGATTTGTTGATCATAAAGGCAATTTTATTTGTCTTGATTCATGAGTGACTTGTGAAAAGAATAATTGGATTGTGATAGGAGTGACTTGTGGAAAGAAAATTGAGTTGATCCAAGAGTGACTTGTTGAAAGAATACTTGTTTGCACTTTGCAGTAGTAGTTTGCTTAGTAGAACTTGACTACTTTGTCAAGAATTTGATGTAATTTGCGGTATCAGGTGAACCAGTATAAAATTATTGTGTAAACCCTTTAATTCATCTTTATGTATATTGTATGTTATTTCATCTGTTCTAATCAAAGGAGAGTCATTGCGAAAAAGTTTTTGAAATCTTAGTGACAGATCGTCTATCTCATAAGTTATCGCCTCAACACACTATATTAGACAAAATTTATGAAAAACTTTATTAAATCATTAAAACAAAATTCAACCCTTCCTTCTTGTTAATAGCGAACAACAAGGTTTAAGTTAAGGGGAGTTCATGTCAAAGAAGTTTATTTTCCTTGTACAAATTTTGTAACAAAGTGTGCTATAAAACTTTATGGCATTATTGTTTCAAGCACTTCATTTCGTAATCAAATGCTTGAAGATCATATCTCCTTCCTACGAAGTTTAGTGTAAGGAAAAGTTTGATATCCCATTAAACTTATGTTATTATATCTACGTTATATGTTTTGAATGAGTTTCACAAAAGAAAAGTTTCAAGAAAACTTGATCTGATGATGTTGTTTTTGAAAAAAAAAAAAAAAAACATGTATTTAAACTTTATTATTTTAAGCACTACAAAAAGGGGATATTGTTAAATCAAAGTCCATCAAAACTTTGTTTGATTTTGATTAAGTGACTGAAAAATAAAATTCAAATTATGAAAGTGTTTCATCTGAAAAACATAAGCCTTTTCTTAGAATCAAATCATTTCAGACACAAATGCTCCTTGTGGTGATCAGACACAAACGAGACATGTTTTTTCTTTGTTTCGTTTGATAAGCGAAAGCTTTAATCAGATGATACAAACACAATTTGAAAGCTAATGTTCTTCATGAAATATTATCTATGCTTATTTTGTCTTTATAGCAAACATATTTGTCTTATGTTAACAAAATGAACTAGAGAGCACACATTTACATGAAAGCCCTCTTGCAAGATGCGCTAAAGATCTCCATGCCATCAACGATAATGCACAAGATGAAGTTAACTCTGGAAAGATTATCTATCTTGTATTATCCCATGCTTTTGTCCTAATAGAAAAAAGCTCTCTAACCAAGGTCTTTTTAGTCCTGTTAACTTTTGGGATGTTGCTTGAAGAGAAAAATTGCATATAAAGATGCATATCTTGCATTTTATGCTTCTCCAAACTATGGACAAACATTAGAGGAAGACTTTTCTAAAGATCCTCACAACAATTACAAAAGATGTTCAACAACTCTTTTCTTCTCAAGCTCTATATATAAAAGATCTCTTTGAAGAAAGAAGGTTGACAACAACAACGACAATGACAATCACAAAAGTATTTCTACAAGAATGTGAACAAGATCTTAAGCATCCAAGTCTTATAGTTATGAGGAAGAATATTATTCATGTTCACTAGCAATCTAAACAAATTGTTTAAACTTTGTATACATTGTAAGACACCACCCCTCTTTCTAGTTAGCAAAATTTTTTGTAAACTTTATGTGTTTAGCCAAGTGTGTATGAATTCCAAACAATACTCAATTTTATCTAGGAGTAATTACATTTCAAATAATACTTTGTGTTTATTCAGGAGTGGTTGTTGTTCAAATAATACCCTATGATTAGCCAATAGTGATTATGGTTAAAATAATACTCAGTTTTAATCACCAGTGGTTGAGGTCCTAATAATACTCATCTGTATATTGCAACAATTGTTTTACTTAATGAAACTCAATTAGTTCATTGATAATTAGACGTAGTCTTTATTAACAAATGGACTGGTATAAAAACATATAAATTTTTCTTTTACTTATTTTTTTTAGATTGATTATTATTTAATTGTAATTAATCTTAGTGTGAGATATTTGTGAAAACAATTTTTGGAAAGCACTTTTAAACAATCTGACAATCAAACTTTAATTTGTATCGAACATTTCTCACGAGACTAAATCTTTAAAGAATTTTTTTTATAACTTATCCGTCAAATATTTTCTTTATCCCTTAATGTTTACTAAACAAAAAAAATTCAAATATTTAAAAACATAATTCAACCCTCTTTCTTACTTTAACATTTTTTACACTAAGATATATCACACAAACTATTTTTTACAATATGTTTTGTAGAGTATATAATTATGAAATCCATACTATTAAATAATTATGTGGTCAATATAAAGTTTAAACAGAATTTAATACACTTCAATAACATTTAGTTCACGTCATGTAAACTATTTTGAAGTTTAATTTACTTTAAAAAATTATATTTCTAATTTTATATATCCAAGTTATTTTCACTAGTCCCATTTTAACCTCAAATTGAAAGAAAAAAAAAATCAACAGAAATAGAATCTAATACACAAATAATAACTCTTTACAATTTGATGAATTAAAATTAAAACTCTTTCAAAGAGTACCAGAATTTAATGTCCAATAATACATTGAAAATAATAGTTTCGTAAAAGAGTTGATGAAAGAAAAAAATAAATGTGTTAGGTGATAGCCTGAGGGTCAACGTTAAACGGCGAACCGCCCAGGAATTTGGAACCACAAGTTTTTGGCCACCTAGCCTCCACTCACTCACCCACGTTTAAATATCCATTATGATAACGTAAACTATTAAAACCATTAAAATAAAAAACAAAAAATATATATTTATTTCTTTCATAATTATGCAATAAATAGTCATCAATAATTGTTCTTAAAAAATTCCAGTTCTACTATCCCAATAATAGTATGTCATTTAATTATAGTATAAGTTTTTTGGGTGAGTGAAAGATCTGTTTATTAAATGTGCGAGACATTATAAAATTGGTTCTTGAATATGTAAACAATTTAAATAAGTTCTTGGTATTATTTTTTCACGATAAAAATTACGGAGAAATTGATTTTTAAAATTTATTTTAATGATAAAATAGTTTCACAAAATTTAATAATAGTAAGTGATTACAAGCCTTTTTTTTTCATCTCTGTTGTCAAAACTGGATCAAACATACTGGTTCACTGAAGGATTGAGTTAGTATTTTTTAAAATATAAAGTATTCGTCATTTTTTTTTCTAAGAAACTTGTTATTTTGTTAAGAAATAGTAATATGTATTGTTGCACCTTAAATCAAAATATATGATATACTAATTTTTATGTGTATTTTAAATGTTAAAGACTTATAAAATATTTTTTTTTTTTTAGTTTTTAATAATACCAAGTTGTGATATTATATTTTTCTTATTTTATTTTTATATATTATTTAACTATTGACATTATTTTATTAATATTTTTTAAAGGGTTCAACTCATTAAAAGGATGTCTTGAACACTTTAATAACCAGTCCCCTACTAAAAATATCGTTTTTTATATATATTTAAAAACTAAAATAATTTTTAAGATTAAATTAGTAATACCTACTATATGACTAAGTTGATTATTTATTCTGAGTTTTTAATGTGTTTTAGTTTTTTTATTGTGATGATTAACTACGTGAACTTCTATAGCTTTATACTTCTACACATTATGCTCAAGAGTTTATTGTATTAACAGCAAAACGAATATTTATTAAAAACTCTAGTTTCTTTTTTTAACAAGTTAAAAAACACTTAAATCAACCAACTTAATTTTTGAAAGACACATCCAAAACATGCAAAGGAAAAAAAAAAAAAAAAAGGTATTTAATTTAATTTAATTCAAAATTATTTAAAACCGGGTCACTTTATGAGCCATGTGAATAGATTCACTTCAATGTGGAGTTTCCTTAAAACCTTAAAAGATGTCACCTTAAACATGCAAATTCTCTTGAACTCAGAAAAAAGCCACGTTAAGGACCAATCTCTTCGAACGTTTCAAATGGTTTCTACGCAACTGTGAAACTTCACTTTGCTTTTCTGAAACACCTTGCTTTCAACTTCTACTAAACTTTAAATTTAAACAATCACTTCCTTTTTCATAATTAGAATGAGATGATAATTTATATTTTTGTGTTTTTAGAAAGAAATTAGGATTGTACTTTGAGATGTGAATGAGTGTAGAATACATTAAACTCTTCTATCTCACAGATAAAAAGAAGAGTTAATGTAAAAAACGACGGTTGAGTTTCTAAAATTAGAAGATGAAAAAGAAAACTGAAATATATTCGTTGTAGTGAGAACAAAAGGACAAAACAATGAGAAAAAAACACAAAAGATACAAATGAATGTAGGGAGGTGGTGGTGGTGGTGCAGTAAAAAGTGGGGTCAAGGGCGGTGGAAAGAAACAGAAACCAAAAAGTTTATTGCTATTATTGTTGTTTGGCTTTGTTTTTCATTCTAAAATTGCACTAATCAAATGCTCTAACGTCACTCCATCACCTCAATATATAGCCCTTCTCATCCCACACTAATCAAACACAAGCTTGTTTCTTTTTGTGTGAGCCTCTCTTTAAGGTTCTTCTCTTGATCAGTGTGAAAAGGGTGGTTGGAAATTGCAATGGGAAAGCATGATGTTGAGGGTGGTTCCTTCTCGGTAAAGGACTACCATGACCCTCCTCCAGCACCCTTGATAGATGCTGAGGAACTGACACAGTGGTCCTTCTACAGGGCCTTGATTGCTGAATTCATTGCCACACTGCTCTTCCTTTACATCACAGTGCTCACTGTCATTGGTTACAAGAGCCAGAGTGATGTCAAGGCTGGCGGTGATCTCTGTGGTGGGGTTGGCATTCTTGGCATTGCTTGGGCCTTCGGTGGCATGATCTTCATCCTTGTTTACTGCACTGCTGGAATCTCAGGTCTTTTTTCACTTTTCAATCTCACTTACACCTACCTTTTTCATTTGCCTGCATGGACTTTAGACTCTTTTGTTGTTTCTTTCTTTCTTATACAAGTTTTTTTGAATGGTTTGGTTTCCTTTTCATGGTTTCTTAGCATCCAAAGTGGGAAAGTTGCTATCTTTGAGTTCTAATTCAAGGTTTTGAACTGCGGTTACATGGTCACACCTTAGTTGTAATTCTTGATATTCTAGGAAATTGAGAACAGGTGTGGCTGATGCAATCACAATTCTAGTTGCAGAGACCCAAAAATTCTTGACATTGTGGCCAAAATCGCAGTTGGGACTGTTTGGTTTTAAAAAAACTTGCTCTAAGCATACCCCCATTAGGCCAAATAGCCAGCATGTTTTGGTTTTAAGGGCTTATTTCTTGTTTAGTGATTCCCCTTCTCTCGAGTTTCTTAGCCTTCAAACTGAGATGTTTGTGCTTTGGGCATGTTGTCTTGGGTGAGAGTAAATAACTAAGCATGATTGGGTAGCAAGTTTTTGTTACATAATATTCTGAAA
>Ga0209489_110024_pt1 | contig 11126 bp, 6 predicted proteins | sample SiratrowhiteBW_FD_187527 | JGI IMG/M metagenome (GOLD analysis project Ga0209489, IMG submission 187527) | Root nodule microbial communities of legume samples collected from California, USA - Siratro white BW (SPAdes) (version 2) | ecosystem: Host-associated > Plants > Roots > Nodule | place: USA...
ATATATATTTTAAATATTTTTAATTAAAAATTAAGAGTTCCTATTTAAAATTTTATACAAAATACTACAATCTTTTTAATTTAATTTTAATTCTTACATTAAAATTTGTATTCTACTATTTATTTCATCATCAAGTTAATAAGTATATAATCATAATCATTTTATTCCTATTATTTTTTTACTAAATTTCTTTCATCTTATATTTTTAACATTTTTTTCTATTATTTTTCCTTACAATTCTAACATTTATTTTCTATTGTTATTTTACCAAATTTCTCCCAAATCAATTATTTTTCTTATCACAAATAATTAAATAACTTTTTATTCTAATTTACTACCTTTTACATTATCAATATATTCATTAAACCTATACTTTTCTATTTATCGAATTAAAAAAATACTTTTATTATATTATTTTTTTTATAGCATGAGTTTCATGAAAACTTTAATTCATGTTTAGTCAAAAAGATTTTTGCTTTAAGTTGTCTTGACCGACTTTTTTTAAAAAATAAAAAATAAAACGAAATTGTGAAGGCTTTTTTGTGGGTTTAGCCCACTCTAAGTTTTTTTTTTTTTTTTTTTTTTAATTTAGTATAGGTTTAACTGACGTCTCCTAAGGTCAAATTTTGCCCCGACGATATTTTGTGGTGACTATTTGTGGGATTTCTTGTAGTATTAGTTTCCATCTTCAAAGTGTCCTTGATGCATTCTAAACTCAATTTTAATTAATTCCTTAGCAATAACTACGATTTAATGGTAACCATACCATAAATCAAACTTTGAAAAGAAATGTTCTTATGTAACTCATGTAAGAGTTAATCAATAGTGAGAAAGGGAAAAATATCCTTGAATATAATGGCTTTAAGTGCCTTATAATTAGTGAAAATTTTCTAAGTATCATCCTTCTCTTAAACAAAAAAGATAAGAGATAAGAAAGGGCTTGTACTAGGAGCTATGATTCCTTCCTTAGGAGGATATTTGTGGTAGGTCCAACCACTCATTCTGAGGCACATTAATGTATTGTATTTGAATGGAAAACAACTGAGTAATGTGATGAGTATTCTATAACCTAATGTGATGAAATTGAGCTTGAAAGGGTAACACATTTTCACCCCATGAAGAGTGAAAAGTTCTCCTCCCACATAAAATTTCAATGTTAAAGAGCTATAGCCAGAGACATATGGAACTAAAGTGGCCAACCACAAGGTATCTTTCACTAATAGCAAGTAAACTGACAGTTTTAACAACTGTGCGATCCTTCACCAGACCTTCTATCATCAATGGGTTTCCATTTCCCACTAGCACATAAAAACATGAAATGGGTTGTATCGGTAGTTTCAAATAACGAGCAATCTCTAGCTAAGGAAAATTATTCGAATTGTCACTATCTAAGAGAATTTGGACATTAACACTATTGATTGATCCTTGAAATCTCATTGTGCCTACTATAAAGGAACTGTTTATAGTATTAAAAGAAAGGTGGTGTTTAAGTGAAGTGGCTTTATAAATCATAATAGAGTTTTAGGTTTCAAGGTTTGGAGGTGGATCATCTAACTCATTAATTTATAGTAAAAGGTATTTTTTGTTTTATAGACATTTATGAGTAAGGTAGAATTTTTCATCACACGTATAAGATAAACTCATAATAAGTTAAATTTTCACTAGAGGCATCTTTTTATAATGCTTGGTTTAAATGGTTGTAACAAAGACACATCAGGCCCAGGCCCAACAAGATGAATCTGTTGCAGATAACTTTTCAAATAACATTAATCTAGAAGCTGGTTGTTTAAACAAAAGTTCAAAAGGAGTTTTGTTGCCAATGATGGAAGAAGGAACCCGATTTATAAGATAAACAACATGTTTAATAGCATAGGACCAAAAATTTGTGGGTAAATGAGATTGAAACATTAAAGCCCTTGTCACATTAAGAATATGCTGATGTTTTTTTTTCAACTCTCCCATTTTGTTGAGGAGTTTCAACACAACTAGTTTGGTGCAAAATACCCTTTGAAGCCAGAAATGATTTTAAAGAAAATTTAGGACCATTGTCAGAACGAATGCTTTTTACTTTGATTTCAAATTGTGTTTCAACAAAATTAATGAAATGCTCCACATTTGATTGAACCTCGGCTTTGAATTTTAACAAAATTGTCCACGTATAACGACTGAAATCATCAAGGATGGTTAAAAAATATTTATAGCCATGCACGAATTGTTTGGAATAAGGGCCCCAAATATTTAAATAGATCAACTCAAAAATTTTGGATGCTTTGTTCAAGCTTGGTAAATAAGATAATTTTCTTTGCTTAGATAAATAACAAACATCATATATCTCATTAACATGTCTTGAAATAAAAGGATAAGTTTGACACAAAATATTTAACCTATTTCCAGAAAGATGTCCTAATCTAAAATGCCAAAGGTTGGAGGTTGTAATGGAAGGGACAATAGTGTGGTTAATGATGACATCATTGAATGGTGGATGAATACTTATCTTGCTATCTACTAACTAATAGAGTCCCTTCTCAAATTTAGTCAAACCAATCATCTTCGATGAGTTCACCTTTTCAATTTTGCAAGAATCAAGGGCAAAAATGAGTGAATAATAGAGTAGAGACTAATTTGGAAATGGAAATTAAGTTAAAATGAAAAAAAAAACACATAAAGAACATTATGAAGAACAAAACATGGTGATAACTCAACAATCCCAGAGTGATGTGCAGTGTATGATGACAGGATCGATTTTTGAGTAAGCTTTGAACCAATGCAAAGACGAAGCCACATGGTCAGTAGTTCTGGAATCAATTATCCACAGACTTGTGTGTGAATTTTGTAAGTGTGTGTTACTGAATGAGTGATTAACAACGCATGAAATAAATGCATGTTGGTGTATGTTAAAAGTGATGGACTAGAATTAGGATTTGGCCCATTTTGTGTTGTGTATGTCATGTTGACTTGATTGGGGTGAGAAAATGAATTATCCACGGATCCTGAATTAGTATAACCAGGCATGTTTTGGAGAAAGGCCATTAGGCTTTCATATTGGGTTGGAGTGATCCCAAGACCCGACCCATCAATATTGTTCCTTTGACCTTGCTCTGTGACATTCTCGTGTTCTAGCTCGACGACAGCATGATTTATAGAAGCAGAATTGGAGTGTTGAAATCAAGGAACTCATGGCTTCCCAGGATAACGAGGGTGACCAATGGGATAACCATGTTTGTCATAGTAAACATCAACAGTGTGCCCAGTTCATCCAAAAAAAGTACAGAGCTTGTTTGATGACCCTCTACCACCACCTCCTAGAGCTCCACCACGACATCATCCAAGTAATGGTCGACGCTGACTGTCGGCAACATTGATCAAAGCATTAGGCTCTCCAATAACTAGTCTAGAACCCAAGTGTTGTCACTCTTGTTATGACCATAGAAAATACTTTATTGATTGATGGAAAATGATTCATGAGAAAGACTTGAGAACACATTACGAAGAATCCCTCATCAAGTCCTTTTAGAAATCTAATGATGAATGTTGATGATACGTTTGTGTAAAACAAGTGCAAGAAGATAGAGAACAATAATTGTCCAGTTCTTCCCATACAGTCTTGAGATTGGTAAAATAATCAGTTACATTTTGAGAACTTTGTTTGAGAGCATATATTTCTTCTTGGAGTTCCGCGATGCGAAGTAGGTCACCTTGAGAAAAGCGTTCCTGGAGATCATTCCAGATATCAGTTGCATGATCAAAATAGATGACGCTCTGGGCTATTGATTGGGAAAGAGAATTCAACAACCATAAAATAATCAAATTGTTACAACGCTCCCATGGTGGGTACAAGGCTCTCTTTGTGGTTGGTACAGGAATGCTGCTAGTGATGAAACCTATTTTATTTTTAGAGTTGAGGGCCATTTTGAAAGATCTTGACCAAGAATGATAATTGTTTCCTGCTAGAGGAGATGTGACAATGATAGAGGAGGGACTCTCATTGGGATGAATATAATAAGGGCTAGATGGATTTTGGGAAGTATCTTGATCATCGGTGGGTGAGGTGTTTTGGTCGGAGAATTGGTTGTCAGCCATAGGTAAAAGAGATGCGTATCAACAGAGCTCCTGGTGAAGCTTTGATACCATAATAGAAATTTGAATGATAAGGGAAGGAAGCGTAGGAACCTTTGTGTGGAATGTTTCTCTTACATACTTTCAAGCATGTGTACAAGATATATATAATACTAGCAACCCTATATAACTCAATAACAAACTATATAGCCCAGTAAAATGGAATCTCAATAACAAACTATACAGCTCATCAAAATGCTAACAGCCTATATACTTCTCAATCGGCTTCTAGAACAATGCTATTTGAAGAGTTATGTGCAACAGATTCATCTTGTTGGGCCTGGGCCTGATCTGTCATTGTTAATATGACTGTTCCACCTGGTGTTCCCGTTTCTGGGCCATCCAAATGTTGCAAATTGCACAAGTCTCTCTATGGGTTTAAACAATCCAGCAGAAAATGGTATGAGAAATTATCTATCATGCTTCTCTCTTGTGGGTATCAACAAGCTCAGGCTTGGTATACTCAAGTATTTTTTTACTATTGAAGTTGCTCATTCAGAAACAGGTGTTTATCTTTGTCAATGCAAATATTCTCAATCTTATTCATGATTCAGGACTGTTGGGTTGCAAGAATTGTTCTACACCAATGGATAACTCTTTTCGGCTCCATCAGGATGATAGTGAATTGCTCACTAATGTTCTATCATATTGTCAATTGGTTGGGCATTTGTTATATCTGACCACAACTCGTCCAGACATTTCCTTTGCAACTCAACAGCTAAGCCAATTCATGTCCAAGCCTACTTGTTCTCACCTTGCTACAACTATGAAAGTTTTAAAGTATCTGAAAGGATGTCCAGGAAGAGGCTTATTATTTCGTCGTGATTCTCAAATTCAATTGACTAGTTTTAGTGATGTTGATTGGGGTACTTGTATTGATTCAAGACGATCTATCACAAGCTATTGTTTCTTCATTGGAAGTTCTCTCATTTCGTGGAAGACAAAGAAACAGAACACAGTTTCCAGATCTTCTTCCGAGGTAGAGTATCGAGCTCTTGCCTCTACAACATGTGAATTACAATGGCTTACTTGCTTGCTTAATGATTTAAAGGTTCCTTGTTCTCGTCCACCAGCTCTTTATTGTGATAACCAAAGCGCTTTATATATCACTGTCAATCCCGTTTTTCATGAGCACACACAACATTTGGGTATTGATTGTCATTTGGCTGGTCTGATGCACTTACTCTCAATTTCATCTTCTAATCAATTGGCTGATATATTTACTATAGCTTTTCTTCCACGGATTTTTGGCATTTTTCTATCCAAGCTAGGATTGGTAAATTTATTTCACCCTCGAGCTTGTGGGGGTAACAAAGACAGATTAGGCCTAGACCCAACAAGATGAATCTGTTACAAATAACTCTTCAAATAGTATTGTTCTAGAAGCCGATTGAGAAATATATAGGTTGTTAGCATTTTGATGAGCTGCATAATTTGTTATTGAGATTCATTATGCTTAGCTTTATAGGGTTGCTAGTATTATATATATCTTGTACACATGCTTGAAAGTATGTAAGAGAAACATTCCACACAAAGCTTCCTACGTCTCCTTCCCTTATCATTCAAATTTCTATTAGGTTGGATGGATGACTTTTGGTTAGGCGTAAGAAAGAGAGCAAGAGGGCTATTTTTTTTTTTTTCTCTTTTTTTGGGTTTTGTGTTTGGGGTTTTGGAATAAGAGGCAGATTACGTTTTCTAGGTATAAGTGTGTTTATCTTCATACAATTTGACTAATGACACAACCTTCAACAAGGAGTTGGGAGTTTGAGCTGTGATTTCTCTTCCAATTTCTAATTTCAATCGACTAATGAAATAGTCCACTAGTGCATCTACTGTAACACCAAAAATTTGATTTGCTGGAGCACTAAATTCTAAATAATACTCACTATCGAATCCAGATTAAATGAGTTTGAATAAAGTGGAGCGAGGGCACTCAAATGGTAAGGGATCGAATTCAAATTCTAAGGCTCGAGTGAAAGCTCATCAAGACAAAAAGGTTATTCTTCTACATCATTATCCTTCTCCATGTGAATACAAGAATTGATTAATCGTTGCAAATCCGGAGTTTTGAAATACTCGAAAAATTACTCAACTTTGAATTTCAATGTGAGTACATTGAAAACATCAAATTTCAGGAAATCAAGTTTAATGTTCCTGGCCTGGAATAGTGTTCCCGGTCTATGTGGGCTTGCTCAAGCAAAATTTGTATTCCAACCAACCCAGAGAATGAGTATTGATCGTAGATTGAAGAGCTTATTGATATTTTCATATCTAGTTTTATATTTTGAGATGTGTTTCTCCGTTCAGACTACTACCCTTTTCACATCATCTCTGATAGAAACCCAATTGATGAATCGGGCAGCCCAAAGCAAGAGAGGACCAAACCCAATATTTGGAAAGTGTATACACGTAGGAATAAGGGGGTAAAACCAAAAGTCAGTTACTGAGAGGTGCTGAGCTGTCGAGGAGGTGGGGGTATTGAACTTGTAATAAGAGAGAGAGAGGGGGGGGGTTAGTTATGGAGAATATTATGGGAGATTAGGACAGAGAAGCAATTTCTCTGAGGAGCTCCGGCTCTAGACGTTTGCTTTGTATTGTCATTTTCGTTTTCCTTACCAGAATACATTTATCATATTATTCACTTTCTATCAATTGGTCCGACCTGCCGGATACACTGGGCTTAACGGAAATTTTTTTTCTTCTCTATGCCACTAAAAATGACGGTCACTAATCATGTCGAGGCACTGGAGGCTAAGGTTACAACATTGGAGAATTCTATGAAATCATCTATGGAGGACTTCAAAGAGACGCTTCTTCAAGAGATAAGTAAAATACTTGACCATCGCACCAATGACGATCGTAACAGCGGTCATAATAACAGAGGGAGCTTGGGGGGTGACAATTCCTCTGCAAGTGGTGGTAAAGGGGTGCTAACGTTTGAGAATCCGATGGAGGAGTACCGGTTGGTGGCACGGAAAGTCGAGCTTCCATTGTTCGACGGTAGAGATCCAGTTGGGTGGATAACTCGTGCAGAGACATATTTCGAGGTGCAAAACATTTCGGATGCGGTTAAAGTGAAGTTAGCAAAGTTGAGCATGGAAGGGGCAACCATTCACTGGTTTAACTTACTTCGAGAGACCGAGGATCATCTTTCATGGTCAATTTTTAAACAAGCTCTCATCGAACGGTATGGAGGTCGTCGTTTCGACAATCCTTTTGAGGAACTCTCTGATTTACGTCAAGGGGGTAGCGTGGATGATTACATTGCTGAGTTTGAGTATCTATCTTCACAGGTAGGTCGCCTTCCGGAGGAACAATACCTGGGATATTTTATGGGAGGGCTTGGGCCGGAAATCCGACGACGTGTGCGGACGTTCAGTCCTCAGACACAGCCACAAATGATGCGTGTAGCGCGTGATGTGGAGGCAGAATTGTATGGAGTTAGTCAAGGAGGTAAAGGGGCAGGGAGTCGTTTCCAAAACCATGATAAGGGAAGTCGCGATCGTTTGACAATGACCACGTCACAGGGGTGGGTTGCTCTAGCTGGCCCGATGACGAAAGGAAATGTTGCGACCAACCAATCTATTCGAAATGGAAAGGAGGAAAGAAGACTAGGAGCTGAGAGAAGTAGAGGACTTAAGCACTTGTCTTATCAAGAGCTAATGGAAAGAAAGACGAAGGGACTTTGTTTCCGATGTGGAGAAAAAATTCATCCAATGCATCAATGCTCTGAAAAGCAATTATGAATGCTTATATTGGGTGAAGACGAGACCATGGATGAAGGAGAGGGGATGACCGCAGAGGTGAATAGGGAGGAGGAAGTTGAGCCCCTCGAATGTAACACAATTGGGCTTGGAGGAGTTAACCAAGACTTCTTAACAGGTGTCAAAACAATGAGGATGGAAGGGAAGCTCAGGGGAGTCACTGTTGTAGTCATGATAGACAGTGGAGCTTCCCACAATTTCATTTCTCCACAAGTAGCTGCTGCCCTGGACTTAAGCATCACACCCACTAAAGATTTACGGATTCGTTTGGGTGATGGACATCAGGTCATGACTCGTGGAAAATGCTCTGACCTTGTAATACAATTGGCTGATTCGGAGTTTAATGTGGATGCATATGTATTGGAATTGGGAGGTCTGGATGTGATCTTAGGGGTGGCCTGGCTTAAAAGTCTTGGTAAGGTGATGGTGGATTGGAAGGAGATGACCATGGAATTTTTGTATCTTGGTCGGACCATACACTTACAGGGACTAAATTATGAATTGCACAAGGAGGGGTTCAATGTTGGGTCAGCATCTTTTAATAGCATCTTACAACAAAACAGTGAAGAAAATGAGAAGATTAAAGGAGAAGATATAGATTCAAGAACTGTTTCCCAACTAACAATTGCACAAGAACGGGATTTATTGCACTTGCTAGAAATGTTCCCTGCAGTTTTCCAGGAGACGATGGGATTGCCACCTAAAAGAGAAGTGGAACATGCTATTGTATTGGAATCTGGAAGTGGTCCCATTAGTGTGCGCCCCTACAGATACCCTTACCTTCACAAAAATGAGATTGAAAGACAAGTAAATGAGTTGCTACAACAGAAAGTCATCAGGCGGAGTAATAGTTCCTTCTCTAGCCCTGTCATTTTGGTAAAGAAGAAGGACTCTTCTTGGAGGATGTGTGTGGATTATCGTGCTTTAAACAAGGTTACTGTTCCAGACAAGTATCCAATTCCAGTAGTTGATGAATTGTTAGATGAATTACATGGAGCTCACTATTTTTCGAAGCTGGATTTAAAATCTAGATACCACCAGATACGTGTTAAAGAGGATGATGTTTATAAAACTGCATTTAGGACCCATGAAGGGCATTACGAATATTTAGTGATGCCATTTGGGTTGATGAATGCTCCTGCCACCTTTCAGTCAACTATGAATCAAGTCTTTAAGTCATACTCGAGAAAATTTGTTCTAGTTTTCTTTGATGATATTTTGATTTATAGTCAAGATTGGGAAACTCACTTGCTACATCTAAAGCAAGTACTTCAAATGCTTAGTCAACATTCTTTCATTGCAAATAAAAAGAAGTGCAAGTTTGGACAGTTACAAGTGGAGTACTTGGGGCATATAATTTCAGGGTTGGGGGTGAAGGTTGACCCAGCAAAGGTGAGAAGTATATTGGAGTGGCCAATACCTACGAGTGTGAAGGGTGTTAGAGGTTTTTTGGGTTTAACAGGTTATTACCGAAAGTTCATTCAGGACTACGGTAAAATGGCTAGACCTTTGACAGAACTAACAAAGAAAGAGGGATTTAAGTGGGGAGCTGAAGCCTTGGCTGCATTTGAGAACTTGAAGAGAGCCCTCACATCTGCACCCGTGTTGACGCTCCCAGATTTCTCTCAACCATTCCAGATTGAATGTGACGCATCTGGTAGAGGAATTGGTGCAATTTTGATGCAAAATAAGAGACCTATCTCGTACTTCAGCAAAGCTTTGTCACCTACTAATCTCTCCAAATCAGTTTACGAAAAAGAGTTGATGACTTTAGTTTTATTTGTACAACACTGGAGACACTATCTCATTGGGAGGAGTTTTGTAGTCTTTACCGATCAAAAGAGTTTGAAGAGTCTCTTGCAGCAAAGGGTAGCTAGTTGCGGCCAGCAAAATTGGATATCAAAGTTGTTGGGTTATCATTTTGAAGTTGTTTACAAGCCGGGAGTGGAGAACAAAGCTGCAGATTCCTTATCTCGAATGTTTGAAAAAGGGGAAAACAAAATGTTGCTCTCATCACCAATATGGGAACAAGGAGAGAAGATTCAACAAGAGGTTTTGAACGACCCTACACTTAGAGGAATCATCCAGGACTTGTCTAGAGACCCTCACTCTAGACCTGGATTTAGCATACATCAAGATACTTTGTTCTATAAGGAAAGACGGGTGATTCCTGCCTCATCTGACCTTATTCCTACGCTTCTAAAGGAGTTCCATTCCTCGCCTACTGGAGGACATTCGGGGTTCTTGAGGACTTATAGGAGGTTGACAGCCAATCTGTACTGGATCGGGATAAAGAAAAGAATCCAAGAGTTTGTCAGAGAATGTGACACTTGTCAGAGGAAAAAATACTCCGCTTCCTCTCCATATGGGTTATTACAACCTTTGCCTATTCCTAAACAGGTTTGGGAGGAAATCTCAATGGATTTCATTTCCGGATTACCGAAATCTAAAGGATTTGATACCATATTTGTAGTGGTGGATCGTTTGTCCAAATATGCACACTTTATTTTATTAAAACATCCATACACTGCAAGAAGAGTGGCAACCATCTTTGCTAAAGAGGTAGTTCGTCTTCATGGAGTACCGCAATCTATTCTCAGCGACAGGGATCCTCTATTTGTAAGTGTATTATGGAAAGAACTTTTTAAATTACAGGGAACGGTATTAAAGATGTCTTCTTCTTACCACCCTGAGACTGACGGACAAATAGAGGTGGTCAACCGGTGTTTAGAGACTTATCTGAGATGTTTTGCTGCTGAACAACCCAAGAGCTGGGCGGACTGGGTGTCTTGGGCTGAACTGTGGTACAATACAACTTTCCATAGTTCCACTAGTACTACCCCTTTTGAGGTAGTGTATGGTCGAAAAACCCCAACTATCATTCGTTTTCTGAAAGGAGAAACTAAAGTGGAGGCCGTGGCACGTGATTTGGAAGATCGAGATGAAGCAATACGACAGCTCAAATACAATTTGATTAAGGCGCAAGAACAAATGAAGAAGTATGCAAACAAGAAGAGAGTAATGAAGGTGTTTGATATAGCATAGTGGGTGTATGTAAAGCTGAGACCTCATAGACAACAATCTGTAGTTCGCAGGATTTGTCCAAAATTAGCCCCTCAGTACTACGGTCCATTTAAAATCCTGGACAAAATCGGTGATGTCGCATATAAACTCGAACTGCCACTTAATTCGAGAATTCATCCAGTGTTCCACGTTTCACAACTAAAGAAAGCAGTGGGCAGCCAT
>Ga0209489_110025_pt1 | contig 11126 bp, 13 predicted proteins | sample SiratrowhiteBW_FD_187527 | JGI IMG/M metagenome (GOLD analysis project Ga0209489, IMG submission 187527) | Root nodule microbial communities of legume samples collected from California, USA - Siratro white BW (SPAdes) (version 2) | ecosystem: Host-associated > Plants > Roots > Nodule | place...
GTTCATGTTTATTTTCATGACGCGGACCAAAGGTAGGGACAAAAGAATAGAAAGGTATAATTGCGATAATGAAATATGTTATTCCGCTGCTTGCATCTATTTCCTATAAATTGTTAATAGTGATTTTTTTTTTAATTTTATTAATTCTAAAAACTTTAGTGATAATGAATAATAATCTCAGGATTAAATTTATCGTTTACTCGTTATGTTAAGAAGTAAAATGAAGTAAACTAACGATTTTATTTTAAATGTATATTCCATTTGTCATTTATTTAAATTATATAAATAATTTGATCATGGAATTATTTAGATTTGTTTAATATTGGTCTCTATCAAAGAAGTAAAAACTCGAAAAAAAATCTGCATAATGCAAAGTTTGGGCTAGTTTTTTCTAATTAATGTTACTGTGGTGTAATTTTTTATAAACTAATGTCAATTGTAATTACTTATCTTCATTAATTTGGAATTCAAGTCTAGGACTTTTATTATATAGACTTGTAATCCTTTTTTTTTCTTGAATTTTAGGCCGTAAGTTTTTATTTGTTTAATTAGTCGTTTTCCCTTTGTTGTTTGTTTTTTCAAGGTACTTTCGTTCTCTGTTTTCAAGCCTTGTACCCTCACACACCGATCAAGAAAAAAAAATAAAAACACACACACACACAGACATTTCACTTGATTAATTTGATGTTAACTACTTTTACGATTCAGTCGACACTTGTTTTTAAATAATTTCTTATATTAGAAACCATTTAATTTAATCCTTGCATATATATAATTATTTTTAAGGATTTGCTTCCCGCTTTCCTATCTTGATTTGTCCTGTCATGATTCAAGGTTACTCAAAAATTTGCATTCTAAATTTTGCAGGGATTGATGGCGTGGGACTTGGACTTATTTTACATCATCAGAAACTGGGGAGGTATGTGTTCATTTAATGTTAAGGCCAAATTGCACTCACCAAATTGTTATTTTAGAAATGCACTTTTTAGGTGATGAAATGAATTTGAATTCAGAAGGTACCTTCTTACTTGATTTTGTGAGAAATACTATTTTTGTTCTTTTTTTTCTTGAATGAAGGATTTTTGATACGTGGTGCTTGCATATCCCTGTAGCAGACCGAACACCATTTCCAGGTACTTCTTTTCTCCTACCTAGTTAGACTACTTCATGCTCATATAAACTCTGTCACCAAGAATTAGTTTATTTTGTTGTTTTTCCTCTACTTTCTTAAAATGTTTAGGAAAATGTTTATTATGTTGAAGAATAGGATCACATTTAGTTTATTATGTAATCTTTCAATGACATATTCCAGCATAATTTATTATTTGGTATATTTCCCTCTTGCAGACCTTGTGAAAATAGTTGAGAAAACAGTTAGGTCGGAATATGAACGTTCACGAAACAGGCCCATATATCTTGTTGGAGAATCTTTAGGAGCATGCCTTGCACTAGCTGTTGCAGCACTTAACCCTGATATTGATTTTGTATTAATTTTGGCGAATCCAGGTAACTTTTAGCAATGTAGATGAGATTTATTCTTTTTGTTGTTCCAGAAGATTCAGCACCATAAGCATGACTCAAAATAAGAGTTTAACTTTACAGAATTTCCAGTAGCCACTGGGAACTACTAATTCCCTGTCATGTATGTATAGTGAACTGCTAGGAACACCGACGTCTGATACTTCTTACAAATATATCTGACGAGTAGTGCTAATAAAATGATGACATTTGTAGAGATTTGACCTTGACTTTAGGAAATGAGCTCCTTAGCTGGAGCTTTGAATGACATGTAGTATACCATATTCAAGTTCATTCTCTGTAACTGCATATCAATTTAAGATGGAAAAAGTTGATGTACTTTCCCCACCGAATTTGGCAGCTACTTCGTTCAACAGGTCAGACTTGCAACTTCTAAAACCATTATTGGAAGCTTTGCCTGATCCACTCTCTCCTGGCCTGCCTAACGTTCTCAAATTGACAGAAGGTTTGGGTATCTTGCTCTGAAGTGAAGGCTATGCTTTTTCCTTTTTCTGGAGTCTCCCGATAATAGGTCTCCTCCACCACCCCCAACAGACACACCTTCACTGTTTCTGCTTCCGCGTCCATTGGCACCTTGTTTCTATCGGTGTGAGCTCGATGCACGAGCATCTTACTCATCTCTTGTAAGAGTGTGTGTTGGAAATGTTCCATTGAAGTTTTCATGGACTCCTCGAAGGCGACCACCTTTGCCTCCAATGCTTCTACTTGGTCAGTAACAGTCATCTTTGGGAGCATAGGTTAAATTTTGCTATCTCTCTCTCTCCGTATCTGGCAGGTCAAACCAATTAATAAAATCAATTGGCTGTAAAACACTATATTAAGGGAAAAATGGAAATGACAATGACCACAGTTGACACACCCACCCAGAGCATAAGCTCCTCAGAGAAAAATCCTTCTCTATCCAAAGTTCAGAATTTGCATCACTAACTCCTATTCTCATTCTTCTCCAAATACATGTCTCTCACTCTTTTGCCAATTTAGCTCCCTAACTAACTCTCCCCTTGCTGAACATGTTTCCCTTTCTGAATTGGGCTTTCAAGCGGGTTTAGTGGTGTTCTATCATGAAGTATCTTATAGTTAGACTTCAATGTAAGGAATATTCAAACGGAAGAATCTCTTGATCTATTAACCAGATCCTAATCAATTGCTATGGGTTAACTTGGTCAAGAAATAAAAGCTTAGATGGTAAAAGTATTTGAATTTTACCAGAAAAAAAAAAATTATATAACGATGAATCTAGTGGAATGTCCATTCCTGACTGCAATTCCCTTTAATTTGTACATTAGCTTTAATTTTATAATGAATTCCCACGGTGGATTGTAAGTTAATCGCATTGCATACTTTTGAATTGTACGAAGTGAAAATTACTTTGTCCTTTGCCATTATAGTGGAAATGATCCGCTACTACCTAGTCAGCAGGAAGGTGAAAGACTACTCAAGTTACTGCCTAAATCTAAATGCGAGCTTCGTAAATTTGATGGCAGTGGCCATTTCCTATTCTTGGTATGACATTCTCCATTTAAACTTTTTTGAATGGATGCCTGACATTGTGTTTAAATTCAGATATGCTTCATGATCCATTTCTTCTGGTTGGAGAAAAACATGTCAAATATCAATTGAAAGAAAAAGAAACCCTAATATGGTGCTTCTATCCACTACTAGCAGGAAGGAAGCATTGACCTGGTAACTATAATCAAGGGAACTTCATACTACCGTCGTGGCAAATCTCATGATTATATATCTGATTTTATACCCCCAACACCTGATGAGGTGAGAAAAGTAATAGAATCATACAGGTAAATACAATTGGATTAATTTGATCATATATTAATTAACTGATTGTATTATATCATGAAACTAGTTATACCATTTACACCTTTCACTTGTAATGCTTACAGTTTGTTTAACCTTGTGGCAACTGTAATGCTCTCAACGTTGGAGGATGGGAGGGTTGTAAAAGGCCTTGCTGGAATTCCTTCAGAGGGGCCTGTTTTGTTTGTTGGCTACCACATGCTGCTGGCATTAGACATAATTCCTCTGTTGTGTAGATTTTTTTATGAAAGAAACATCCTTAGAGCGATGGCACATCCCTTTTTTTTTTGTGAGATCTAAAAATGGAAAATTGCCAGATTTATCTTATTTTGACAATTTCAGAATTATGGGTGCTGTTCCTGTAGGACCAACTAACCTCTTCAAGCTTTTCTCTTCCAAGTCTCATGTCCTGTTATATCCGGGAGGAGTACGCGAGGCTTTTCATAGGAAGGTAAATCCAAATGAGTAAACTCTTTCCAAGTAAATTTCATCTTTTATAATGGAGTCATGACTTGCTCATTTGACTACTGGTCTACTTTTAAGTATGAACCATCTTGGACCTAAATGCAATAACATGAGCTATATATAAGTCTTGGAAAGAGCTATGAAACTTATGAGTTCAACGAATTATCAGATACCACTATTTTGTATTTAGTTTATTTTGAGAAAAAAAGGAAGAGAATACGTAAATTGCATGTGTAGATCTACTGCTCAACAAAATCATTACCTTCCCTTTACAACAAACAATCTATTCACCTTTAGATTCTTCTTAATGTTTTCACACACGTTGCTTTTTCCAGTCTTCCTTTGCCTCCAGCTAGTGGGATTTACTCTTCGCATAGTTGGGATTTTTAGGCCTTCCCCACACGTGCATATTACCATTTTTTACGATAGTTGCTACTTCTACTTCCTCTCCAAATTCCTAATCCTATCTTGTCTACTATGTTCTCTGATCTCTTTTACATTAAGTTTATACCTTTTTAGCAATTTACTGTCCAACATCAAGTTCCACAAAAAATCACTAGTCTTGTAGCTGTTAGACTCAAAAAAATAAGCTCAGATGGTTTTCTAATAAAGATAGAAATAATCTGCTTTACGGGCCAGATTTAAGTATATATACAGGGTTTTTCCCTCTAATACACACAAGATTTACACTGACAAGGAGTTTCGTCCTTCGAAACGCAGGGAATAACAATTTAACACCTTAATTCCCTTTTACAAGTCTGTGAACTATGCATCTTTATTCATTATAATGTCACATTAAATAACTACCGAATCCAAAATTAATATAAAATTAACTACAAAGTAAATTCCCAATACAGGACCATAACTACCTAAATCAGTTTTTGGCCTATTAATAGCTGCGTGGTAAAGTTTTCCTTTGAGCTTGAGTATAAACCTTTCTGCTATAGATAACACAGAAAGAACTCCTTCATTTCTGTTATAAAATTAGCTGAAGAATATGAATAAAATGACACTAAAATGTGGTTCAACGTATAGTTTACTTCCACATATTAAACTCTATGTTTGATATAAGAAATATAATGAAGATTACAAAAGAAGTTTACATACTTCTTACAATCCCAAACCCAAATACATCTCACAGATGTATACTGTCATAACTCAATAGCAACAATATACCAATAGGATAATCTTATATGTTTGAGATTATGTCTTTTGGAGAAGAGAAAAACAATTTATAGGAAATCTTAGCAAATACTAACCATTAAGAAAGAATGAAGAAGCCTATAATTTTCTATGCCTATTGTTTCTAAGCATTCCTATTATTAAGGAATAAATTCAAGTCACAAACAACAATTCTCCACCTTGACTTGAATTCAAAACTAAAACTGCATGTGTTTTCTTCAAATGATATGAACACCAATTATGTCCAAGCAGGGTTGGAATTTAGAAATTGGAATAGGCTTTGTGAGCATATGTGCTGCATTATCAGAAGTACCAATCTTTCTCACAATAATATTATCTTGTGAAATGATCTCCCTCAAAAAATGATAGTGAACATCAATGTGCTTTGTCCTTTCATGATACATTTGATTTTTACTCAAATGTATGGCACTCTGACTGTCACAGTACACAACTGTGATATCTTGTTTCAATCCCAAGTTATCCACTAAAGATCGAAGCCATATAGCTTCCTTCACCGCTTCTGCTGCTGCCATGTATTCAGCTTCAGCTGTGGACAGTGCAATAGTGGACTGTAAAGTTGCTTTCCAACTTATTGCATTTCTAGAAAGCATGAACACATATCCAGTCTGGGATCTTCTTTTATCCAAATCCCCAGCATAGTCGGAATCAACATAACCAACAATATTGCTACATGTATTGTGGTTCTTATGAAATACCAAACCAATATCTTTAGTACCTCTTAAATATCGAAGTATCTATTTCACAGCTTGTCAATGCATGTTTCTAGGATTTACCATGTACCTGCTGACAACGCTAACCGCTTGTGAAATGTCTGGACGAGTACAAACCATAACATACATTATGCTTCTGACTGCACTAGCATAAGGAACATGTGACATTTGCTCCTCTTCTTCAATAGACTGTGGTCAAAGTGCAGCTGATAATTTGAAATGGGTTGCTAATGGAGTACTAACAGGCTTCGCATTTTGCATTCCAAACTGTTGAAGTACTTTTTCAATATATATTTTTCTGTGATAAGTATAATTTTCCAACACTCCTATCCCTATTAATTTCCATGCCCAAAATCTTCTTTGCTGCTCCCAAATTTTTCATTTCAAATTCATTGTTGAGCATTGTTTTGAGCTTGTTGATCTCAAATATACTCTTGGAGGCAATAAGCATATCATCAACATAAAGCAATAAATATACAAAAGTACCATCTTGTAACTTCTTATGGTACACACAACTATCATAATTACTTCTAGAGTAATTATGATCAATCATAAAAGAATCAAATCTTTTACACCATTGTCGTGGAGACTGCTTTAAGCCATATAACGACTTCTTCAAAAGACAAGCATGATCTTCCTTGCCTTCAACTACAAAACCTTCTAGTTGCTTCATATAAATTTGTTCTTCAAGATCGCCATGTAGAAAAGTTGTCTTAACATCGAGCTGCTCAAGCTCTAAGTCAAACAATGCAACTATGACGAGTAACACCCAAATGGAGCTATGTTTCACAACGGGAGAGAACACTTTGTTGAAGTCTATTCCTTCCCTTTGGCTAAAACCTTTAGCCACTAAGCATGCTTTGTAACGATTTGCATCAACTCTAGGGGATCCGTCTTTCTTCTTGAAAACCCATTTACAACCAATGACCTTCTGACTTTTTGGTGGTTTCACTAACTCCCAAGTATGATTATTATAGAGAGACGCTAGTTCTTCATTCATGGCACCAATCCATTGTGAAGACTCACTACTTGTGATAGCCTCACGATAAGTTACAGGATCTTGTGCTTCAATATCTTCTGCAACTGATAAAGCAAAAGAGACTACGTCAGCTTGTGCATACCTCTGAGGAGGTTTACTTTGCCTCCTTGTTTTATCCCTTGCAAGATTATATTGTGCCAATGGAGCTTCATCTAGTTGATCAACAGATTCTTGCGCTTCTTCTTGAACAGGTTGTTTAGAGGTATCTGTATCTATTTTGTGTGGACTGTTAACTTCAAACTCCACCTGCTTGTTGATATTATCTTCTTTTTCTGCATCTCTAACCTCCTTTGATGAGTGTAGCATGGTTGATTCATTAAACTTCACATCTCTACTAATTATGAACTTGGGTGGATGAAGGTCAATACACCATAACCTGTAACCTTTCACTCTTGACGCATATCCAAGGAATATACACTTTTGTGCCCTTCGCTCAAGCTTTCCATCATTAGTATGAGCATATGTAGGACAACCAAATATTCTTAGATCGGAATAATCAGCAAGAGTACCAGACCATACCTTACCTCAACAGGCGTTTTACACTCAATTGCAGTATAAGGAGAACGATTCACTAAATAACAAGCCATATTAATCGCTTCTGCCCAAAAATCCTTTGATAAGTTAGCGGTAGATAACATACAACGAGCTCTCTCTAAAAGGGGTCTGTTCATACGTTCTGCAACACCATTTTGCTGAGGTGTTTTCCGCACAGTACGATGTCTTACTATGCCTTCATTCTCGCAAAACTCATTGAATTGCCCTTCACAAAACTCCAAACCATTATCTGTTCGAAGACGCTTGATTTTCTTGTTAGTTTGATTCTCTATGAGAGCTTTCCATTTCTTAAAATTTGAAAAAACATCATTTTTATTTTTCAAAAAATAAACCCAGACTTTTCTTGAAAAATCATCGACAAAAGTCAATAGGTATCTAGCACCACCTTTTGATGGAACAGGCGCAAGACGCCACAAATCAGAGTGAATGTAATCAACAGTACCCTTAGTCTTGTGAATAGCAGTGCTAAACTTGACTCTAGTCTGCTTCCCATAGACACAATGTTCACAAAAATCAAGTTTTCCAACTTTATTACCAAGCAAGCCACGCTTGCTCAAAATAGTCATTCCAGCTTCACTCATATGCCCAAACACATATGCCACAAACGAGTAGTATCTAATTCATGATCAAGAGAGGATGACGTAGCTACAACACCAACTATTGTGCTACCTTGAAGCAAGTAGAGTCCGTTGACCAACTTTCCTTAGAGTGCCTAAGAAAATAAGGTTCTTTTTCAAATCCGGTATGTGTCGTACATTGGTCAATGTTCTCTCAACTCCATCATGCATATTAATTCTAATGCTACCAATGCCAACAACCTTATAGGACATATTATTTCCCATAAGAACAACACCACCTTCGATTGGCTGATAAGTAGTAAACCAATATCGGTTTGGACACATGTGGTAGGAACATCCATAATCAATGATCCATGCATCTCCAACTAAAGTCGTAGCAACAGAGAGAACGAGGTCATCACCTTCAGCAACAGTTGCTGCATTACCTATATCAACCTCTTTCTTTTCTTTCAATTTCGGACATTCTATTTTCCAATGTCCTTCTCTTTTACAATAATGACATTTACCTCTTCGATTTCTAGATTTCGATCTAGATTTGCATTTAATATGACTACTCGAAGCAACATCCCTTGTTCATCCTCTTACAAACAAACCAGCCGCAGGATCATTACGTCCACTATCGTACTCCATCTGTTTACGACTCAATAGTGCTGACTTTACTGCATCTATAACAAGACTTTCACGCCCATATATTAGTGTTTCCCGAAAGTTCTTGTAAGAGGGAGGAAGAAAACAAAGCAACATCATTGCTTGTTGCTCATCGGAGAACATCTCATCCATATTTTTTAAATCCATGACTAGTGAAGTAAATTCAGAAATATATGTTCTGATGGATGTACCTTTGTGCATGCTTAGCATGTATAATTTTTTAAAGGCTCCAAGACTATTGGCCACCGTCTTCTTCATGTATAATGACTCTAATTTATTCAATAGCTCCACTGTTGTTGTCTTTGATATGACCTCTTGCAATACATCATCAGTAATAGATAGTTGAATTGTAGAAAGAGCCTTTTGATCAATATCGTTCCATTCTTGTTCCTCCATTCTCAAAGGTCTTTTTTCTTTCACGTCTAACACGACCTTCAAATTTTTTTGTATAAGAACAGCCATCAAGCGAACCTTCCATATTCCAAAGTTGATACGCCCATCAAACTTTTGAAGATCAAATTTTGTTGTTGTCATAATTTTTTTTTGTAGAGTTAGCCCAGAACGCTACTAGCGCTCTGATACCAATTTGTTATAAAATTAGCTGAAGAATATAATAAAATGACACTAAAATGTGGTTCAAGGTATAGCCTACTTCCACACATTAAACTCTATGTTTGATATAAGAAATATAATGAAGATTACAAAAGAAGTTTATATACTTCTTACAATCACAAACCCAAATACACCTCACAGATGTATACTCTCATAACTCAATAGCAACAACAGAGAAAAAAAGAAACAAACTTTTCTAACAATGCTATACCAATGAGACAATCTTATATGTTTGAGATTATGTCTTTTGGAGAAGAGAGAAACAATTTATAGGAAATCTTAACAAATACTAACCATTAAGAATGAATGAATAAGTGTATAATTTTCTATGCCTATTATTTCTAAGCATTCCTATTATTAAGGAATAAATTCAAGTCACAAACAACAATTTTAACCATCTTAATTTAACTCTCTAGTTACATCTCTTTCTATTTCTGTCATTCTATATGATGTTTACAACAACTTAAACTAGTAACTTGTCCTACATATGGTCTCCAATTTTTACTTCTAAGCTATGACTTTTTGAACTTCCTACTAAACTTATATTCCATATACTCCATATTGTTTATTCTTAAACAAAACCCATGTGCTTCCAATTATTACTTTCCCATTATCATTAAAAAATTACTCGAACTAGTTGACTGAGATGATATTTATTATTTTAATACATTAGAGGTCTTGATTGATTTCTTCATCAAATGCTTGGCATCCAACTTACCAATGTTGGCAGTAGCACCCTCTTGTCAACGGCAAATGCAGAGTTAAGGTGGACCACCAAGTGTCGATGTAGAAGATGTTGATGTATCTCTGGTTTTAAAAACATCCTTTACCAATTTGGGAACACATTTTCTTGAGAAATAATCGTTATTCTTTAGGCTCACTTTATCTGTCTTTGTATTTGTGCTCAGAAATATATTGCATATGTTGAAAGATTGTCATTATAATTTTTAGACTTACTTACAATCTCCAGCATTGTAATAATGTCAGGGTGAAGAGTACAACTTATTCTGGCCTGAACAATCCGAGTTTGTAAGGATGGCAGCAAGATTTGGAGCCAGAATTGTCCCTTTTGGTGTAGTTGGAGAAGATGACGTTGGTAAAGTAAGTTTTGGTCTTTTTCTGAGCCAATCATTTCCTTCATGAAGTTATTGCATCTTTTTATCGAAAGCATAATTCTATTAAACTTATAATTTTTAAATACTTTTGTGTATGAACTTTAGGGTTTAATTTTCGTTAGCTGTGAGTGAAATGCATATTTTTCGCTAACATTGAAGTTTTTTTTTTTTTTTTCACTTTTACTACAAAACACTTAACACAATTTAATCCTTATACGAGGCATGAATTTCTATCATAAATTTTCAATTTGGTTTCTACTGCATAAATTTATTAAATCAATTTCTACATTTGCAAACAAGTTTAGTTTATGTGTCATGACTAGTTTTTAACAATTCTATGTTGACAGTTAAAAGTTTAAACATTCTTAGGTTAGTTTCTACTTATTTAAGTATATTTAATTCGGTTACTATTCTTCATTTAAATGTGCGTGAATGAAAACCAAATTAAGAGTATTTTACACAATAAGGACTAAACTAAAGATTCACTAGTACAAAAAGGATCTTCATCGTCGGTTCTAAGAGACATTTATCGTCGGGTACTGAACCGACGTTGACCCAGGAGACGTTGATCATGACGTCGGTTAACAAAACCGACGTTGTGTTAAACACAACAATGTCGGTTAGCACACCCAAACCGACGTGAGATTCGCTAAATTGCTTACATAACTGGGTTCCAGGCCACGTCAGTTAAGGCACAAAACGACGTTGTAGAGGAATCACAACGTCGGTTGGAGCCTTTTAACCGACGTGGTGATGCACCTGAAATTTGAAAACAGATGCATCACAACGTCGGTTAAGAGGCTCCAACCGACGTTGTGATTCTTCCACAACGTCGTCTTGTGCCTTAACC
>Ga0209489_110026_pt1 | contig 11119 bp, 6 predicted proteins | sample SiratrowhiteBW_FD_187527 | JGI IMG/M metagenome (GOLD analysis project Ga0209489, IMG submission 187527) | Root nodule microbial communities of legume samples collected from California, USA - Siratro white BW (SPAdes) (version 2) | ecosystem: Host-associated > Plants > Roots > Nodule | place: USA...
AAAGTATATCTATCTCTCTAACAATAAAATAGAATTTAGTCACAAAAACAGTAGAATGTATTTAATCATTGCCAGTATATCAATATTCGTATTTCTTTCTTAAATAATTTCATTATAAGTATACCAAAATATATATATATATATAGTACATGCGGGTTGAGTAAAATTATTTCTTAAGAAAAAATACGTGATAAGAAAAAAAATAGTTACGTAGTTATTCTTTTTCATCATATTCAACAGAATATCAAGCACTTGCGATAAAAAAAAATAATAATACGTAAATAAAAATATTTGACAGCCCTTTCGGGTATTGGACGGAACAAAAACTTCTGTCAAATAATTAATCTTGAATTTGGAAAAATTTGGTTTCACAAAAGGTCGATCATTCATTAACATTAAGAGTTAATTCATTATTATATGACAACACTGTTATAACTAAAATTACACACACACACACACATATATATATATATATATATATATATATATATATATATATATATATATATATATATGTTTAGAATAAGTAATCAATAAGTAATTATATTAATTAATAAATTATAAGACTACTATTAATTAGTTGGGTAAAATCTTATTGAAGAACAAATTGTCATGAAATGACAAATTGTATTTTTTTTTTAAAAGTAGAAATTTATTTATCGGTGACTAAATTAGATTCTCTTAAAACGTATTTGGTAGCTACAAGTAATATATGATAATTAAGAAAAAGAATGGGTAAAAATATATTACTTATATTAATGATTTATTTGAAGACGGTGCATTCACGACCCAAAATATTTACTTATATTTCCATAACTTCTAAATCAAAATTCTTCAACTTTTGTATTTTAAACAAACGCGATTACTGCAATCTCTATTTTATTTTAAATTTTAAAATGACACTGTTAGCCAATTAAATTCTTTTATACATACATTTTGATATCATCTTCTTCGTTCATCAACATTAGCGTTTTTATATCTAGATTCTTCATTCATCCATCCACTAAATTCTAAATTTATTTGTGGCCATTGCTTGTTACTAGGAATTTTTTTATACGAGGACATGTTTGATTGCTCAAAATATTTATTTAAACTTTTCGGGAATAAATATAATCTAATATTTTATTACCCACCGCATTGAATAATTTAATAATTTAGTAATATAAAATATTAAATTGTTTAACAAAAGTAATATTTTTAAACTTTAATTAAGAGAAACCAAATTTAAAATATTTAGTAATATTTTAAACTTTAAACTTTAATTAAATTTTAAACTTTAATTGGAAAATATTTTTATTCGTGCGAAAGTTTAACAGATGCGACACTTGCTCAGAATAAGAAGATTTGAACACTTTAACATACCTCTGAACTCGACAGGTTGTCTCGTATGAAAGCCATTGCATTGTGAGAGCAAGTCTATCACACTCCGAACTGTAATGCATGCTTTTATTTGTCCTGGTGCATGTGATGACTTTGTTAGTTGGTATCCTATTATAATAGTGGATAGGTGTCCAACAATATAATTTGGATAATGAAATGCGGAGACATGTTGGTTGAGGATCAAATTCTCAATAATAGTTTTTTTTAATATAGTTCGAGCATTCTTTAGGTGTTTTTATTTATTTATTTATTTATTTATTTTTTAATTATTAATAAAAAAATGCAAAAAGTGATGTTTAGCAAAATTTAATCTCTAGCTCCTTATTCTTTCTAAACATCTTAATTTTCTGTCTTAATTTTCTCATATTTTATATTTCATTGTCAACAGAATTATTGGCATTAATGAACTAATTATTAGAAATAATTATGTTGAGATTATATATTTATATTTAATATTTATCCTCTTAATTAGCTGTAAATGTAAATAGGACAGTTTAGCTAATTTAGTGGGTTGAAATTCAACCTGACAGCTTGTAATTACAGTATATATATTTGAGAGATCAGAATGAAAAGATATAGCTTTTTGACCAAATCTTTCTTGGTTAACATGGTATCAGCCTAGGTTAAAATCCAAGAACCTAGTCTGTTTTTTTATCTCTCTCACGATCTTGTTCCTGTTCTAGTTTTTTTTCTCTTCTGTTTCTCGCTCAATTTGTTGTTCTTTTTCAATTCCTATTTCCCTAGATCCATGTCTACCGAAAAGCATGAAGTCTTGTTGGTTCGCCTTAATGGCAAAAACTACTCCGCTTGGGCATTCCATTTCGAGATTTTCGTCACAGGAAAGGATTTGTGGGGTCATGTTGATGGCAACACTCCAGCCCCTGACAAAGACGCAGATAACATTGCACTTGCCAAATGGGTAGTCAAAGATGCTCAAGTCATGTCCTGGGTCCTAGGTTCTGTTGATCCCAACATTGTCCTGAATCTTCGACCTTACAAAACAGCAGCCACAATGTGGAATTATTTGAAGAAAGTCTACAATCAGAACAACGCCGCTCGGAGGTTCCAGCTTGAACATGACATAGCTCTCTTTAAACAGGATAGTCTTCCCATCTCTGATTTTTACTCTCAATTCATGAATCTGTGGGCTGAATACACCGATATAGTTTATGCAGACTTGACTCCTGAAGGTCTAAGTTCTGTACAATCTGTTCATGAAACAACTAAACGAGATCAATGTCTTATGAAATTGAGATCTGAATTTGAAGGCATTCGGTCCAATCTCATGCATCGAAATCCTGTCCCATCATTGGATGCGTGTTTCAATGATCTGTTACGTGAAGAAAAACGTCTCCTTACGCAGTCCATCATAGAAGATCAAAAATTCTCTACTGTTCCAGTGGCATATGTAGCCCGAGGAAAATCAAGAAGTCATGACATGAGTTCTGTTCAATGTTTTTGTTGCAAGCAATTGGGACACTATGCTTCAAACTGTCCAAAAAAATTTTGCAACTATTGCAAAAAAGATGGACATATTCTTAAGGAATGCAAAATCAGGCCACCAAAGCGAAATGTCACAGCTTTTACAGCCTCAGTTGATTCATCTATTCCTAACAATTCAGCCAATCTAGCACCGGTTCAACCAAATGTTTCTACTACTACTTCAACAGTGACTTCTGAAATGGTTCAACAAATGATCGTTTCCGCATTCTCTGCTCTCGGATTCTCAGGTAAATCCTCTTCCTCTTGGTATTTTGATTTGGGGGCTTCCAACCACATGACCAGCAATGCCCAGTTTCTTACTAATACCAAAAAATATTTTGGAAATCTCAAGATACATACTGCTGATGGAAATCAATTGCCTATCACATCCACTGGTGATATTTCTTCATCTCTAACAAATGTTTTTGTCTCTCCTGGTCTCACTAGTAATCTCCTTTCAGTTGGTCAATTAGTCGAGAATGATTGTCAAGTACAATTCTCACAATCTGGTTGTCTTGTGCAGGACCAACAATCAGGGAAGATAATCGCGAAGGGGCCTAAACTTGGACGTCTTTTCCCAATTCAGTTCTCATTGCCTCAAAGTCTTTCTCTTCCTTTAGTTTCGTGTAATTCTGCTATTGTTGATTACCAAATGTGGCATAAGCGTCTTGGACATCCAAACGCAAATGTACTTCATGACTTGCTAAAATCTAGTTTTCTTGGAAATAAACACATTCCATCTCTTAATTCTGTTCATTTTGATTGTATTCCTTGTAAGCTTGGTAAAAGAAAAATTTTGCCTTTTCCAACACATCAGTCTCATGTAACCCAACCTTTTGATCTCATCCACAGTGATGTTTGGGGCATGGCACCAGTTATATCTCATGCTAATTACAAATATTTTGTAACTTTTATTGATGATTATAGTCGTTTCACCTGGGTCTATTTTTTGCGATCAAAAGTTGAAGTCTTTTCCACCTTCAAATTTTTTCATGCTTATGTTCAGACCCAATTTTCATCAAAAATAAAAATATTTCGCTCTGACAACGGAGGGGAATACATGTCACACTTATTTCAGGAATATTTGCAATCCAATGACATTATATCTCAAAGGTCATGTCCCTCAACTCCACAACAAAATGGAGTAGCGGAAAGAAAAAACCGTCATTTGCTCGATGTTGTCCGCACCCTTTTGTTGGAGTCTCATGTGCCTTCACGATTTTGGTGTGAAGCCCTTTCCACCGCTGTCCATCTTATAAACAGATTGCCATCTCCGTCAATAGGTAATGAATCCCCTTTCATTCGGTTATATGGTCACCCACCAAATTACTCTACTCTTCGTATCTTCGGTTGTGTGTGTTATGTTCATCTTACTCCACAAGAACGCACCAAGCTCAGTGCACAATCTGTTGAATGTGCTTTTCTCGGATATTCTCCTCATCAAAAGGGCTTTCTATGTTATGATCCTAACCTTGGTCGGATTCGTGTATCTAGAAATGTCATTTTCCTAGAAAATATATATTTTTTTGCATCACATCATGACTTCGTCTCTTCTCCAGTTTCTGTTTTGCCATTGTTTTCTAACTCTCCTTCGGATCCACAATCTTCTAAACCTCTCTTGACCTACAAAAGACGTAGTACTGCAACTCAAAATCAACCAACAGTTGGGCCCCCTCAAGATAATTCCTTGGCTGCTGGTCCAGTAGAAGAAGAACCAGAACCAGCTCCTCTACGACGCAGCTCACATGATAAAAAACCCCTAGAAAGGTATATCACTTGCATGACATCGTCATTATCCTCTGTTTCTCTTCCTTCATCTTATAAACAGGCCATGGAGAATGATTGTTGGCAGAAAGCTATTGAAACAGAACTTCTTGCCTTGGAAGAAAATCAAACTTGGGATATAGTGTCATGTCCCTCATCTGTTAAACCTTTAGGCAGCAAGTTTGTGTTCTCCATAAAGTTGCGCTCGGATGGATCCATAGATCGATACAAGGCTCGTTTAGTTGTGCTTGGAAATAAGCAAGAATATGGACTTGACTATGATGAGACGTTTGCTCCGGTTGCCAAGATGACAACTATACGCAATATTCTTGCTATTGTTGCGTCACAAGCTTGGCCACTACATCAAATGGATGTTAAAAACTCATTCCTCCATGGTGATCTTAAGGAGGAAGTTTACATCAAACTTCCTAATGGTATGCCTACGCCCTCACCTAATACTGTTTGCAAACTAAATCGATCTTTATATGGATTGAAACAGGCATCGAGAGTTTGGTCTGAAAAGTTTCGATCGACACTACTTGGTTTTGAATTCAATCAAAGTCAGTATGATCCATCTCTTTTCCTACAAAGGACTCCTAAAGGCATTGTGGTGCTTCTTGTTTATGTGGATGACATTGTCGTCACAGGTTCTGATCAAGATGCTATTTCTAGAATCAAACACTTGCTGCATTCAACTTTTAAAATGAAAGAGTTAGGCCATCTCACTTATTTCTTGGGTTTAGAGGTGCATTATCATCATGAAGGTGTTTTCCTAACTCAACAAAAGTATATTCAAGACTTGGTACAGCTAGCTGGACTCACAAATGCCACTCCTGTAGACACTCCCATGGAAGTTAATGTTAAATATAGAAGAGATGAAGGTGACCTTCTTGATGATCCCACTCAATATCGCAAACTGGTAGGAAGTCTTATCTATGTCACTATCACTCGCCCAGATATTTCTTTCGCTGTACACACAGTTAGTAGGTTCATGCAAGCTCCACGACATTTCCATCTTTCAGCGGTACAACGAATCATTAAATACCTCTTCGGCACTCCAAGGCGAGGTTTACTTTTTCCTGTTGATTCATCAATCAAACTCCAAGCATATAGTGATGCCGATTGGGCTGGATGTCCAGACACAAGAAAATCTACTATTAGCTGGTGTATGTTCCTAGGAAATGCTCCTATTTCATGGAAATGTAAGAAACAAGATTCAGTCTCAAAGTCATCCACTGAAGCAGAATATTGCGCCATGTCTGCCGCTTGTTCTGAAATAATATGGTTGCGTGGTCTTCTTGCTGAGCTTGGATTTTCTCAACAACAACCAACTCCGCTGCATGCTGACAATACCAGGGCCATTCAGATTGCAACAAATCCAGTTTACCATGAACGGACGAAACACATCGAAGTTGATTGCCACTCTATTCAAGAAGCCTGTGATAGAAGAGTCATCAATCTACCACATGTCTCAACATCTGTTCAGATTGCTGACATTTTCACTAAAACCTTGACCCGTCAGCGACACAATTTTCTACTTGGCAAATTGATGATTGTAGATTTACCAGTATCAATTTGAAGGGGGATGTCAACAGAATTATTGGCATTAATGAACTAATTATTAGAAATAATTCTGTTGAGATTGTATATTTATATTTAATATTTATCCTCTTAATTAGCTGTAAATGTAAATAGGACAGTTTAGCTAATTTAGTAGGTTGAAATTCAACCTGACAGCTTGTAATTATAGTGTATATATTTGAGAGATCAGAATGAAAAGATATAGCTTTTTGACCAAATCTTTCTTGGTTAACATTCATAAAATAAATTTAAATAATCAAACATCTGAGACTTAGATTACCAGTAAATCTAAAAGAAAATATTGATCTAATACCTAAGACTTAGACCGTCATCGAATCTAAGAAAAATGATTGGAGTAACTTCAAACATCCATACCGAGTGTCTACCAGCAGTTCCAGTGTGTACTCAAACAAGCATAACTTATACATTATTTGAAATGTATAACATCAACTTCCTCATTCAATAATTCACATCAATACCCATTCATCAAATTCATCTTTATAATTCATCAACTTCATTCATTCAAGAACTTCTTTAACATTATAACAACATACATCTATTAAACTCATGAAATTCATTTCCCAATCAAAACAATTCAAGTTCATGCAAAATCAATTCCTACAAAGAATCTTTGAATTGGTGACCACTTCACCCACACATCCAAATATTCTAATATAAAGTTTTATTTGAGGTAAAAACTAGCTTTCCTTACCTCAGACAATGATCTCCTATCAATTTCTTCAATCAGGCAACAACACCAGTCCAACTCTATAAATTTAGAATAAGTTATCCAAATAACATCAACTTTTAGTATAATCTTAATCAAGTTAAGAGGAACACTTTTCTCAATTGTTCCACTAATATTAATGACAAAAACTTAAAGAAAACAGAGAACAAAAGGATCCTCACAGTAAATAGGAACTTACTCTAATTGAGATTCTGATCGGTTAAAAATGACCTTAGGATCCTCAGTTACTACGGGGCTTGATCAACTTCTAGAACAGAGGAAATATAGAGGTGAAAATCAAGAGCAGGAAAAGAGAGATATGGAAGGTGAGAGAGAGAGAAAGTGAAAAGGGTGTGTTTTTGTGGTTATCCTTATTGGGGTGAAGGGTTAGATTTAAAGTTAGAAGTACATTCTCAACAAATTAGTTTTACTCCTAAACAATATCAAACATTGTTAGCCCTTCTATAACAGTCTAAATTCAATGACAATGTTTCTAATCAAATTTCTATTATTCCTTCCAACATGACAATAGTGGTGAGAAAATTCTTTATTCTTTTAGTTCTTAGATTCTTGATAGTGATACTACTGATCATATTTGTTCATCTTTGACTTATTTCACTTCATATAATCAATTTAATCTTATTAGTAGCAAATTATCGAACGAAAATCAAGATATTGTCAATTATTCTGGAAGTATTTTTCTCAATCAAAATCATTATCATGTCATAGATGATGATGATGATGATGATGATGATGATGATGATGATGATGATGATGATGATGATGATGATGATGATGATGATGATGATGATGATGATAATAATACATATCATTATAAATTTTGACATCTCAATTAAACTTATACTTCAAATATCAACCATCTTGGATGAACAAAGTAAAACTCATGAATGGAAAAATCATCGTACAATCTAAAAATCTATTATTCCCAAAATCTAGTTTGTCACCTCAGCATATAGATAACACATTTTTGAATTAATATTTTAGGTCGAAGATATGATTTATATACCAGCCAAAGTTTATGTAAATTTTATTTAAAACTAAAGAAATTGTTAGATACAAAATCAAGTTTTAGAAGATTTCTTTAAAAATACATGAATTATGATTATACTATAAATGAAATTATAAATATTTGTTTTAGTTTAATTAGTAAATAAATTACGAGTTTCAAATGTTAAACAGTATAATTGTTTGGATAGGTTGAAAAAAACTTTATTAATGTTTTTAAATTATATCAAGACTTTAAAATGAAATAGAAATAATATATTATAATTTTAAGAAATTTTTTAACAGGAAACTCTCAAACTTTTGAACAGTAGACCCTAAAATTTTTAACACCATAATGATTTTGTATTAAAATTTACACGCATATAATGTTTTAATTTTATTTAAGTAATTTAAATAATTATAATTTGTATTGTGTTATTTGAAATATGAATACTAAAATTAATTATAATTAATAGTTATAATTAAATAATTCAATATGTTAAATTGTGAATTTTATTATTTTATTTAATTAAAATATTAATTAAATAGTTAATGTTTATAAAAAATATTTATATGGTTAATGTATTTTATATATATATATATATATATTAACATATTTAAAAAATATGTAAAACTTGATTGGCATTGAGATTATAATGAAAAAAAAAATAGTAAATAAATGTTATACTTCATTAATTTTATGGAATATATTACACGTATTAGGTATATATGAATGTATGAATCTGTTATATTCATGTAAATGTAATGTTGGTTATAGTATCACATACTTTAACATGTATGATTGAATTAATATTTTATATTGAAAATATGACTAATGAACGTAAGTTATACTAACCATATAATTAACCTAATTACTTCTAATTTAATTTATGAGAATCTTTACCTATGATAGTTAACTTAATTTAAGAGTTATTGATTTGTAAATTATAATTTTTTTATTTTTATTTATAGTTTAAATTAATTTTTATAAACAATACATAAATATTATATCAGAATATTAATATGTTATATGAAGAAAAAAAATATAACTTGTAATAATTTAGAGTTATTTATTTTATTTGTTGTTACTATAGTTACAATCAATAATAAGTAATAAGTAATGATATACATTCATAAATGGTTGGATTTAATAAATATAAAATTAGAGTTTAACATATTTATTAAATAACAAATTGTTTTACATTTAAGTATATATTTAGAAAATTATCTTAAAAGAGAAAAAATTTGATAGATAATAATATTATTGTTTGATTTGATTATAGTGCAAAAACTTTATTAATCATCGTACATCTTTTAATGTGATACTAACACACTAAAACAAAATAGAAATACAATATTGAAAAATGATGTATACATAAAATATTAATTTATTATAATCCAGAAACTATATAAGTAATTGTACATGTTTTAAAATTTGACCAAGACAATAAAATGAAATAGAATTAATATTTTATTAAGTTTAGAAATTTTATTAATATTTATATATGTGTCGGTTAGATTGACGTTATTTAGTATGTGTTGTTTGTGTCGGCTAAAATGCTATTCAACATTACATCAACCAGGCCGAAATGTGTCATAAATTTTAGAGTTCATTTTCCCTTTCTTTTTGTACTTGGTGTTCCAGCGTCGCGACTCTCCTCTGCTCTATTCTATGCACAATCTTTCGGTCTACTTTGCCTCCAATCTTCGATCCTCGGTAAGATTAAATTTCTTTTTGGCATTAGAAATTGATTTTTATCGATTAATTTTGTATCACTGATTTAAGAAATTGTTATATTTTCGTGGCTGCCGTCGGTTATTTTCCAGACGGTGGTATATTTATTTTGTTTTCATTTTAGTTTAGTTTGGGGCTCGTTTTGTTTGAGTTGGATGAATATGTGGTAGGGGGTGATGATCCTCTCACGAATGCAGTCTCTGTAATTGGTTTTGTATTGCTTCTCGTGGTGATCTTCATTTGCATAACATCACAAGGTAAGTTCGTGTTAAATTTTTTTGTTCTATATTGTTGAAATTTTGTGTGGAATTGATTTTTGTAGCTTGTTGATATAAAAAAACCTTAATTTTTCTCGTATTTTATAGTTTATAAGAAAATTTTACTGAGTGTTTTACTTGCTTTTATCACGTCAGTTATACATATAGTAATTATTATTATTAAAAAAATCATTGAACTTGTGTTGCTTGTGAGTTTTTAGATATATGAAAAATGATAGTGAAATACTTTTTGAATCGTTAGATAAAAAAATAGTTACATTTTTTTAGTAAGATAAATATAAAAATTTATTCAATAGGTGATATAAAAAGTGTACTTTATGAGCTTACCATTATTAGTGATTTTGTTAAACATGGCATGCAGTGATATAGGTAATTGAAAGGTATAAGAGATTTGAGTAGGAATATAATGGTTGAAGAGGTTATTTATTTGATAGAGAAAGCATTGCAATTATTGTTGTATTAGTATAATATAGCAACGCAAGTACTTCTTCAGTTTTATTTATCTCCCACTATTTCCTCCTCCTGGTTATGGCCGTGTTTGCCCTGGCTGCCGTGGGTTTGGCCATACTTTGCATATCACTGCACTTGTTTGCCCTGGTGGTCGTGATCGTGGTCCTGGGCAGGGTCTTTTGATATTTCTAATTTGAGCTTCTTCTGCAGGATCAACAGTTTCACCAACTCCAGATTCTTCTGCAGGATTAATGGCTACACTGATTCCTTCTTCTTTTACAGAATCAACGGTTTCACCAATTCCAGCTTCTTCTGCAGGATTCATGGCTACACCACCCTCATCTCCAACTACCACACTTATAAACAACAATACACTAATTACTATCACTCTCATTTTCTCCCTCAATTTATTTTCCTAATCATAAACTAATTTAGCTTGCTGCTTAGCTACATATATTTTACCATATATATAGAAACCAAAACATGTTTATTATAAAAAAAAATTAAAATTATAACGACCTTTCATCTTTATATACATAACGTGGCTCATTTGCTTTTCAAGAGTTAAAAATATATCTATCTCTCTAACAATAAAATAGAATTTTGTTACATAAACAGTAGAATGTATTTAATCATTGCCAGTATCTATATAAGTATTTCTTTCTTAAATAATTTCATTATAAGTATAGCCGTATATATAAATATATATATATATAT
>Ga0209489_110027_pt1 | contig 11117 bp, 5 predicted proteins | sample SiratrowhiteBW_FD_187527 | JGI IMG/M metagenome (GOLD analysis project Ga0209489, IMG submission 187527) | Root nodule microbial communities of legume samples collected from California, USA - Siratro white BW (SPAdes) (version 2) | ecosystem: Host-associated > Plants > Roots > Nodule | place: USA...
ATATATTGAAAACCTAAAATAACATTTAGTTTGAGACTTATTTCTTCTTACATGATCATTACTATGGGAAACAAGAATAATAAATAATACTGCAGAATTAAAATAACACTTAGAAATTTATATCTGGAATACAACAAAATCGTGATAGAATTATGGATTTCAAAGTGGATAACTCGGGTATATAAAAAATATATAAAAAAATAGTTTCTAAGATGAATCTTTGTTTTCTTAAATAGTGATTGAGAGGTTGGTTTTGATACACTTAATAATCTTACATTGCTTAAAAGTTGAAGTAAAAGACAATTTAAATATATTTTTCTCACTTGATCTTCCAAGTCATTTTTTAAGAAAAAAACCATAATAGAGTGTTGTTCTCAAAATATATTAGATGTTGTAATTAACCTGATGATATTAACTCAATAAACTTGAGATTGAAGCACTTCTAATAAAAACATGCAATACTTATTTTTCCCTAATTAGAAATTAAAATAAGAAGGTATAAAATTGTTAAGTGGAACTAACATAGCATTAAATATAAATTAAAAGCATTTATTAATATATTAAATAAATGCATTGGGTAGCATTAATTATATTATCTTAATAAGATATTAAATATAAATTAAATGCATTTATTAATATTATCTAATATATTAAATATATGCACTTGGTAGCATTAATTATATTATCTTAAGAAAAATTATATTTAATAAATATAATAGTATTATTGTTCGATGATTAAATAAATAAGTGTGTAATAATGTCTTTTTCAATGGATATTGGTCCACTAGTGTTATCATATTTTTCATTAGATTAGGGATCTTTCATCTCTCTAAATGTAAATGTAGGTAAAGTTTAGTTAAGATTGTTTATGCCAAGGATTTAACATAGGTAGTGTACGAAATATTTGATCTTGATTTAAAATATAATCAATTATATCCAACTCCCTTTTTATAATTATAATTTATTTATAATATATATATATATATATATATATATATATATATATATATATATATATATATATATATATATATTAACATGTTAAATTTATAAACATTTTAAAAAAAAATTCGTAATAAAGTATTAGTTAGATATTCAATACATTGATCTAATTGTTTATTTTGAAAATCGTTCATAAATGTTTTATAAGACTTTTGTTAAAATAATCAATAATTAGTAAATTATTTCTCTAATCAAAGTGGAATACATTACTATCTCATGTTTGATAAAAGTACATAAAGTCACTCCTACTTATATAATGAGTCTTGATTATCCTTTTATCTCCTTCTCATATTGAACACAAATTATTTTGTAATATTAAGTCATTTATGACTTCTTTTTGAAATACACTATTTTACCTTGATTGAAGAAAAAAATTTATTTGAATCTAATTACAAAGAAACTTACAGTCTAGAGAATATAATATTAATCACTCCTTTTACTAGAGAATAACTTTATATAACGAATATTTCAAATAGAATTTGTTAAATTCTAGGAAAGAAAGAAACATTGAACTAAAAAAAATTAATCAATACAAGATTTAATATTCTCTAAAACAAAGATATGATAAGAGAATAAATGAAAATTTCATGGATATCATATATATATATATATATATATATATATATATATATATATATATAATATATATATTTATAATTATATAGAATTTAATTCTTATTTATATATTTATAACAATATTTCTTTTTATATATATCAACTCTTTATTTTTGTAATTATGATATCTTCCTTAATGTTAGAGCATATAAATCATATGTATCAAAGTTGTTATAAATATAATACATCATAAGTCATCTTAAAGACTTGGTAAATATATGTTATTAAACTATTCATTAGATTTGATAAATCTAGTGGTGATATTTTCAAACACTATTTTTTCCCTTCTGAAGTGATGTTCCACCTCATTATGTGTTCATTTCTCTAAAAAAAACCAAATTAGAAATAATGTATAACCATGCTTGATTGTCATTTACAAGGACTAGACGTAATATATTATACAAAGTTATATATATGTATATAATATTGTATGATGAAAATAAATGTGTACATTCATTTCTATCTTAATAGTTGTATTCAAATTTATTTTACTTTATATCTACAACTTTTATTATTATTATTATTATTATTATTATTATTATTATTATTATTATATTATAACTTTGGTTGAAAAATTCTACCGTGTCATATTACTAGAAAGAGGAGGGATTAAAATCATCATAAAATAAAGAAAATAATCAGTGTGACTCTCGATGAAAAATTCTTCTCGTTTTATCCATAAGGAGACAACCATCACAAGAGAATTAGAGAATGAAGAAAACATAATGGGTAGAAGCACATCTAGTTTGAATTGAGAAGAAACTTGCAACCAAACTGAGGAACATGGGTAGAGAAAATGAGACACTCATGAAGGAAGAATATTTATGAACAACAAGGTTTCAAAATAAACACAAAAGAATGATGGAGGACAAAGATAATTTTATATAAATATTTAATGTGTATAGAGGAAGAAACCCATTCTTTCACAACATATGCACAATGACACTCATAGAAAAGAACAGTCATTAATGATGTGTTCATGATTACCTACAAAAATGAATATTAAAAGTATATTATACCATGATTGTTCATAAATGTTACTCACAAATGGAACAAAAACTGTATTAGAAAAAAAATAATTATCATATTCAAACACAACAAATTCTATACTCTTGAATCAATGCATGACTTCTAGCTCTTTTAACATTTGTTGTTCCTTCATGTGTTACTGCAAGTGTTTCTCACATTTTCTTTGTTGAGTTGCACTGAGGCATTATAAAAAATTCATCAACATTTAGATGCACTCTTCGAAAAAATGAAAATAATTCAAATTTATCCCTTTAAATGTTCCCAACGATGCTTTCTAAAGTATAATATATGTTATCTTAGATTGAACTAAAAGTTCAATTCATAGAAGATTTGTAAAATATGTTTAAAACTTATTTAGATTTATTTAATCAATTATGTAAATTTGTTAATCGATTATTCTAAAAGGAAGGTGAATATAAGGAAAAAATGTTCTTTATATTTAACTAGTTAATTTATTATTTGTCTCCTTATTTTTTGAAAACAATCAAGAACATGTTGATCAATTGCTAAGTGTGTTAATTGATTATTTTTAGAGAAGAACTAATTCAATTATTTATCTATATTTTAATCCATTATCAAAACTAATAATCGACCACTGATAATTATGATTGAATGATTGGATAATATATTGTTGTTGTTTCTCTATTTTTCTATATTGTTTTACAATTTGGGAAAGTTTAAAATATTATCATTAGAAATCATAGAATTATGTATAGATAGTTACAAACATGCATTAGGATGTAGAGTGCAAATAATCTTATAAACCTTGGGCCATGGAGGGTAGTCAAAGATTGTTGTGGGATTGTTGTAATGATATGCCAAAAAATATTAAATTAAGAGGTAAAGCAATCCATTCAGTGATATTGTATCCATGGAATAAGATGACCAACCAGCGACTATTTCTACAACTTGGATTTTAGATTATAGTGAGGCTAAAATTTTACAACTTGGATTGAATAATTGAGTCAAATACTAGTAGCTCATTCTATATTTTTTTTTTCTATCTTTCTAGTAAGGACACGAATTTTCCTGGATCACATTAAGTTACCTATAATTCACTATACACCATTATTAAACTTGAAGATTGAAGCATGCTCTAATAAGCAAGTTAAATATAAAAAGATTGATCGATTAAAATAATGACATGTTATTAATGAGGACCCGTTGTCTATTAGTCAGAAGCAAATTCATAAAATGAACTCTCAGTTCCAGTTCATCCGGGAATTTATTGATGTAATCCTCCACTACCTACCCCTTTAACAACAGTTTGCTCAACATATTTTTCAGCAAAAAGACCGTCACCAACAAAATCATTAGAAGGAGAATGAATAAGCATATGACAATTAACATAATTCATCCCATAATCAGTATACTAATTATTAATTTATAAAAGAATAATGAGACATGTGTTAGGATTTTATTGTGTCATTTGAATATTTGTATTATTCTAGTTGAATTTCTTTGATTAGGAGGTACACTATTATGCTTAAATTTATGTTATTATGTTTGATTTTTTTAGATAAGTTTTCAAATTTTATTTATGAACAGCTTTGATATTGTTTTAAATTATAAAAAAAAAAGAATTCACAACTGCTTCTATATTGTAGTACTGTTTGAATGTATATCATGAATTTATGAACTACTTGAATTGAGTACTCGATGAATAGGCATCAGGAACTTCGGAAGGGTGCTGAAATTAAAAAAGCGTAGGTTATATATGGATACGGACCATATGGGTATGTAATTACATATGAATATTATGTAATTACATATGAATATTATGTACGGATTTATTTACAGGAACTTATTTATAGATTTTGAAGTCCGTATATAAGTTTAACCTACAAGGATTTTACGTATAATTTTTGTCCGTACATAATATGTATGTAAATTCAAATTAAATACAAATTTTTGCATATTAAGTTCAAATTTTGGCCATATGTAAACTGGATTTCTCTTGTAGGATATAAATTGAGTCATGTACTAGTAACATAATGATTAATATAGTACTATAATGCATTTTTATGCTTTATAGTGCACATTGTAGTCTTTTTGTGTTGCCTATCTTTATTTTTATTCTTTTTAATAGGTATATTTATTGGTCCTTAGAATCCTTATGATTTTGTAATATATCTAATTAAAAAGATATTTGATTTCAAGAAAGAAAATTTTCTAACGGTGGTAGTAAGGTGACTAGATCAGACACAAACAAATATGCCCCCATTGTGGTAAAGACCCCAACGGTTAGGAAAGTGTGTGGAAAAAGTGTATTCTTTTTAATAGAAAGCTCGTGGCAAAATTCAATTCACGCTTGATGGAAGAGAATTAAAAACCTAAGCGTATCATATTAAATAAAAATAAAAATACTAAGTCCATATTAAAAAGAGTGAAATCACTGATAAAAAAATCATAATTTACCGCGGTTTTAGAGATCATAGAACACTGGTTCCGAAATCACTATAAATTTTACTGTTATAGAAAATTTTTAACATACTACATTAGTTGAACAACCATTGTAGTATATATTAGAGACTAGCTATTCTTCGAAATATCTTTCCATCTAATTTAAAAAATGACACTATATTTTTATTTACCGTAATTTTAATTTAACCGATATTTTATTCTATCATGTGGTTTTGTACCAGTAAAGTAATATGATATTATCTTATATGGACAATTATTATTCTGACAAATCTATCTACCCAGCACAAAAATATGATCTTTTAAATACTTTTATTTCTTTACGTTTTATATTTATATATCACTAAGGGATGACGAACCTGTTTATAATAAATGTACATATTAATATATCGTATAGGGTTTTGTTTTATTGAACTTCTGAAGTAGAATAAACCATATTATATGATGCAACTTTATTAAAACGACGTGTCAAAAAAACATGTTATACAATATTTTACATAAACTAAGAAAAACAAGTAAATAAATAAAAGAGAATAACAATTTATAAAATTAATCTTATTATTCATTTTCTTTTACTTGAAAGATGTAATAAAACCTTATTTTACCAATTATTAGGCTCTTTTACACAAGAAAAAAAAAAGACTAATAAACAGGTGGAAGTGAACAATAATCCCACAAAATTAATCTATCACTAAAATTAAAAGTTAAAATGATACTTATATAATAAGGATACAAGTAGAAAGTATATATAATATTATATTGAAAAATTAAAATAACAATTAGTTTGAGACTTATTTCTTCTTACATGATCATTACTATGGGAAAAAAAATTATAAATAATATTACATAGAATAGAAATAACACTTAGAAACTTGTTTGTCGTTCTTCTTATATAGAATATTTATTTGTTGTCAATTTGAGAGAATAATATATCTAACAGATTTATTTCAGGAATACAAATTTCTAAAGGGATATTGTTTTGTAAATATTATTTGTATCATTGTATGCATAATTTTGAGGGTGAGGGTGAGACTTCTCGAAGGATCATAAACACTAAAGTCTCCGCTTATTTGAGTAATGGTATGAATAGTTTAAAGACTTTCTACAATCCAATGCTCCTCGTTCGGATACTCCCCGGCAAGTGCATCTCATCTGCCCTCTCATTCTGCCTACACACGTAACCAATTTACAGCATAATTATTAAAACTGATTGACATGCTTTACGATAATATAATCATAGTTTTCATGTAATTTTAAGAAAATATTATGAAACGTATAAGATTATTATTATTATTATTATTGGTTACTCAAAATTGTTGTTATACTACCTTATGAATATTTAGTTGAATAAATTAACTGACCTCTTTCATTTGTCTGCATTTCTTGGATGAGGCTTGGACACAGATCCAACATTATTGATACTTGATTCAAAACATTCTCCATGTGAGGACCAAGGTCTAGAGAAAATAGAGAACACCAAGTCAAAGATTTTGATACTATTAAACAAAAATACTCTTTTATGATGATTCTGAAGCTACCTGTTATTTCATTAATTGAAAACTGAATATCATTCATTTATTGGCATATGATCACTTTCCCTGTTGTCTGTATCGGCAGTCAAGTCAATTACTTCTCTTGCAAAATCACTCTTGCAAACACATTTTCTCCTCGACACACATTACAACTCCATGATCGGAATCTTTTGACAACTAGTGGAGGGAGTGATGGTTCAGTCAGACCCGTTTACTGAATGCGGTAAACATATGCTGAAGTCTATTTGGCGCATTTCAGCAACGTAATCCCTGCATCATTCATAAAGAAGTGTTACAATTCTGAACCTAGCATGTTAAGTCATATTTTTACAAAACAACTTGTGATCTCTGTCCAACTCGTTTTTCATTCAAAATATTTGAGGAAGTTATTTTTAATTCAAAATATTTGAGGAAGTCGGAGGCTTTTGGTACAAAACAGATGGGAAGCGTGTGTTCACATGTATCTGAATCTCACTCTCCACCTGTAGACTTATGGAATTCAGATGCAGAATCAGGAACACAAGTAGGGCCTGTAATGTTACTGGAGTGCCTTCAAACATGGAATATGCAGTAGCAAGAAGGCTCTATCCGTTGTGCAAAAGGTGTTATCTTGCTTTCTCTTAACATAGTATACCAGCTAGTAAAGATCTATTATGATTAATTAGAAAAGAGATATTATATATAATACCTTTGGTACTTTCTTGATTTGATTCTGAGTAATATCATCTACTCTCACAAAAGCATCTTCATCTTCTTCATCTCTATCAACGTCCTCCATTTTTTAAAGTTCTAAATATTCAAAGTTATAGGACTATCTTTGCTTTTGATGAAAAATGAATAGAAAACTCTTGGAGTCTAAGCTATATATAGATGTATACTGAGATGGATATGGAAGGACAAGAAGAAAGGATTATTATAAGTTAAAAATATTTAATAATGTTTTTAATTGAATAATAAATTATTGCCAAAACTAAAAAAAGCAATTAATGTTCAATAAATTAAAACTTGAAAAAGAATTAAGAAATAAAACTTAGAGGATATTTTTATAAAAGAAATTTTTAATTTTCTTGAATCCAAATATGGCAATATTTGTTTCTCATGGTTACTTATTCTAAAAAATAACATTTCAAACAAAGATCGAGAATGTTTGTTACCGATATGTTTTTTATTAACTTTCCTATTTCTTGTTCTATATAACTTTTATTTTTTTTTATGATTTTTTGGTTTAATAGTCTTATCTTTCTTTAATTATAAATTGAAATAACATGGTATACAATTGTTAACATAGCATTAAATATACATTAAATGAATTTATTAATATTATCTAAAATATTAAATATATACAATAGATAACATTAATTATATTATCTTAATAAAAAATGATATTTAATATGTATAATTAATAGTTATATTGTTTGATGAGACTTTTTTTTTACCTAATTAGTACCTTTTTAATTTTTATTTTTCTAAATAAAATCTTTTATTTTTATTTCTCTCAATAAGACTCTTTATTGTTTAGTTTTTGAAATAAAACTCTTTTATTTTTTTATTCTTTAATTAATATACACTCAATACATTAATTATGATTATTATTTTTTTATTTTATATTTTTTTTATGATTTTGTGATTGTATTTTATTATAATAATTTACTAGTTGTATTTTTGTATTAAAAATTGATATTGGAAGAAAAAATTATAATAAATTATAAAATTGTTATTTAAGTTAAAATTTGTATTTTTTATTTGTTGAAAATATATCAAAATAATTAATAGCAAAAATAAAATAAAATTGTTAAAGTATTTTTGCAAATAAATATTAATTAAATAGTTTAAAAATTTCAAATAAAATTTAATTTATTTATGAATTGCTTTTAAATGTTATGGTTTTTACTTAAAATTTTTAATTATTAAAATGATGTAATACACGTTGAACATAAAGAGGAAAATAAATGACAGTCATATATTCATAAAATAGTTTAGTTAATGGTACACAAAATACTTTGTGTGAAATAAAACATAAATTTTATGTTTATCAAAACTCAAATTTTATCTTTATCAAAAAATCAATTACGTCTTTATCGAAAATCAAATTTTATCTTTATAAAAACTCAAATGATATCTTAATAAAATATCAAATTTTATCTCTATCAAAAACAAAATTTTATCTTGATCAAAAATCAAAATTAATCTTTATCAAAAATCAAATTTTATCTTTATCAAATTTTTATTTGATTTTTGCCATTAATTATTTAGATATTGTTTAAATAAACTAAAAATACAAATTTTAATTAAAATAACAATTTTATAATTTTTTTCTTCCAATATCAATTTTAATATAAAAATACAATCACAAAATTATTATAATTTATTTTAATGTAATTTATTATTCCAAATTTAAATTTATTATAAAATATAAAATAAATAATTTATCATTTTTTTCCTATTATAATTAATTAGTTTAAAAACCTATAATATATTTAATTTTATTTTCTTGGTATTCTTTTTTTAATTTGAATTTAACTATTTTTACATTATTTTTTATCTTAATTTTAATAAACTAATAATCACAATTTTTAATAACTATTAAAAAAAAGTGCTATTGCAGAAAACAAAAAGAATGTTATTTCAAGAATTAAAGAATAAAAAGTGTTATTGAAGAAAATAAAAAATAAAAGGTGCTATTAATAGAAATAAAACCTAAAAAGTTGCTAATTAGGTAAAAAAAGTCGTTTGATGATTAAACAAATAATTTTACAGTAATTTTCTTTTGAGTGGATATTAGTCCACTAGTGTTATGAGGTTTTACCTTAAATTAAGACTATCTTTAGATGTAACTCAGGTAAAGTCTCAAATATTTAGATCTTAGTTTAACATATAACCAATTATATCTAACTCATTAAACATGATGTTCTTACTTGACCCAAGAGGGAATCGTCTACACTGGTGAAGTCGGCGACCGAGTCCAGGATGTTGAACCAAACGGGGGGTCACTTGCAAAAGACTTTTCAACGCTCAAGTCAGTAAGAGCATAAAAGTGTTCTTTTAAGTATGAAGGTAAAAAGTGTATGACCAAGATGATACTTCCTGTATATTGTGATGCCATTTATAAACCTTGTCATTGAAGTCGGCATAATTTCCCATAAAGGTAAGGGATATTTAGAATAACAAATTATTATCCAATCATGTAACCGGCGGTTATAATGAGGTGGTGACAAGATAACTAGGTTGAACCGAGACAGGTACAAGTAAACTTGGACAAGCTACCGGGTAAGTACACATGATTATAGTTTATTTTATAATATATATATATATATATATTGAAATAACATCTCAAACTTATAAAAACATATAAAAAAAAATTGTTACAAAACTATTAGTTACATATTCAATACACTCATATAATAGTTTATTTTGAAAGTCGTACATAAATGTTTTTTAAGACTTTTATTAAAACAATCAATAGTTAGTGTATTCTTTCCCAAATTAAAGTATATAAAATAACTCTTAGTTAAGTTATTATATCCTTCGGGGATAGAATATAACTATTTTGTAATATTAACTTATTTATAACCTTTTTCCAAGTACACAATGTCACCTTGATATAAACACAAAATTGTTTGAATATCTAATTATGAAAATTCACGCTAGAGAAGATATAATATTAATTTGTCCTTATACTAAAGAATAACTTCATATATTGAAAATTTCAAATAAAATTTGTTAAACTCTAGAAAAGAGAAAAAAATTGAGGTGGAAACCATATATTATTTGTATTAAGAAAAAGAAATCAATACAACAAATAAAAATGATTTAATATCTTCTAAAATAAAGATATGATACAAGAATAAATAAAAATGTGTGAATATTATATATATATATATATATATATATATATATATAATTTATATATATATATATATATATATAATATATATATATATATATATATATATATATATATATATATATATTGAAATAACATCTTAAACTTATAAAAAGAATTTGGTACAAAACTATTAGTTACATATTCAATACACTCATAATAGTTTATTTTGAAAGTCGTACATAAATGTTTTTTAAAACTTTTATTAAAACAATCAATAGTTAGTGTATTCTTTCCCAAATTAAAGTATATAAAATAACTCTTAGTTATCCTATTATATCCTTCGGGGATAGAATATAACTATTTTGTAATATTAAGTTATTTATAACCTTTTTCCAAGTACACAATGTCACCTTGATATAAATACAAAATTGTTTGAATATCTAATTATAAAAATTCACGCTGGAGAAGATATAATATTAATTTGTCCTTGTACTAAAGAATAACTTCATATATTGGAAATTTCAAATAAAATTTGTTAAACTCTAGAAAAGAGAAAAAATTGAGGTGGAAACCATATATTATTTGTATTAAGAAAAAGAAATCAATACAACAAATAAAAATGATTTAATATCTTCTAAAATAAAGATATGATACAAGAACAAATAAAAATGTCTGAATATTATATATATATA
>Ga0209489_110031_pt1 | contig 11099 bp, 4 predicted proteins | sample SiratrowhiteBW_FD_187527 | JGI IMG/M metagenome (GOLD analysis project Ga0209489, IMG submission 187527) | Root nodule microbial communities of legume samples collected from California, USA - Siratro white BW (SPAdes) (version 2) | ecosystem: Host-associated > Plants > Roots > Nodule | place: USA...
AAAAATAGAAAAAAAGATGTCAAAAATACAAAAAAAAATCAAAAAGCAAATAGTAAACAATGGAATTCTGAAAATGTTTTGTATTTCAAATATCTCTATTTTTTTTAATAAAAATTCAAGAACTTTTCAGATTTTTCTGATAAAATATATAATTCGTAGAGTAAAGCACCACAAAAATATTTAGAATTTTTAGACAAGTTTGGATAGGTGAAATAGGAAAAAAAATGTCAAAAATGCTAAAAAAATTAATAGTAAACAATGGAATTTATGAAGAATTTTGGATTTCAAATGTCTATATTTTTTTAGAAAAATGTTCCATGATTTTCCAACATTCTTTGATAAAATCTCTAATGCATAAAAGAAAACAACATAAAAATTTCTAGAATTTTTAACAAGTACACATGGATGAAATAGAAAAGAAAATGTCAAAAATAATAAAAAATTAAAAAAAGGCAAAATAGAAAACCACGAAATTTTGAAAAAAAATATTATTTCACATATCAATATTTTTTTAAAAGAACTTCTAGAAATTTTCAGAATTCGTTGATAAAATCTCTAATCCTTCCAATAAAACACTACAAGAAATTCCATAATTTTTTGACAACTTTGGATTGGTGACATAGAAAAAAAAAAGATGTCAAAAATGCTAAATAAATCAAAAAGAAATAGTAAACGATGGAATTTTGGTGAAATTTTGGATTTCAAATACCTGAAATTTTTTTAAATAAAAATCATAGTTTTGCACAATAAAACAAAACAAAAATTTTAAGAATTTTTTGACAACTATAAACAGGTAAAATGTTTTATATTTCAAATATCTCTATTTTTCTTAATTAAAATTCAAGAACTTTTCAGAATTCTCTGATAAAATCTATAATTCGTCGAGTAAAGCACCACAAAAATATTTGGAATTTTTGGACAAGTTTGGATAGGTGAAATATGGAAAAAATGTCAAAAATGCTTAAAAAATGAATAGTAAACGATGGAATTTATGAAGAATTTTGGATTTCAAATGTCTATATTTTTTTTGAAAAATGTTCCATGATATTCTAAAATTCTGTGATAAAATCTCTTATCCATAAAATAAAAGGACATAAAAATTTCCAGAAGTTTTTACAAGTACAGATGGATGAAATAGAAAAGAAAATGTCAAAAATAATAAAAAAAAAATAAAAAGAACAAATAGTAAATCGCTGAAGTTTAAAGAAAAAAATTATTTCATATATCTATATTTCGTTAAGAGAACATATGGAAATTTTTAAAATTCGTTAATAAAATCTCTAATCCTTCCTAAAAAAACACTAGAACAAATTCCATATTTTTTTGACAACATTGGATAGGTGAAACAGAAAAAAAAAAGATGTCAAAAATGATAAAAAATAAAAAAGAAATAGTAAACGATGGAATTTTGCTGAAATTTTGGATTTCAAATATCTCAAATTTTTTGAAAAAAAAAAACAATAGTTTTTGCAGAATTTTTTGGTAAAATCTCTTATCCATACAATAAAACAACACCAATTATAAGAATTTCTTGACAACTACAGACAGGTAAAATAAAAAAAGACGTCAAAAATACTAAAAAATCAAAAAGCAAATAGTAAACGATGGAAATCTGAAAATGTTTTGTATTTCAAATATCTCTATTTTTTTAATAAAAATTCAAGAACTTTTGACAATTCTCTTATAAAATCTATAGTCCATAGAATAAAGCACCACAAAAATATTTAGAATTTTTTGACAAGTTTGGATAGGTGAAATAGGAAAAAAAAGATGTCAAAAATGCTAAAAAAAATAGTAAACGATGGAATTTATGAAGAATTTTGAATTTCAAATGTCCATATTTTTTTGGAAAAAATGTTCCACAAATTTCTAAAATTGTTTGATAAAATCTCTAATCCATAATATAAAAGAACATAAAAATTTCCAGAAATTTTTACAAGTATAAATGGATGAAATAAAAAAGAAAATGTCAAAAATAATAAGAAAATGAAAAGAAACAAATAGTAAAGCACGGAATTTTGAAAAAAAAAATTATTTCACATATCTATATTTTTTAAAAAAGAACTTTTAGAAATATTCAGAATTCGTTGATAAAATCTCTAATCATTCGAATAAAACACTACAAGAAATTCCATAATTTTTTGACAACTTTAAATAGCTGAAATAGGAAAAAAAATGTCAAAAATGCTAAAAAAACAAGTAGTAAACAATGGAATTTATGAAGAATTTTGGATTTCAAATGTCTATATTTTTTTAGAAAAATGTTCCATGATTTTTAAAATTCTATGATAAAATCTCTAATCCATAAAATAAAAGAACATAAAAATTTCCAGAATTTTTACAAGTACAGATGGATGAAATAGAAAATCAAATGTAAAAAATAATAAGAAAATTAAAATAAAAAACAAATAGTACACTGTGGAATTTTGAAAAAAAAATTCACATATCTATCTGTTTTTTAAAAGATCTTTTAGAAATTTTCAGAATTCGTTGATAAAATCTCTAATCCTTCTATTAAAACACTACAAGAAATTCCATAATTTTTTGATAACTTTGGATAGCTGAAATAGAAAAAAAGATGTCAAAAATGGTAAAAAAATAAAAAAGAAATAGTAAACGATGGAATTTTGATGAAATTTTGGATTTCAAATATCTCAATTTGTTTTTTTAAAAAAACCATAATTTTGCATAATTCTTTGATAAAATCTCTGATCTATACAATAAAACAACACAAAAATTTTAGGAATTGTTTGACAATTATAGACAGGTAAAATAGAAAAAAAGATTTCAAAAATACTAAAAAACCAAAAAGGAAATATTACACGATGGAATTTTGAAAATGTTTTGTATTTCAAATATCTCTATTTTTCTTAACAAAAATTCAAGAACTTTTCAGAATTCTCTGATAAAATCTATAATCCGTAGAATAAAACACCGCATAAATATTTAGAATTTTTTGACAAGTTTGGATAGGTGAAATAGGAAAAAAATGACCTAAAAAATGCTAAAAAACAAATAGTGAATGATGGAATTTATTAAGAATTTTGGATTTCGAATGTCTATATCTTTTAAGAAAAATATTCCATCATTTTCTCAAATTCTTTGTTAAAATCTATAATGCTTAAAATAAAAGAACATAAAAATTTCCAGAATTTTTACAAGTACAGATGGATGAAATAGAAAAAAATGTTAAAAATAAAAAAAAAATTAAAAAGACAAATAGTAAACTGCTGAATTTAAAAAAAATTATTTCACATATCTATATTTTTTTAAAAGAACTTTTAGAAATTTTCAGAATTTGTTGATAAGATTTCTAATCCTTTCAGTAAAAAACACTACAAGAAACTACATAATTTTTTGACAATTTTGGATAGGTGAAATTTAAAAAAAGATGTCAAAAATGCTAAAAGAATAAAAAAATTATAAACGATGCATTTTTTTGGTGAAATTTTGGATTTCAAATATCTCAATTTTTTTTTAAAAAAAACAATAGTTTTGTATAATTCTTTGATAAAATCTCTGATCCATACAATAAAACAACACAAAAATTTTAAGAATTGTTTGACAAGTATAGACACGTAAAATTGAAAAAAAGATGTCAAAAAATAATAAATAACAGAAAGCAAATAGTAAACGATAGAATTCTAAAAATGTTTTGTATTTCAAATATCTCTATTTTTCTTAATAAAAATTCAAGAACTTTTCAGAATTCTCTGATAAAATCTATAATCCGTAGAATAAAGCAACACAGATATGTTTAGAATTTTTTGACAAGTTCGGGTTGGTGAAATAGAAAAAAAAAGATGTCAAAAATGCTAAAAGAATAAATAGTAAACAATGGAATTTATGAAGAATTTTGAATTTCAAATGTCTATATTTTTTTAGAAAAATGTTCCATGAATTTCTAAAATTTTTTTGATAAAATCTCTAATCGAAAAAATAAAGGAACATAAAAAATTCCAAAATTTTTTACAAGTACAGATGGATGAAATAGAAAAGAAAATGTCAAAAATAATAAAAAAATAATAAAAAAACAAATATTAAATCGCTGAATTTTAAAGAAAAAAATTATTTCATATATCTATATTTCTTTAAAAGAACTTCTAAAAATTTTCAAAATTCGTTAATAAAATCTCTAATCCTTCCTACAAAAAACACTACAACAAATTCCATATTTTTTTGACAACGTTAGATAGGTGAAACAGAAAAAAAAAAGATGTCAAAAATGCTAAAAAATAAAAAAAAAATAGTAAACGATGGAATTTTGCTGAAATTTTGGATGTAAAATATCTCAAATTTTTTGAAAAAAAAAAATAGTTTTTGCAGAATTTTTTGGCAAAATCTCTGATCCATACATTAGAGTAACACAAATTTTAAGAATTTCATGACAACTATGGATAGGTAAAATAAAAAAAAGACGTCAAAAATACTAAAAAATCAAAAAGCAAATAGTAAATGATGGAAATTTGAAAATGATTTGTATTTCAAGTATCTCTATTTTTCTTAATAAAAATTAAAAAACTTTTCAGAATTCTCTGATAAAATCTATAGCCCATAGAATAAAGCACCACAAAAATATTTAGAATTTTTTGAAAAGTTTGGATAGGTGAAATAGGAAAAAAAAGATGTCAAAAATGCTATAAAAACAAATAGTAAACGATGGAATTTATGAAAATTTTGAATTTCAAATGTCTATATTTTTTTGGAAAAATGTTCCATGATTTTCTAAAATTCTTTGATAAAATCTCTAATCCATAAAATAAAAGGACATAAAAATTTCGAGAATTTTTTACAAGTACAAATGGATGAAATAAAAAAGAAAATGTCAAAAATAATAAGAAAATTAAAAAAAACAAATTGTAAACCACCGAATTTTGAAAAAAAAATTATTTCACATATCTATATTGTTTAAAAAGAAGTTTTAAAAATTTTCAGAATTCGTTGATAAAATCTCTAATCCTTCAAATAAAACACTACAAGAAATTCCATAATTTTTTGACAACTTTAGATAGGTGAAATAGGAAAAAAAATGACAAAAATACTAAAAAAAGAAATAGTAAACGATGGAATTTATAAAGAATTTTGGATTTCAAATGTCTATATTTTTTAAGAAAAATATTCCATGATTTTCTAAAATTCTTTGATAATATCTCTAATCCATAAAATAAAACACTACAAAAAATTACATAATTTTTTGACAACTTTGGATAGGTGAAATAGGAAAAAAATGTCAAAAATGCTAAAAAAAGAAATAGTAAACGATGGAATTTATGAACAATTTTGGATTTCAAATGTCTATATTTTTTTAGAAAAATATTCCATGATTTTCTAAAATTCTTTGATAAAATCTCTAATCCATAAAATAAAAGAACATAAAATTTCTATAATTTTTTACATGTACAGATGGATCAAATAGAAAAGAAAATGTCAAAAATAATAAGAAAATTTAGAAAAAAAAACAAATAGAAAACCGCGGAATTTTAGAAAAAAAAAATATTTCACATAGCTATATGTTTTTAGAAATTTTCAGAATTCGTTGATAAAAATCTCTAATCTTTCCAATAAAAAATACTACAAGAAATTCCATAATTTTTTAACAACTTTGGATAGGTGAAACAGAAAAAAAAAAGTGAAAAATGCTAAAATAATAAAAAATAAATAGTAAACAATGGAATTTTGGTAAATGCAGGACCTATTCCAATTTAAAGAAACTCTAAATCACAAACAAACAAAACACTGAACACTGCAGGACATATCAAATGCATGCACAGATTATGTTGTATAGTAACAGACTGATTGTAACCTTATCCTTATTCTCCAGCTGCAATGATTCCCACACAATGTTGATTTTGTTGACTGCAGTTTATCAATTCTGAATTGATTCTTGATCCTTTTCATGTACTTATTCTTCACTGCACAGCATCTCAACTGTCCAGATATCATTGCCTTCCCAAGAAGCATCTTTTCTGGTGCAGTAATACACATAGATTTTGTTTGCACATCAATCAAACAACTACAGCAGTTTCTGCTTAATATATTGATCTTCAATTAACTGGGACACATTCCAATCAGTAAACTACTTTCAGAATTAATTCACATGTTTGAAATCAATAATGCCCAACTAATCTTTGAGAAAATTGAATCTTTCTTTATTCAAGGGCTTTGTGAATAAATCTGCAAGTTGATTTTTAGAATCAACAAATTGAATTTAGCAATCACCATTAATTATGTGATCCCTTATAAAGTGGTGGCAAATTTCAATATGTTTGGTTTTATAATGGTGAACTGAATTTTTAGTCAAGTTAATTGCAGTTGTGTTATCACAAAATAATGAAATTTTTGAAAGATTAAGTCCAAAATCACTTAGCTGATGTTTTAACCAGATGGTTTGGGCACAACAACTTCCAACAGCTATGTATTCTGCTTCAGTTGTAGATAATGCAACACAGGCTTGCTTCTTGTTGTGCCAAGATATCAAACTAGATCCCAGCAAGTGACATGTCCCACTAGTGCTCTTCCTATCTACTTTGCAACCTGCAAAGTCAGAATCAGAATATCCAACAAGATTTAAAGTTACCTCACTTAGATACCATAGACCAACTTCAGTAGAGATACTTCAAAATTCTTTTGGTTGCCACATAGTGTGATTCCTTTGGTTTAGCTTGAAATTTGGCGCGTAAACACACACTGAACATGATGTCTGGTCTACTTGCTGTCAAATACAGAAGTGATCCAATCAATTGTCTGAACTTAGTTTGATCCACATCAACTCTAGTTTCATCAGCATCTAAATAGCATCCAGTGGCTATTGGAGTGGAAGCTTCTTTGGAGTTTTCCATATTAAATTCTTCAATAATTCCCTACAATACTTTGCTTGACAAAGAAATATGCCATATTCAACTTGTTTAACCTGCAAGCCTAGAAAGAAATTGAGCTCCCCCATCATGGACATCTCAAATTCTCCTTGCATAGTAGCCACAAACATTGTTAAGGTGCTTGCTTTAACCTATACAAGGCCTTCTTGAGCTTGAAGACGTAATCTGGATTGTTGTGATCTTCAAATCCAAGGGGTTGGCTCACATAGACCTCTTCATCAATGAACCCGTTCAAGAAAGCGCTTTTGACATCCATTTGATGTAATCTGAACCCCTTCAAGCAAGCATATGTTAGTAGCAATCTAACTGCTTCTAATCTAGCTACTGGTGCGTAGGTTTCACCAAAATCGATGTCTTCTTCCTGGTTATATCCTTTTGCCACAAGCCGTGCCTTGTTCCTCACAATGACACCTTGTTCATCTATCTTGTTCTTGAAAACCCACTTGGTTCCAATCAAATTCATCTCCTTTGATCTAGGAATAAGTGTCTAGACCTCATTTCTCGCAAACTGGTTCAGTTCCTTGTGTGTGGCCTTTATCCAGTTGTTGTCTTCTAGAGCTTCACTCACTGACTTGGGTTCAACTTGTGACACAAAGGCCATATGTTCGCAAAAACGATGGAATTTATGAAGAATTTTGGATTTCAAATGTCTATATTCTTTTACAAAAATGTCCCATGATTTTCTAAAATTCTTTGATAAAATCTCTAATCTATGAAATAAAAGAACATAAAAATTTCCAAAATATTTTGCAGGTACAGATCGATGAAATAGAAAAGAAAATGTCAAAAACAATAAAAAAAATAAAAAGAAAAACCAATAGTAAACCACATAATTTTGAAAAAACAATTATTTCACATATCAATATTTTTTTTAAACGAACTTCTAGAAATTTTCAGAATTCGTTAAAATCTCTAATTCTTCCAATAAAACACTACAAGAAATTCCATAATTTTTTCACAACTTTGGATAGGTGAAATAGGAAAAAAAAGATGTTAAAAATGCTAAAAAATTAAAAAGCAAATAGTAAACGATGGAATTCTGAAAATGTTTTGTATTTCAAATAACTCTATTGTTCTTAATAAAAATTCAAGAACTTTTCAGAATTCTCTGATAAAATCTATATAATCCGTAGAATAAATCACCACAAAAATATGTAGAATTTTTTGACAAATTTGGATAGGTAAAATAGGAAAAAAAAGATGTACAAAATGCTAAAAAAACAAATAATAAACGATGGAATTTATAAAGAATTTTGGATTTCAAATGTTTATATTGTTTTAGATAAATGTTCCATTATTTTCTAAAATGCTTTGAGAAAATCTCTAATCAATAAAATAAAAGAACAAAAAAATTTCCAAAATTTTTACAAGTACAAATGGATGAAATAGAAAACAAAATGTCAAAAATAATAATAAAATTTTAAAAACAAATAGTAAACCGCGGAATTTTGAAAAAAAAATTATTTCACATATCTATATTTTTTAAAAGAACTTCTAGAAATTTTCAGAATTCATTGATAAAATCTCTAATCCTTCCGATAAAACACTACAAGAAATTACATAATTTTTTCACAAATTTGGATAGGTGAAATAGGAAAAAAAATGTTAAAAACGCTAAAAAAACAAATAGTAAACAATAGAATTTATGAAGAATTTTTTATTTCAAATGTCTATATTTTTTTAGAAAAATGTTCCATCATTTTCTAAAATTCTTTGATAAAACGTCAAATCCATAAAATTAAAGAAAATAAAAGTTTCCAGAATTTTTTACAAGTACAAATGGATGAAATAGAAAATAAAATGTAAAAAAAAAACAAATATTAACCGTGAAATTTTGGAAAAAAAAAAGTTATTTCACATATCCATATTTTTTAGAAAGAACTTCTAGAAATTTTCATAATTCATTGATAAAATCTCTAACCTTCCAATAAAACACTACAAGAAATTCCATAATTTTTTGACAACTTCGAATAGGTGAAACAGAAAAAAAAAAGATGTAAAAAATGCTAAAAAAATATAAAAGAAATGTAGTAAAGTATGGAATTTTGGTGAAATTTTGGAATTCAAATATCTCAAATTTTCTGAAAAAAAAAAGTCATAGTTTTGTAGAATTCTTTGATAAAATCTCTGATCCATACTATAAAATAACCCAAAAATTTTAAGAACTTTTTGACAACTAGAGACAGGTAAAATAGAAAAAAAGATGTCAACAATACTAAAAAATTAAAAAGCAAATAGTAAACGATGGAATTCTGAAAATGTTTTGTATTTCAAATAACCATATTGTTCTTAATAAAAATTCAAGAATTTTTCAGAATTCTCTGATAAAATCTATATAATCCGTAGAATAAATCACCACGAAAATATTTAGAATTTTTTGACAAATTTGGATAGGTAAAATAGGAAAAACAGATGTACAAAATGCTAAAAAAACAAATAATAAACGATGGATTTTATAAAGAATTTTGGATTTCAAATGTTTATATTTTTTTAGATAAATGTTCCATTATTTTCTAAAATGCTTTGATAAAATCTCTAATCAATAAAATAAAAGAACAAAAAAATTTCCAAAATTTTTTACAAGTACAGATGGATGAAATAGAAAACAAAATGTCAAAAATAATAATAAAATTTAAAAAACAAATAGTAAACTACGGAATTTTGAAAAAAAAATTATTTCACATATCTATAATTTTTTAAAAGAACTTCTAGAAATTTTCAGAATTCATTGATAAAATCTCTAATCCTTCCAATAAAACACTACAAGAAATTACATAATTTTTTAACAAATTTGGATAGGTGAAATAGGAAAAAAAATATGTTAAAAATGCTAAAAAAACAAATAGTAAACAATAGAATTTATGAAGAATTTTTTATTTCAAATTTCTATATTTTTTTAGAAAAATGTTCCATCATTTTCAAAAATTCTTCGATAAAACCTCAAATCCACAAATTTAAAGAAAATAAAAGTTTCTAGAACTTTTTACAAGTACAAATGGATGAAATAGAAAATAAAATGTAAAAAAAAAACAAATAGTAAACCGTGAAATTTTGGAAAAAAAAGTTATTTCACATATCCATATTTTTTAGAACGAACTTCTACAAATTTTCATAATTCATTGATAAAATCTCTAATCCTTCCAATAAAACACTACAAGAAATTCCATAATTTTTTGACAACTTCGGATAGGTGAAACAGAAAAAAAAGATGTTAAAAATGCTAAAAAACTATAAAAGAAATATAGTAAAGTATGGTATTTTGGTGAAATTTTGGATTTCAAATATCTTAAATTTTATGAAAAGAAAAGTCATAGTTTTGTAGAATTCTTTGATAAAATCTCTGATCCATACAATAAAATAAACCAAAAATTTTAAGAATTTGTTGACAACGATAGACAGGTAAAATAGAAAAAATGATGTCAAAAATACTAAAAAATTAAAAAGTAAATAGTTAACGATGGAATAGATGAAGAATTTTTTATTTCAAATGTCTATATTTTGTTAGAAAAATGTTCCATGATTTTCTAAAATTCTTTAATAAAATCTCTAATTCATAAAATAAAAGAACAGAAAAAATTCCAAAATCTTTTACAAGTACATATGGATGAAATAGAAAAGAAAATGTGAAAAAAAAGAACAAATAGTAAGCCGCGGAATTTTGAAAAAAAAATATTTCACATATCTATATTTTTTAAAAAGAGATTCTATAAATTTTCAGAATTCGTTAATAAAATCTCTAATCCTTCCAATAGAAAACACTTCAAGAAATTCCATAATTTTTGACAACTTTGGATAAGTGAAATAGAAAAAAAAGACGTAAAAAATGTTAAAAAAAAAAAAGAAATAGTAAACGATGGATGTTGGTGAAATTTTTTTATATTTTTTTAAGAAACATTCCATGATTTTCCAAAATTCTTTGATAAAATCTCTAATACATAAACTAAAAAAAATAAAAATTTCTAGAATTTTTTAACAAGTACAGATAGACCAAATTGAAAATAAAATGTCAAAAGTAATTGTTAGCACCAGTGGATAACTAATTGTATTTGATGAAGCCAATCATGTGTGAAGAAGTTCAAGACCTATGATCATATGTGGAATGCATGAAGATTCATGAAGATTTGAAGCTTGGTCTAGAACTTAGGAATGTGGTTGAGGCAAGTATGATTCAACTTAGCATGATGTGCATTTGTTAATCATTAATAAGCTCCAACAATTTAAAAA
>Ga0209489_110034_pt1 | contig 11093 bp, 5 predicted proteins | sample SiratrowhiteBW_FD_187527 | JGI IMG/M metagenome (GOLD analysis project Ga0209489, IMG submission 187527) | Root nodule microbial communities of legume samples collected from California, USA - Siratro white BW (SPAdes) (version 2) | ecosystem: Host-associated > Plants > Roots > Nodule | place: USA...
CTGATACCACTTGTTGGGAACAACGGGGAATTTACCACATACACATATCTTCACATTGGTAAGATATTGTCCACTTTGGGCTTAAGCCCTCATGGTTTTGCTCTTGGGCACCTCCCAAAAGGCCTCTAACCAATGAAGACTACCCATGTGTATATAAACCCATGTCCAACCTCTTGTTTGAGTGATGTGGGACTTTGTTTGCACCCCAACAGTACATACGAATTTTCAAGCAGGTACCTCTATTTGAGAGATATTAATTAAGAATATTTTATCCAACTTTTGAGATAACTTTAACCCGAGTATTCAACTAAAATTAATTTATAGGTCGAATGATCTAATTATAAATTTTAGACATATAAAATATTATTAAAAAATTCAAATAGTTTACAAACTAATAGATTAGTTTAACCAAAAACGAAAAGAAAAATAAAAATTTTACAATTTATATTATAAATAACTAAACAAACTCTAACCCTGTATTTGTTTGAGTGTAAAATGAGATATGTTAAAAAATATCAAAATTTTACAATTTATTTGAAAAAAAAAGATATAAACAAAATATGTCCTACAAGTGAACAAATTTCACCTTAACTAATTAGCACGAGAGGGGAGGAAAAGCTTATTACATTTTTTCTTTCTTATTTATGTACAACAAAAAATAATAATAAATAGATTTTATCAAAAATAATATAACAAAAACAATTTTGACTTTAACTTTTAATTAATATGACACAATTTTTTTGCATATTCTTCTATCGAATTGAATTTGAATCTTAGGAATGCAACTGCTTTTAAATATTTGAAAAAAGTTTTACTGTCAGGAGATCTTGCATCCACTGTTGGATCATGATTGTTCTGTGTAAGACATTTATGGTCTCTAGGTAGAAGAAAAAAAAAAAAAAAAAAAGGAATCTGAAAGTTGATTTTGAGATTTGTATTTGGTGTTTGTGTTTTGTTATGTGTTTATTGGATAGAAGAAAGAGATATCTGAAAATGGGAAAGGGAAGAAATAAGAGGGTGTTACCTACCGGGGCATTAAAGGCGTGGAGAAAGGGACAGGGTTCAATGTTGAAACCCAAACGAGTTCACCTGCCTTCATTAAACCACTTTGAATTCACTCTTTAATGCACACTTCAACAGTGACCAACTTCAAACAACCATGCTTTCTTCCTCACTACTCACCCTCCTCTCCTCCACCACCCAACCCTTTCCTCTGTTAAATGTCCCCAACCCACCTTCCCTTCCCTTCATTTATGTCTCTTTTTCTCTCTCTTTCAATCACTTCTTGCATTTTACAAACTGTCAGAAAATTACTTCAGAATCTACTCATCCACACTTCTTTGCACTCCTCCTATCTACCAGTGTACCACATTTCAGAAAGAAGCACTTAATTCATCAAACTCTGTTGCATGCAACAAATATATTTATGTATGTCAATATTCAAACTTCATGCAACAAATCTCCAAGTCTGTAAGGAAGGGAGACTCTTGATTTCTTGCTATTTATAACAGGAACGTTTTTTATTAATTTTAATATTATTGTTCTTAGTGGAACATGGAGAACTTTGGATTAATCGAAGATGAGCTCTAATTTAACGTTTGAGTAACGATGGTAGGTTGAAAAAACTCTCTGAAATTACACAAAATAATAATAACAATAATAATATAAAAATAAAAATAATTCTTTCAGCACTTTATTTGACTACTACATATATTTATAAGTAGCAAAAAAAATATTCACTTTTTATTACGCTTCACTAAACTAATTAAATGATTGAATATTGAATTCCATAATTCATTTCTTATATGAAATAGGTGGATATTGTTTCTATTTCGATAAGATACAGAGTGTGTAAGACCAGATTTTTATATTTAATGGAGATGGTTTTAGAAAATATATAAATTAAAATTCTAAAATTAGTTTAATATATATTAGAATTTTAATTATGCAGTTTCATTTATAATTATAATTAAATTTATACAAATTAAATTAAAATAATAATAATAATATTTAGGAATAATAATGATAATAATAATATAATAACTTTTATAAATAAAGAAAATAATATTTAATAATATAATATTAACTATTAAGTGACAATAAGTGAATCAAGTTGCAGGTCATTACCATTATTGGGAAGACAAAATGAACATACATAAAGCAACCTTGTTGACACTGATTAGTGAAAATAAAATATAATAATTTGAGGAAGTTGGTTTATTATGATTGATAAATAATTGATATTATAATGTAATGATTAAATTATTTGTTCATTTTGTCTTCCTGATAACTGGAAACTTAATGATAATGGCCTGCAACTTCATCCACTTATCACCTAATAGTTAATATTATATTGTTAAATATTATTATTTTTATTTATAAAATTTATTATATTATTATTATCATTATTATCCCTAAATATTATTATTATTATTTTAATTTAATTTGTATGAATTTAATTATAATTATTTTTTCAATAATTATTATTATCATTTAAATTAAATTTGTATGAATTTAATTAAAATTATTATTATTTAAATTAATTTCATATGAATTTAATTAAAATTATTTTATTATTATTATCATTATATTATTTTGTTTTAATTTAAAATAAATTTGTATGCCTTAATTTTTTTGGTTTTATTAATTATTATTATCTAATTATTATTAATTTTTTGTTCATTGTTAAACGTAAGAAACATAGTCTTAAATAATTAAAAGATGATTGCATAGAGAAAATCAATTTTAATTAATGTCTTTAATTGAAATAATGATATGTCACTTATAGTTGACCAAATAGTAGGTGGAAGGATTCATTAATTTGAAATCTTATCTAGTTGGCAGAATTTGCCCATTTTGGTAAATAATTTTTTTTTTTAGAACATTAATATAAAAAAGATACACCAAAATGGAAAAAAGCCATATATATGTGTGTGTGTGTATATATATATATATATAGTTTATTATGTATAAAGTAAAATATTTTTAAGGTGTTATAGAGTTGATAGGTACACAACCCCCTCAAGTTTAGAAGCCACTTTAATTGAGTAGGTGAATGATTAGTTCTCCTTTATGGGAATGAAATAGTTTTAAATAGTATTGACCTTTTATGACTAAGGTATAGATTGTCAACCTTTTACAAGTTTCATCACCATGTAGATTTGTTGTAACTCTTCCTTTTGATGTATTGAAATACAACTTTATTTTGCCAAGAATTTAACTAATAATAAATTTTTGTATTTATAAAAAATCATTTATGGAACTTGTCATTAATGCTTGTAATGAGGCTTTTTATAATCTTGAAGCATAAGTACCTTTTCAACAATTTATGTTTTGTATTTCAAGATATAACATTTGAGGCTTTTTGTAGTCTTGAAGCATGAGTACCTTTTCAACAATTTATGTTTTGTATTTCAAGACATAACATTTGATGGAAGATGTTTTGTTTCATGTGAAACGAATTCATGCTCTCTTTTTAAGTTTTTTTTCTCCTTTTTGGCATCTTTTCCTTTTGAATCCCATAAGAGCACCTTCGAAAGCCTTCTTCTTCTCAATTCACATATTCTAGTTGTTCTTTTACCCATCAAGTTAAGCTACATTGTTCTTTCATTCATCTTTTTTCTTCATTCTTTTCTAATACTTCTTTTGGTGGTAGCCCCTTTGTTGATAAAGAGGTTGTTGGCATTGGAAAATAATTAACATTAGATTCATATTGACTTTTTTTCCTTAAAGTGTGATATGGTGGATGAGATTCCTCCCTTTCACTAGTGTAGTTGTGGTGGATACCCTCCCACTATGGGGAGGCAACTATTAGCCCACTATTAGGGTGTAAGAAAAATATCTCTTCTCAAGAAATTGTAGAACTAGCAAGGCTGAGTACACTTAAAGGGAAACAAAAGATAGATAAGTTTCACTAGGCAAACAAAGTAGTACTCTTTGATCAAGCCATTCTTGGTTAACACTAAGTATTCTTGACACAAACCACTATTGACGTAACTAGGTACTCTTTAGGCTCATGGCCACTCCTGGCTAACTCTGGTCAAGTATTCTTTACTCAAGTCACTCTTGGCTTAGCTTTAAGTATTCTTTCACAAGTCAGTCATAACTCTAGATAGTTACAAAGTCTAAGTGATTAAAATATCACTTTTTTCACTCGCTAAAGAGGGTAACATTTTTCGATGTGAAACTCTCTCTACCAATTTGCAGGAATGAACACAAATTGTGTTCTTACAAAGTTTTTGGGCACAAGAAAATTTTTAACAAAGTTTCAGCACTTTCAAATTATGCCTCCTCTTCTTCTCTAATGCATGTCCTTTTATAAACTTAAAAAGTATCCATTACATTCCCTTTTTCTAGCCATTGAATAGCTTTAAACTCTTTTCATTGTCTTCTTCTCCTTTTGTTATCCTCTAATGGCATTTTACATTGAAAAGCATTAAATACATGACATGCAATATTAATTTCTCTTCTCTTCTTCATGCAATATCTTTGATAGCTAGAAATATTTATATTCCTCGGTAACAAAATCTTTTACACCAAACAATGGTCAAAATTTCACACCGTACAGGACAAATAGCTAGGTTAGAGTTGAAAATATCTTGTGCCAAGAGAGTTAGCAGATGTTGCAACTTTTACTCTACTCCCAAGATATATTTAAATGTCATCATTTTGGGCAGATCTTCTAGGAGATAGATGTGGAAGACATTCTTTGTGATGCAGACTCAAACTTTAGGAATATCAACTTGGTCTTTGATTGTTATCGTCTGATCTTTAATTTTCAATTATCAGACATGGTGGTTGGTCATGGTGATGTACCTATAAAATGTAATCTTTCTCATATCATATGCTTTGATGATTTAAGCACTTAATCAAAACTACATGGTGTCAGACTTTTGCTCTAACAATTATGCATGAAGGACTCTAACGAAAAGTTCCTTAAGTCTTAAGGTGTGTGTAATAATATAATGTCATCATGTTTTACCCAATATAAGGTGTATAGAAAACCTTCGTTTAAATGGTGTATACTTTATCTTCATATATGTTTTTTTTCAAAGAAATTAACATCCTTTTTCTTTTACCTGACTTTGAGTACTAGAAGTTGACTATCGTAACTATGGCCGCTAGTCAACTTCACTCAACAATTGAGTGTTTTTAAGGCTTTCCAAATTTTCTATCAGCATCTTCAAATTACTTTTAGCATAAAAATGTTTGTCGTTTTATTAACTAATTCAAAGTTCTAAAGTTAGGTTAATATCATTAAATGGTGCCCAATATGGTAAACTCTTCATAATTTATATTCTTCCTTCAAAAGTTTCAAAAAAAGTAATCTTTAAACTCAAGTGCTCTCCTGATGCTTTCAAGAAGACTAATTATTTTACATATATCTCACTCCTCAAATTTTTACTCTTTAACAAAGGTCATATAAGTTTAAGTCCAAGGCACAATATCTACTTAATGCCAAGGAGAGGATATGATCAAGAATCTTCTTTGCTTAATCAATAACAAAAATATACCTTATATCGAGGATCCCATAACTTAGTTCAAGAGTAAGATATTACTTTATTAGCATCATACCTCTGTTCATCTTTTTTTAATATTGACCTTGGTTATTTTGTGTAGAGATCATAAAAAATTTTGATTATATATAGCTAATTTCTAAGGTTGGGGCTCCTACCTTGAAGAAGAATGTCAAAGAAAAAGAAAATCAATACCTCAATGACGAATTTAATTACCGAATATTTGTTGGATTTTCTTAGGTGTAATTGCAACCAGATATTGTTAAAAATGATTCTCCTTAGCTATTCCTCTTATAACTCTTTCTTAACCACCACCAATAATAATAAGATCCCTTTTAACACTCAGTAGAGGTTCCCCTTTTTATTTATTTGAAGCAAAGAAGGGCTTTACTTAGGTGGACCAAGTTTCAACCAATGTTCTGAATGTTAATTCGTTATGGAAAGTCAATATGAAAGCAAGTTGAGTCATGACTGTTGGAGTCAAAGGTTGATTTGAGTCGTGGTGATGATGGCAAGGTGCATAATGATAATGCAGTACTAGAAAATGGAAAAGACGGTGTTAATGTCCCAGCTAGTTGATCATTCATGGCTAAGGATATTGAAATATTTTTGTTGAAATCATTCTTGAGGAAAAGTTGAAAAAGAGAAATGACGACTTTATGGTTGAGATGTTGGACTTGAAGCAAAAAATAGAGGAGGTCGAACAAGGTGATTGAAGAATGTTGTGACTTTCTAGAAGTCGTTGGAAGAGGCAAACAAGACAAAGGGTTCGATGAAAATCAAGCTTGCAAACTTGACTTCATCAAGTATTAAAGGCTATGAAGAAGACTTCAAGAAGGCAATGCATCAAGCCATATTCTTTATCTCTGATCTCGATATTCGATATTTTTGCTTAACTAAAAATGTGGTTGATAGTGAGTTAGTCAATGATATACCTCTAGCTTAGATATCTCATATTTATAAATAGTTTTTTTTTTTTTTATGTATGAACAAGATATATGAATGAAATACACGAGATTATTTTCGTGAGTATCAATTGTGTCGATTTGTGAGTAACTTAATAATTTACCTGATGATAGGATAACATACCATTTTAGCTTAAAATACTTTATCTAACTAGATATAACTTTGTCACTTAGTTGAAAATTTATCCAACTAGATATAATTTAATTATATAACATAGAAGAAAATATATTTATTCAATTAGATATAACTTTTCAACTTAGTTAAAATTTTGTCTAACTAAATGAAATTTACTTTTGTAACTTAGTAAAAAATATTTATTTAACTAGATATAATTTAACTTTGTAACCTACTAAAAAATATTTGGGTATTTCACAAAATTGGTGATATTTTTTTTGAATTTACCAAGATAAGCAAGTTGTGTTTGAAAAACATGACTTTAAAATAAGAAGTTGTGCTTTCAAAACACGACTTTTGCATTAAAATAGAAGTTGTGTTTTCATTACATGACTTTCATTTTTCACTCTTTTTTATTTTTAGTAAAGTTATATGCAAAATAAATGACTTTTATTTCAATTTATTTGATTTTATTTTGTAGAAGTCATGCATTAAGAGTATGACTTTTTATTATATCCATTAATAAGTACCCAGCTAGTAACATCACTAGTTAAAAAACCCTCTACAACATTTTATCATCTACACGAAGAGCCTTGCTCAACTCACCCTCAACGCAATGAACATTAATCAAACCAATATACATAACCTCATCAAGTAGGAGACCCATTTGTAATATTTTTTGGAATAAATAAAAGACTTTCACCAATTTTTGTTACAAACAAAGACCATGTATGAGCGATGAATACGCAACTCCATCAAGGAAAACACCCTTATCAACCATGTCCTTCTTCATTCTCATTATTTACTACAAAAAAAACTATTTAGAGACCAATTTTTAGCTACCAAATAAAATAATTGTTAATTATGATCAAAATAATCATCAAATTAGGTTTTCATTGCTAAATAACTACAAAATAAAAGTAATGATTAAATTTAGTGACCAATTAAGTCAAGATAATTTGTATCTAACATTAAGTACCAAGGTTTTAGTTACTTATATCATTATATTCTAAATTGGCATCTAATTAAGTTAGAGATTAATTTAGAATCTAATGGTATAAGTGGTTAAAACCCTGGTAGTTAATGTTAGATACAAATTATCTTGACTTTATTGGTTGCTAAATCATATCATTACTTTTATTTTGTAGTTATTTAGCAACAAAAACCTAATTTGGTGATTATTTTTGTCACAATTGGCATCTATTTTATTTGATAGCTAAAAATTGATTTCTAAATAATTTATTTTTAGTAATTTGTTTAAAAAAATTATTGAAATGTCATGTTTTAATACAAGCCTTCTAAAGATAAAATAAAAACAAAAGTTTTGCATTACATATAAAACTCTATTAGAAAAAAAAATGCAGAAATCATGTTTTGAAAACACGACTTCTTATTTTAAACTCGTATTTCTCATACATAATTTAACCATTTTTGCAATTTTTTAAAAAATCTATCTATTTTGATATATTGAAAAATATTACACCAATTTGTTGAAAGTCTCAAAGTATTTATCCATCTAAATGCAACTTTATAATCTAGCTAATTATATTTATCCAACTAGTTATACCTTAATTTTATAATTTACTCGAAAATATTTATCAGATCTAGCCAAAAATATTTGTACAAACGGATGTAACGTTGTAACTTGACCTAAAATATTTATTGAACTAGATAATAACTTTAATAAACTTGGAGCATAAATTTTAGTGCCTTGGATAACATACTTCTCGGCATTTAAGTCAAAAAAGAATTGAAGCAAAATTTTGAAATTTTGAGTACTGCTGAAAATAAGTTTGTATCTTATGCTTCTGACAATAAATATTATTGATGAAAAAGTATCTAATATAAGAAGTATAAATATGAATGCGCTAGTGAAAAGGCTTTGAAATAATAATAATAATAATAATAATAATAATAATAATAATAATAATAATAATAATAATAATAATAATAATAATAATAATAATAATAATAATAATAATAACAATAATAGGATAGTGAAGAGAATTAAATTATTATATTTATAAAGCTTTAAAGCTTTATACATAAAATTAATTAAGAAATTATATTCAATTTCTCAATTATCCACTCAATTAATTAAATTGTTGAACATTATATTATTTAATTCAGTTCTATCATTCAAAATAAATTATTCTCAGTTCTATCATTATATTATTATTATTTTTTTCCCTCTCGTCTTGTTATAAAGGTAAGTTTGGGTTATGTAAGGAGTACCACTTGCTCATGAATAAAAATATTAATACAAAAAAGTATAACTTTTAATATATTAAAATTTGTGAAAAAGAAGTCGTTTTTCAATCCTTAAAAAACAGTTTAAAGTCACGTCGTTTGTTAAAATGTTTTCATAAATTACATTCAGTCAGTCATCGCATTGTTTATTGACTTTAATATTAGTTTCTCATAAGTTTGTTTATCGACATATCAAATTTGATTAATTATGAAGTCAATTCTATTATTATTATTATTAGTTTTTTTTTTTCTGGTACGTAGTTGTCAGCAAGACAATGCATTAATTCTTGGATGGCGCACGTATAATAAGGAAATAATGGTAGCAGAGCTTACTACCTGCAAAGCAGAGTCTTGTAATAAAATTTGGAAAGCGGAGGTAGGTTCCTATCGTTTTATGGATATTAATACGTTCATTGGAATAAAATCAATACCAATACATTAATTGTAAGACACAGTTAGGTCACCATTGTATTAACTCCTCATATAACCCTATCCTCTTCAATTTCCCAACACATACCTTCCAATATTCTTATCACCATTTTTTTTATCATTACATATTTAAAAACATCCTTGTACATTGCTAATACCTTGGAACTCAAGAGAAAACCTGCAGGAACATGTTCACCATAAGCATGTTCTAACAAAAATGCCAAAAATAAGATCAAACTGAAGAATAAGAATAGGCTCATCTTTTGACAGTCGACAACATTGTACACAGCTCTTATTTCCCTTCAATTTAATCGTGTAAAGCCTGCATGTGTAATTAATCCTTGATATTAATAATTATTGTGGTGATAGGTGTGCTGGTACACCCTTCATTGATGGATCTTTATACCTTACCATTGCACTCCCTTTGGTCTGTGACAAAAAGCTAATTAAAACAACCTAACCACATTGTAGTGGTGTCTTATTTACAAATATTGAGAGCACAGGTTAATTTTGTTTGCACTGTGTGGTGGATGAAAAGAATGTGAATTGTGAAGGACAGGTTTTATGGCATGGAAGAGTACGTGGAGTGGGTCCATGCTGAAGAACAACAGAATGAATGAGTATAGATTTGTTGTTTGATTATAAAAAATACATTTCGATTGATAGATTTTACTTCCTATTTAGTGCAGGATCATGAAGCAGAAGAAAACCCATTTGGGTCCCACCTTTTCTTTGCAGATTTACCAACCTTGGAAGATGATGGGGCCTGTACTCAAGAGATTACAAACAATGAACATGTGAGTAATATATACCAAATTTAGGGTTGTCTGTTTGGTATATAATTACCTATCTACGTATATGTTTTATTGAAAATTCCACTTTCGTCACCTTGTTTACTTTTTAATTCAGGGCCATTTTATTACTTTTCATTTGTTTCGTATTTATACTTTGATTTTTTAAAAAAAGAAATCAATTTAGTTTCTATTTTTATGTTTTTTTTTTTTAATTTGCATCCTTCTACAATTATATTCGTTTGTCATCAACTACTACTGTGATAGGATAATCATGCTATTGTAACGTAGTAATGTTGTCTATGCCATTTCATAGAAGATTTAGTTTCTAACAAAAAGATTCTTCATTTTTAGTTTTAGTCCTTATTTCTTCCAAACTTTTACATTTAGGTTGCTTTTTTTCTTATCAACTTCTGAATTACTTATTTATTTACTTATTATAATTGTTAAAGTTTTAATTATAGTTATTGTAACTAGGAGTATTTTATTTTAGTCTGTATAAATATAATTTTTAATATTTTTAGTTTTTACATAGATTTTAATCTCTACGTACAAGGAAGACTAAAAAAAGAATTTAAAAAACAATGATATTAAAAGGAATGTTAAGTATTGGAGTTATAAAAAAACATTATAACAATATTGATCAAAAGAATAATTATATTTTTTTTTGTCTAATTTTAATATTTTGTCGGCTTTAATACGTTTCTAGCCCCTGAAATAAGACTATTTTTATATTTTAAGCTCCCAAATTTAAAACATGATTCCTTTTTAGAAATATATATCATTTGTGTGGTTTGTAAGGATAACGAAAGCACCACGACTAATAGATAAAAGATCTACAATTAATAAATATCGAAATATGATTTAAACAAATAGTTTTGTCAGTGTTTATCAACAGGACTTGCAGATGTATAACACTGTATCTACCCACACACCTGTGCGTTCCTACTTTTTATTATAAAATTATATATATATATATATATATATATATATATATATATATATATTTATATTTTTTTTTTTTTTT
>Ga0209489_110036_pt1 | contig 11091 bp, 4 predicted proteins | sample SiratrowhiteBW_FD_187527 | JGI IMG/M metagenome (GOLD analysis project Ga0209489, IMG submission 187527) | Root nodule microbial communities of legume samples collected from California, USA - Siratro white BW (SPAdes) (version 2) | ecosystem: Host-associated > Plants > Roots > Nodule | place: USA...
TATTTTATCTTGTTTTGATTTTAAAATAGAATTTATAAAAGGAATAAACAATTCTATCCCTGATTTTTTAACACGAGAATTTTTGCAGGGAAATGTCTGATAAAAGTAAGTCGCGAAGTTTGTCGTTAGACGACTTCGCCCCGTTAGTCAGTAAAACCGCAGTGGCCGCAGCCTCTTCATCCACTGTGGCTCAAAATCCTAAAAAATCAAATCAAAGGGTTCTTCCCCCTTCGATTTCCACCGCCTCTAAATTCACCGTGTTAGGGACACTTCCCGACACATCAGTAGAGTCTCCCGTAGAGTCTATTCTAAAAGAACCTTGTAAACATATAATAGTGTTAGAACCACACATGGAGAACATTGATCCCTCTCAAATCATATCCCAATGTATCTCCCCCCACTGGGGATGGATACCCAGAGAAAACCCCAAGAAAAATATAAAATTTTATCAGCTAATATTAATAGATACTCAGTCCGCCGAAATCATTCCCGAAAAAGATAAAAGAGATCCCTCAATAGTTTGTTTCTCAAAATTAAAAATTAAAAGGATACTTTCAGAAGAAGAATGGAATCAAAATCCATTAACCGATAAAAGATTTTCACGAATCTTTGACCCACCCACCTATAATTATTTTGATTATCAAGAAAGCTGGTATAAAGTTCTATATAATACCAATCCCCGGCATTCTTGGTACATTTCTTTCGCAAACCCCCAAGTACTACCAGTAAAAATCCCAGTCTGGTTTCAAGAATGGTTTTGTTGGGTAGGACCCACTAAAACCCTTTTCCCTCCAGCCGTGGTAAAATATTATGATAATTTTAAAGAATTAAGTCCAGAGTTTCCAGCTCATTTAAAATTTATAAATTTCTGTGGAAAAATGGGAATCGGATGGATAGCCCAACACATGTTGGAATTACATCAACATCGTCCAGCACCCTTCCCACAACATTTATGTGTAAAAGTTAAAATAACTTGGTGGAAGCGATTCGATGTAAAATTTTTGGAAGAAAAGTTCCGCAACTGGAAAAACAAGTCCCTTGCCCCTCCAAGAACTCCCAAGAAGCTGGCTCAACCAGTCAAAGAAAATCTAAAATTAAAAGGAAAATCCAAAGCTGAAATCAGAGTTGCTCTGTTAGAAGCTTTATCTTCTCTTGATTCAGACGAGGAAGAAGAAGAAATAAATGACCCTTTTTACGATAATGAAGACGACTGCTTTGGGATTCTTCCCTCTTTTGAAGAAGAATCCAGAAAATAGAAGAAACAAGGATGGAGCTGGTTAATGACCTGAGAGGTTACCAGCTCATATTCCCACTTCCTTTACACGTTGCTGGAACCTTTTTCCTGCGTGTTAATGAAGGAAGCCTCTGGAATACATCCCGTTTAAAATTTGACAAGACCACTCATCAGAGCGTCCCGTCAACCAAAAGCAACTGTGGCCTCACAAGATAACTCATCCGAGAATCTTGTTGACTCAAAAGAAGCCTTTCACATAAAAGACAAGACAGCTCAGCAGAGGTGTTTGTCATGTCCCATCAAAATCGGTGGAATTCTGCAAAGAAGCATTTTGAAGTCCGCCATTATTGTAATAGTTTAAAAAATTTTTAAATCCGCAGTTGAGCGAGAATTTGAAATCCGCCAACTTGCACCATGTATAAATAGAGGGCAGGACCAGAGGAGAAATCATCCGATCATCCTCTAATTTCTATCCGTCTCTCTCTCTCTCTCTAAATCCTCTTGTAAACCATTGATCCCCTTTGTAATTTCTTAGAGTTCAGACAGTTTCAAAATAAAAGAATCGTGTTTGAACGCATTCAGCGGATCCTAAAATCTTTGTAAGTGTTTTTCAACTACACTTTTATTACACTTTGATTAAAAATGACATATATAATCGCCTTCCGACTGGACTCTGGTATCAACTGGTATCAGAGCCACCAGCGCGGCTCTGCCGCCGGTGGTATCTGGGAACAGTAGATATTGGGGAAGCGCCGGATTTTGTATATCGGCTGGAATACCCGAGGGCGCAGGGCTACTGGTCCGAAGGATGGGCTATTAAAAGAACGAAAGTAATAAAAGTATATCTGGTTTAACACCCTTTTGTACGAGGCGTTGTTAAACCAGAGGTTCAAGGGGTCTAAACGAACTTTCGTTCTTTTAATAGCCCCTCCTTCGGACCAGTAGCCCTGCGCCCTCGGGTATTCCAGCCGATATACAAAATCCGGCGCTTCCCCAATATCTACTGTTATATATATATATATATATATATATATATATATATATATATATATATATATATATGAAAAACGTTTTTTTCTTCTACATATATATGTACTTCTTTTAAATGGTCGAAGTAGATAAAAAGTTATTATATGGCTAAGTCGTAATTAGAACATGATTTTACAATGAAAAAAAAAATTATGCTTGTAAATAAAAGTTACTCATATGAAAAAAAATTTAAATATTCACCTATTTCGGTATTTTGAAAAGAAAAAAAAACAATTGCAACTGTATGGAAAATTTCCCTAACATATAATGTTAAAAAAATATATATAAAAATTGCTATGAATGTTCTAGGTAAGAATAATATTGCTTTGTCGTGACCCTTTCTTTGTTTTATCACTCCTTTTTGGGTACTGACACTTCACTTTGTCCGTTGTCTTTGCCTTTTCAAACTGTCACGTGGCGCCACGGGTACATGTTTAGAAGCAGGATATTATTCCCAACACTTCACAACTGTGGTCTTAATTTTAACCTACAAATTTCAAATATCTTCCATTTCAATGCTAAAATTTAAAAAAAGCATATATTCTCATGACTGCCGATATATTTAACTCTCAAAAACTGAAATATGCTAATATACTAGTGTAGAAGTACATTATTACATGCATCTAGCCATTGAAATTTGAAGAAGTTTGCATGACTAGTAATCTAATATTATATATGTAGTTTACCACATCTTTTTGCATGGACGCCACAAACATACACAGATTTGTCTAAAAAAGTAGCAACTCGAAGTGACACCTCTTGTTTATGTGTGTACGTTCCTTAGAGTTAGGACCTGCATAAAGATATTTTCTTGCCGATCATAGGGATTTTCCAGTCACAATCTTCTGAGATGTTTTACCAAAATGGGAGGAATTTTTTTTTCCTTTTAACTTAAAGAATGGAATCATAAAAGAAAAGAAGTCAAAAGATAAACGATAAACCAATATCAATTGCGGGGCACAACCCGTATCTGAGTGATAAACACTTTAGAATAAGAGAAAAAGTTGTACAGTGCATTGAAGGCCAGGTCATGCAGAAGCTCCATCCATGTTCGAATATGTGAAAACATCATGGTCAATTTTTTTTTTATCAAAAAAAAAAAATTAAATATGCTTCGATCCTTCCACAAAAAACAAACCTGCCACAGAACATATAATACAGATGTTCCTGTGTATGTGAAATGGAGCTTCTAACACTAATGATCATAACTCGTAAATGTTTTTTCAACTTTTTTGTTCTCTTCTAATTTTCTTTTCTGTTTTGTTGTCTTGCGTCTTTCATGTCCTAGATTTTAATTAATGAACACACAAGCTAATCGAATCGATCAGGAATCAGGAACACTGCTCAACGTAAGAAGGACAGTACAGACAGGTTTACTTTACACATCATTTTCACAAACTGTTTGTATATTTTTTTCAATGAGTATTGTTGCATGCATTTCCCAGATATCACGCATCTCTTTTAAACTCTTTCTAACCACATGCAACCGAGGATAAGGATTGTGTAGAAACCTGCATATTCACATTGAAATATCACAGAATACATTGGTAAAAAATTATATACTTTGAAGTTTTCGAATAAATCCAATAGAAAAGAAATTGGCTAGAATATGAAGATATATTTGAAGGTCATGAGTTAATTGTGTGAAGTTTAATGGTTCACTTGTGTAACAAAAAAATAAAAAGTCATTCCAGGTACAAGAGGCAGTTTAAATTTCATTAGAATTAATGAATATGAAAAAAGAAAAATTATCTTCATCTTATTGTGTAACTAGAGAGGATTGAAATTTACCTTTCCTTGGGAGTTCTAATTCGTTCAAAGTTACAAGTTCATGATTACAAAATATTGCTTAAACATAGAATTTACAAACAAAATAAAGACATTTTATTATTATTATGATTGCTGCTGGCAGTTAAATAAAGTCTAGATTATGTTTATTGATGTGTAATTTATACTGGTTGTAAAGAAATAAGTTAATTCAAATTTATAAAATATTAATTAAAGTGGGATTCCTAATACATCATCATAAATTAGTGGAAAGTTTATATATTCACCATTGAAACGATAGTGAAAATTTTCAATGTCTCAAAAGAAAAGTGCCAGATTTAATTCCCACTCATCCATTAATTTTTAAATGAAATCAACAGAGTTTGTGAAAAGTTAAAAAAAAAAAAATAAAAAAATCGAGACATCTAACTCCAGGTAACCAGAAGAACTAAGTGTGATCACATGTAGTAAAAGTACTTAGGATAGACAATTTTGTGGATGAACTATCAGACTTGGGATTTTATTTGAGATAAAAATAGCACTTTTATTTCCATTTATAAGTTTAAATTAAAAGAATATGCTAACCACGTGAATTATTACATGTTTTCTATTTTTGCTATGAGATTTATCTGTGCGTCTCTATACATGTTGGTGCAAAAGTCTTTTTACTATGAAACTCTACTTCATCATCATTAATATTTGACAGGAGTCATGGTAATATATAAGCAATTACGTAGTGGATAAACAATAGAAAGAAGAAGCTTTTATTATTACTAGGAGGAGTTTATGAATATCAGTGTAGTCTTCTTGTTATCCTCATTTATAGCAGCAACAATCCTTAGTTCAGAATGCAAGTTGCCTACTAAGTCAATATGAAAAACCAATAACTAGTTGGCTGGAACAAGAAGGAATGGACACAGGTAAGTTATGCAGTAATTTAGATTTTTTAGATACACACCCAATTGACTTATATATTTTGATTCTGCATTTTCATGTTAAATTTAATCTTTGAAGGTGTACCAGTTTTGATATGTTTGGGCTGGTGTTTGATTAATAGTTATTGTTTTGTAAAAATGGATCTTAAAAAAATAGAATGATGTAAATGTAGTAGAAATTTAATATTTAAATATTTTGAATTTTTTGAGGTTGTTATATTGATATAGATTGAAGTATTTCTTTATACTTTCTATTTATTTAATTATTTTATGCTGAGTAAAAGAAAAAAAAATCAAACAAACTCATATATACAAACCCATAAGATTGAGAAAATTTAAAAGAAAAGACATCAAGAAAGAATTTATAGTACATTTACTGGAAATGATTTCGTATATGTAACATACCTGCATTTATTTTATAAACCGGACAAGCAGTTTTCCTAACCCCAAAAGAAAAAAAAAATCAAATTGTTTTTCTTGATAAAAAGGGTTGTTCGGTATATTACTCCTGTAATTTTTTATTGAACAAATAATTAGATGCAATTTCATATATATTTTGAGTATTACTTTTGGGTCAGAATTATATATTTTATCTTGATAATATTCAGTAATAAAAGCATACATTAAATGTCAACATAAGCAGGTATAAATTTTTACTTCTGACTAGACAGTAACATTAAAAATATTTACAGAATTGCAGCAAAGTTTTGTTTTTCTTACTTACAAATCACCGACACTTTTTTCATGCTATAATTTACACTACAGTTAGACGAGTCAAGATGAATCATAACTATGTAAATCATTTTGCTTATTGCTTCGATACCAAGTAAAACAAAGAAATATTTGAAAATTTAGTCACCAGGAAATTATAATAACATAACATAACTGAACCATAATGTTTTCTTCTATATGGATTTAGTGAGCTATAATACTCATCCTGCCGGAGCAGTTACGTTATTGATCACCTGTCTTCTAACAATTAATTCAAAGAAAATTGTTTTATATTTTGTATGGACACAGTTTTTGGATTATATGCTAAGAGATTTCTTAAAAAAGTACAACACATAACAGAACTTACCTAATTCATTTTTATTGTAACAAGCAAGGAATATTGTGTACCAAAGCTGAACAAAATTTAAAAAGATCACCAAAAGGAACATACACATAATTAGGAACGTCAGGAGTACTACTTTCTGGTGTAGAACCCTGTATAGTGAGATTTAGAGCTAGACATTATTTTAAGAGCAAATTTATTTGAGCAGTACCTTCCTCATAAGAATTCTGGGTACCTCCTCAATTTCTCACTAGAAGAATCCCAAAGCTTTGACTTCATGCTGGTTCAAGCCATCTCTTCCTAATGTCCATAGGGCCCAAAAAGCATATATACATGCTATATCTATATATCAAAATGGAAGTGTGAGAGAATTAAGTAATTTGATCATATAACCCATTACGATTACATGGTCAAAATTAGTTGCTCTCTCGTGATCACTACGTGCTTCCATCTAATATATATCTTTATATCTATACATGCTTGATGGATGTATAGCATGACATATATATATGCTGCTATGGATGATGACCCAACCTCAGCTCCAAATCCAGGCCATTCTCTTCAGTGTCTTCAAACTTATTCTTAATTTCATGAAAACACAATGGATTAGTGTATAAGCTCAAATTTCTGGTCCTCCAATCCTGCACAAACACGTGTCCCAGTTGATTTTTTTCTGCATACAAAACCTCACCATGGGAAGGTCTAGCACTGAGTGCAGTGGCTGGAAAACAAACATCTGGGAAGCTATTAGCATCAGGAGCAGTGGAGTGGCTTGGAACTTGCGAATGGAACACGAGATCTGCAAAGTTGTTGATTCCGTCAACTTTGTTAGAAGTTGAAGGAGGAGGAGAAAAACTGGGTTTGGTCTTGTTGGCCCTTTCTTTTCTGTGAATGTTCATGTGTCCACCTAAGGCTTGTGCTGTGGTGAAGCCCCTCTTGCAAAAGATGCACTCGTAGGATCTCCCAGTTCCCACCAGATCATGGTCACTAGTTTCTTCGCTGGAGCTCTTGGAGTAGAACTCTTCTGGGTAGTTTAAGTCCATGGTGAAGGGGGAGATATGGACTTAACTAATTTGTTATGGGAGTTAATAATTGTATATATGAGACATATGGAGAGAGTCCTAGAGAGGGTATTATTATAGAAAGGAGAGGTGATGGTGGTTTGAGGAAGAGACAAAATGAGTACATAGACATCACCTACCTATAACTAATAGTCATGTGAGTGTGGTGTGTGATATCTGTGGAATAGTCTTAGATGTTTGCTAAAAGAAGTATTCTACAACTACAAGCCGGCCTTTGGATCTCTCTCTGTATATCTCTATATATCTCTATATATCATATATGAATAAGTTTTTTTACACGTTTTATCTTTGAGTATTATTTTTTTATTATGATTGATTTATTAATTAGTCAAACTGTCTGTGTTTTTCTGCTTCTTATCTACCTAGACTCAATACCTTAAAAGTTTTTATCTCTTAAAAGTAAAATGACATGATCTTGTAACACTTGTTACCGAATCTTGTAATATAAATTATTCTCATCAATATAGGTTTTTTTTTTTTTCTATTAGCAAATAAATTTATAACGAAATCATAGTATTTGGACGCTTCAACCATTTTACAATTACATTCAAAGATTTGAATTGAAAATTCAGAACCTTCGAACCCTTTTCAAAAGTTGAGTCTAAACTTGATATTGCAAACAATCAGCTTGTAGACCCAACAACTAAACAATATGGATTATAAATATAGAGTTATCAGTCCCCCTCCAAAAGTTGAAACTAAACCCTGTAGAATAGGTGTGTACTCGAAAATCTACATATACAAAATTAAGCACTCGAAAATCTACATATACAAAAATTAAGCAATATATGCTTCAATATTTACATCCACATCCTAACATTCTAGCTTAAGTAATTACAACATGTTCCGATACATATGCAGTTGTACTATACTATTCCAATAAAGGGTTATAGTTTGTATTAACAAGTGAACTATAAAAAAATAAAAATATTGACGAGACAAATTTATCGAAAACACTCAAAATATGTCGGTAAATTGATTGTATATAAATTTATCGACGGATTTCTGAGTCTGTCGGTAATTACCGACAGATTTTCTACGGATTTCTGATCCGTCGATAATTACCGACGGATTTAGGATAAATCCATCGGTAATTACTGACAGACTCATAAATCCGTCGATAAAATCATCAATAATGATATTTTACCGACGGGTAAAGTTTCGTCGATAGCATCACACCACCATCAATAGTCCCTATTTGTTTGCCTTGCCATTAGTCTTATTATTGCTCTGCTGCCAACAATTATTTTCACAATTATCTATGTTGCTACAATTTTTTTGCAACACCGTTCAAGCCACTTGTTAAGTACTAAAGCACAAAACTTACATGTACTACCACTAGTGTATTGCATTGATAGATACTCCATCTGGTAGAGAACAAAGACATCTCTCTAATACAACCCACTATTGGATGATCACTATGACAATAGTATTAACTCTTCACAGGGCAGATTAGAATAGAATATTAAACAATGATCAAATAGATAAATATGAGACTATTTTACCCATTTTTTTTTATCAAATATCTATTTTTCACACCACAAACTATTTTACCCATTTTTTTTTATCAAATATCTATTTTCAATAGCTTGCTATGACACCACCTCTAATTTTTCTTTCTCCTTTTAGTCTTTCCCAATATTAAATACTTAGCAAAAAATATCACAGTGTTTTCAGGTATTGAATTGGATATTGGAGCTAACCAAAATAGGAAAATATTATTCTAGGAATTTTATATCTCATATATGCCTATACTTTTAAATGATTTTATTATCTAATTTTATATCTCCCTGATGACCTGCTACATAGAGTCCCTTCCACACCTTATTTTGTTTTGCACTAAGTTCCATTAAGTGAAAGTGTTGAAAATGATTCTTCGGGTGACAATGTTTTACTGAATTCTCTTTCACCTACCTATCACACATGTTCCAGATTCTAAGCACTATTTTACAATAGATGAATAACTATATAGTTGTTTCATTATTCTCGTGGCACAACTCACACAAAATATTACCTAACATCACTCTCCTATGGGCTAAGTTTACCTTTGTTGGTACTTTATCCAATAATATTATACATATAAAGTGTTGAGTAAGAGGGGACTGCCTTTATGCTAAAAAAGAAGATAAACAAATCAAAATTTTCCTGTCATAATTATGCTAAAAAGAATTGTATGTAAACTTCAACATGTAAGTTCCTTCCTCATCTTCTTTCCATACCCAGGTATCCTTTATAGTTCTTTTATAAAATTGTCCCATTATTGCCATCATAAATTGATTTTCTTGGATAATTTCTCAAGCATATCTATCTTTCTTCCAAGTTAGAGTCAACTCCCAACTATTGTCATTCCACCCACCTAGTTTTCCTATTGTTTTATCCATATAGTTGGAAATGACATACAATATAGAAAACATATTACATAGATGAACATCTCTAGCTAGCCCACTTATCCTCTCATAATTTCATTTCTATTCCTTCTCCTATCGACCACACTACATCATTGTCAAAACCAATTTTCTAACTTACCTTTTCCACACATTATACGTATGTCTCTTCACCACCATGATTGATTCTTATCTATAGTGTGCATATTTAAATTTCTTCATGAATTATACTTGGGATTTAAGATGTTCTTCCATAGTCTCTGACTTTTCATACCAAGTCTTCACTTTCATTTTGCTAGTAGGGTTGTGTTAAACTTTTCTATATCTTTTATATTCCAAGGTTGCCTTCATCATTTGACTTACACAAGTTTTCCCATTTAATCCATAATATCATTCTACCCTCAAACTCTTAACCCCAAATGAAATTTCTTCAAATTTTCCTGATGTATTTACATACACTTTTTAGGAGCTTTATAAGGATAGATAAAATAAAGGAAAAGTTGTGATAGTGACTTAATGAGACATACACATCCAGCAAAAGACAAAACTCTTTCCTTCCATCTTGTGAGTTTGTTCCTAACTTTTTCTACCACATGTTTCCAAAATTGTTCTTTCCATAAATTCATTCTTATAAGCATTCCTAATATTAAAAGGGATTTTCATATGACTACATTTTAAAATCCATGAAAAGTGACGCGATGCATCATTGTCAACCTCAATAACTTTTATCTGACTCTTGTGAAAGTTAACCCTAAGACTAGATAACAATTCAAAACTTCTCAAGATACTTTTTATAACCTGTATGTTTAGGTGTTTAGGTTCATATAGAAATAAAATATCATCTGCGAACTACGCAAACTCAACTCAGTACCATTCTTCCCCATTTTTTCCCCTTTATATAATTTTTTCTTGGTTGATTGTCTTACCATCCATGCTAACCTTTTTGCTACTATTAAGACTAAAAAAGGTTCAATTAGGTCCCTTTGTCTCAATCCTCTCGTTGACTTAAATTCATCTGTTGGGCTACCATTTACTAATATTGAAATAGTAGTTGACTACATACAAGCTTTTATCCACATAATTATTGGATAGTAAACAAATCTAGTAAACACAAAGGATATAGTTTTTTGTATGTCAATGTATATTGTGGCTTTTTTATCTCCCTAACAGCAGAATCCACATATTCATATGTTTTGTTAATTTGCTAGTTTTGGGAAATGGTAGACGAGACTTCAAAATTTGTGTTAGGGATATATGATGCTATAGATATTTTATTTTTTGGACTCGTGTATATAGTTGAAACACTCTTTTATGTTTCTCATTCATTTAATTTTTTTTGTTGGAAAAAAAAATAAAGCCTAACCTACACATCATATAATACATAAAGTCTCAATTCACTGAATCATAAGTTTTTTCATAATTCATCTTTACTATTACCCTACTCTTTCTTTTTCTCTTATGTCATCCACCACTTCATTTGCAACCAAGATACTATCTAACAGTCGTCTTCCCTTTGTGAATGCTAGTTGACAATTGTCAATAATTTTTGGAATTATTAGTTTAATCTTGTTTGTCAACACTTTGGCAATAACTTTATATATATATA
>Ga0209489_110037_pt1 | contig 11091 bp, 7 predicted proteins | sample SiratrowhiteBW_FD_187527 | JGI IMG/M metagenome (GOLD analysis project Ga0209489, IMG submission 187527) | Root nodule microbial communities of legume samples collected from California, USA - Siratro white BW (SPAdes) (version 2) | ecosystem: Host-associated > Plants > Roots > Nodule | place: USA...
ATGTTTTTCTTTATCATTTCATAACCTATTATGTAAATTTAGGTAATAGAAGTTATACTCAATAATGTATCTTTTTCCTCTGTCATCTAGATTAAGAAATAGATGTTTCAACTAAACTAACTTAGACATTACTACTAAAATTGATACATAAGGCACGTTAAATTCAAATATACATGTTTAATTTATTAAGTAACACATTTTTATGTAATTTTGTTTCTCATCGTCCAGATTTCTTGCAAAGTACTTTTTTACTAAGCTTTATGAACTTAGTCTTCATCATTGCACATCTTCCTCTGAACTAGATTGGATTTCTTTCCTTGTCTCTTCTCGATTTTCAATGAACAGGATTGGGAATGAAGTGGAGGAAATACTGGTGTGAATCACTCGTTCTTTTTTGGTCTGAAGCAAACCTATCATCAAGTCTTTCAATTTCAACAATCTTTGTCATGAACTTCAAAAAACAAATTAAGGAACATGAAAAAAATCTGATAATTTATGAGGACGAAGTTAGTATAATACCAAGCTAAATCCATCTCACGTTGATATACAACAATATAGCTGCTGCATGACAGTTTGCTATAATCAAATTACATATATGGAACGAGATGCCGTTATGCTGGGTTCGCAAAAACAAAACAACGAAAAAAACAATAATGAAAGAAAGACAATGTATTACAATAGATACTTCTATACATAGAGACACGTGTAATGCGTTGTACCATAAAAAGTATAACATATCTTGATATACAAAACAAAGGATAAAAAGGTTGTGAAAAGAACACAGTTTATTAAAATACAAGGGGTAGATGGTAAACAATCAAACTAAACTTGATACTACATATTCTCTAGTATATGATCTTTTGTACTCTTTCATGAGACTATCATAATTTAAAGCCAATAGATAACAAGTTATATTATATTTTACTACAAATTCAATCTCTTTGTTATATATAGCATATACACGCAATGTTATATCATTTGGGTTTATTTATTGAGTTTGCCTCCAAAATTGACCATTATTATTGATTGATTGGGAATCAAAGAAAATATTATGGTTTAATCAAAGAAAATATTAAAGAAGAGCAACTATTCATAAAACACGTCATGGACCACTCATTTTGTCAGAATATTAACCTGCACCGAGCCATTGCCACTAGCTGCACTTTCATTCATCTACACCTCTCCCTTTCCGAATTCCTACTATGGCTGCAGAATTGGTTGGTGGTGCTCTTCTTTCTGCTTTCCTTCAGGTTGCATTTGACAGGCTGGCTTCTCCTCAAGTTCTGGACTTCTTTCGTGGAAGAAAGCTTGATCAGAAGCTGCTGAAAAAGTTGAAGTGGAAGCTGCGGTCCATTGATGCTCTAGCTGAGGATGCAGATTTACAGCAGTTCATAAATAAACGTGTGAAAGCATGGCTTGCTGATGTCAAAGATGCTCTGTTTGAAGCTGAGGATCTCTTGGATGAGATATATGAATTCTCGATGCACAAAATGGAAGATGAATCTCATAGAACTGATAACAAGGTGTGGAATTTGAATTTCCCCATATCTTCTGTCAGTTTCTTTAACAATGAAAATGAAATTGAAACAAGGATGTTACAAGTACTAGACGACTTAGATGAACTTGCAAACGAAGGCAGTCGTCTAGGTTTGAAAGAGGCTAGTGTTGTTCGGGTTGGGGTTGGTTCAGGATCCAATAGTAAAGTGTCACAAAAATCTTCATCAACATCTTTTCTGAGTGAAAGAGACTATATTTATGGCAGAGATGATGACAAAGATATTATCTTTAACTGGCTCTCATTGGACACGGACAACGGTAACAAGTTAGTAATACTTTCTATTGTGGGAATGGGCGGTTTGGGTAAGACCACACTTGCCCAACATGTATACCATGACAAGAGGATAGAGGGTAAATTTGATATCAAAGCCTGGGTCTGTGTTTTGGATGATTTTGATGTTTTCAAGGTAACCAGAACAATTCTTGAGGCCATCACTAGATCAACTGATGATAGTAGAAACCTAGAAATGATTCAGGGAAGATTAAGAGGAATACTTACAGGTAAGAGATTTCTTCTTGTTTTGGATGACGTTTGGAATGAAAGCCGGTCTACATGGGAACAAATGCAGAAAGCTCTGGATTCTGGGGCTCATGGAAGTAGGATTCTTGTCACCACACGCAGTACAAAAGTTGCTCTTTCCATGCGCTCAGAAGAGCACCACCTGAAGGAATTACAAGAAGACTATTGCTGGCAGTTGTTTGCAAAACATGTATTTCAAGATGATACTCAACCAAATACAGATTGCAAGGAGATTGGTATGCAGATAGTTGAAAAATGTAAAGGACTTCCTCTAGCCTTGAAAACAATGGGAAGTCTGCTACACAATAAATCATCCCTTTCAGAATGGAAAAATGTATTGGAAAGCGAAATATGGGAACTAGAGGATAGTGATGTTATTCCTGCTTTAGCACTGAGCTATAACCATCTTCCTTCCCATCTCAAGAGATGCTTTGCTTATTGTGCGTTATTCCCTAAAGATTATGAGTTTGATAAGAAGCGTTTAATTCAATTGTGGATTGCTGAAAATTTTGTACAATGTCATCAAGATGCTAAGAGTCCAGAAGACACAGGTGATCAATACTTTGATGATCTATTATCGAGGTCCTTCTTTCAACAATCAGACAGATATAGAACATGTTTTGTCATGCATGACCTTTTAAACGATCTGGCAAAATATGTTTGTGAGGATACTTGTTTCAGATTGGGAGTTGACAAAGCAAAAGGTATTCCCAAAACAACCCGTCATTTTACATTTGCAACCAATCATGTGGAATATTTTGATGGGTTTGGAAGTATACGTGATGTTGAAAGGTTACACACATTTATGCCAGCAGATTGGAGTTGGCATTGCAAGATGTCGACAGATGACTTATTCTCCAAGTTTAAGTTCCTACGTGTCTTGTCTGTGTCTAACTGTTCTAACCTTACGAAGGTGCCTGACTCAGTTGGCAATCTTAAGCATCTTCGCTCATTAGACCTCTCCAATACTCACATAGAAAGACTGCCTGACTCAACATGTTCACTCTACAACTTGCAAATACTGAAGCTCAACAACTGTGCACTGTTCAAGGAACTGCCCTCAAATTTACATAAACTAACTAATTTGCGTCGCCTTGAATTTATGGATACTGAAGTGATAAAGGTGCCAGAACATTTGGGAAAGATGAAGAATCTTCAAGTATTGATCAGTTCGTTTGATGTTGGCAGAAGTGAAGAATTCAGCATTCAACAACTAGGACAACTCGACCATCATGGAAGGCTATCAATTGGGGAGCTGCAGAATATTGAGGACCCCTCGGATGCAAAAGCAGTGAATTTGAAAAATAAAACGCACCTTGTGGAGCTAAAGTTAAAATGGAATAGGGACCATGACCCTGTTGACTCATTGAAAGAAAGGGATGCAAATGTCATTCAGAATCTCCAACCTTCCAAGTATTTGGAGAAGTTGTCTATCAGCCACTATGATGGTACAAAATTTCCAACTTGGTTTGGAGATCATTCATTACTGAATGTGGTGTCATTAAGCTTGTTCCAATGTAAATACTGTCCATATTTGCCTTCCCTTGGACATTTGCCATTTCTCAAGGACCTCACAATATCAGGACTTGATGAAGTAGTGACTATTGATGCTGACTTTTAGGGGAGTAGCTCTTGTTCGTATCCATCCTTGGAGAAATTGAAGTTCTCCAGTATGAAAAGATGGGAGAAATGGGAATGTGAAACTATGAGAGGTGCTTTTCCACGTCTTCAACATCTTGCTATTGATTATTGTCCCAAGCTGAAAGAGCACTTGCCAGTGCAAATTCTTCATTTTGAGACACTATATATTCGGCACTGCAAACAACTTCTGGGGTACGATGGAATGGTGAAAATGAATGAGAAGGAGGTAACCATTTTTCAAGTACACAACATGGAAGCATGGTTTGTTGAATGGATTGGGAAAATGATATCTCATTCTTCTCTTGAAGACTTGAAAGTTTATTCTTGCCCCAGTATGAATATTCCCATGAGTCAGAAATACGATTTCCTTGTAACTTTGACGATTCATGACAGCTGTGACTCTCTAACGACCTTTCCTATAGACTTCTTCCCAACACTTAGGTCTCTTTATCTCAGGAGCTGTTGTAATCTACAAATGATTTTACAGGTACATGCTCATAATCATCTCCGGGATCTGACAATCACTGAGTGCCCTCAATTTGAATCATTGCCTGAACGAATGCATATTCTTCTTCCATGTCTTGAATTCCTAAGCATACGAGATTGTCCTAAAGTTGAGTCCTTCTCTGATGGATGTTTGCCATCAAATATAAAAAGGATGTATCTCACTAATTCCTCCAAACTTATTGCCTCACTGAAAGGGTCTTTCGGAAACAATACCTCTCTAGAAGCATTGTTTATTGGAAAGCTGGATGCACAGTCTTTTCCTGATGAAGGTTTTCTTCCACTCTCTCTTACTTCTCTACGGATCTATGATTGTCAAAATCTTGAAAAACTGGACTACAAGGGTCTCCGCCATCTCTCCTCTCTCAAGGAATTGTTTCTTGTTAACTGCCCCAGCCTCCAATGCTTACCAGATGAGGGTCTTCCCAAATCCATTTCATATCTTACCATTTCAGGCAATTGTCCGTTGCTCAAACAGCGTTGTCAGCAACCGCAAGGCCAAGACTGGGGAAAGATTGCTCATGTTCAAAACCTGTCTATTTTATAAATAATCATCTGATGTGGATTTTACTGTTTTAATTTTGTTTCCAAACTTGCATGAGAATTGATTTTACAGAAGAAAAGAAATGTTCCTTTTATGCTACAAGCACAGCTTAAATTACCTTCCACATTTTTTACCCTCTACATTTTTACTTCTGATTGAACTATGCATATATTTTGAATGATATGAAATCAATTTCATTGCGTTAGGAGACTGTTGACAAGATTATGGCATCATTTATTCCAAGAATAGGAGAAAAAAATTCTTAAAACTAGTTTGAGTTGAAAGTTTTAAATAGTTTCCATTCTTCATTTTCGCTTGAGTGGAACTTTAGTTGAGCTAAATCTTGTTGGAATTAATTTTATAACTATATTCACCTGCAATTGCAGAAGGTTATGAACTCTTTATTTTCAAGATATTATGAATAAATATTAACATTAAGTTTTATATTCAATAAATGTAAAATATCTATTCAAATAGGATAAAGGTCCACCATTCTCCAATGTCACATTTTATGTTGAGATATTGAAGAAATCTGGTATTATATACTATACTTTATTCCTTTTCTGCTGACGGGAATGGGCAACTAGCCCCCAAAGTCAGTATTTCAAATAAAAGCTGATGAACCTGCTAAATCTAAATATCCCTAGGCACTGCACAATCGAGAAGGGAACCTCTTCGAGCCTTTTTAAATGCTGGTTCATCAGCCAAAGAAAGGCCACTGATAATTGGAACAAAAACATGAACATTTCCGGAAAACAACTCACAAGAGATGATTCATTTGTTTAAGTATCTGTAACTAGGAAATCTCCATATATGATAGTTTTAATATATTATTAAATGAAACAAACTTAATACATATTAACCTTTGTTCGTCAAGCATTGCTCTGCCATGGATGATTAGTGTTGGTTTTGCCAAGATTTTTGCTACAACTATTTGAACCACTCCATGATGTTTGGTTTGAGTTGTCTGCACAATCATGTCCAATTGTTTCGTGGGGATAATAAACAAGCTTAGAAGGCATTTCAAGACTTTCAACTTCTTCTTCAAGCATCGATCTCCACAACTCTATTCATTTTTGGTTTCAATTGTATACACCAAAGCAGAATTACATACATTTTTTTCTCCAAAATCTTATCCTCTTCTGAGACATCTTCTATGTGAGTATCTTTTTCATCTTTAATTTGATCATAGATCCAGAAGGGGAAGTATTATTGGCTTGAATGTTCTGCATGAGGATTTGAGTTCCTTCTTCTACTTCCCATTTCCATCAAAAACATTTCAAAACTATAGACGTCAGTCTTATTGGATACTCCTCCAATATTATTGTAGAATAATTCAGGAGCCATGTAACCTAAAGTTCCTCTAGCTCTAGTTAAAGCAACAGCCGTATCTTTGACAGGATATAGCTTTTCAAGTCCAAAATCTAAAACCTTTGGAGTGAAGTTATCATCTAGAAGAATATTATGAGGCTGAATATCTAAATGTAGAATTTGCACATCACAGCTTTGATGAAGATAAGCAATCCCACAAGCTATGCCAAGAGATATTTCATGTTTTCTCATAACTTAAAGGGATACTTCCCTCTTCGGAGAAGATGCACTTATCCAATGAACCATTTGGCATGTACTCATAAACTAGAGAACGCTTTTCTCCTTCAGCACAATATCCAATGAGATGTTTCACATTTACATGATGTATTCTTCCAATGCTAGCCTCTTCATTAATAAACTCTTGCCCATCAGCTTTCGATTTGTTCAACATCTTTATTGCTATTTCTGACCCACTTCGAAGTTTTCCTTTGTATACAGATCCGAAACCTCTTTCACCCAATTTAACTTTGAAACCCCTGCTCATTTTCTTAATTTCACTGTATCCGTACCTAATAGGATTTAGATTGCTGTGTAGCAAAAAAGTTTCGATGTTTTCATACATTGAGTAATGCCTACGTCGCCACGTATGGATAAATAGTGCAAGCAAAAGTGCGACTCCAAATAGAAATCTAGCGGCCACAAATATTGGAATAGGGGCTAATAAAATGAAATCCGAAAAGCTATGTAAACGTGTTATTGTATAGATTAGTCCTGTGAGGATAAATTTCATCGAATGTGTAAGGAAATAAGCCATACTTAGTCTAGTAAGTAAGTTTATTCAAATATGAAATCAGTTGACAAGCCATTACCCATTATGAAGGATTCAACATAACCTGAAACATAGCAATATAATAGCATCAAAAGAAAAGGACACTCAATATTCAAAGGATACTTTGGATACAGTATAAAAAAAAAAACATAAGGTTTTTTTTCTCCACTTCTAAGGATCCTAAGCATATCTATAATGCATTCAAATAACTTTTTGGTTTGTGATTTGTCTGATGTTTGGGGGGATTGAGTTCATGGTCCTTTCCCAAAATCATTTTCGAACAGATATATCTTGGGTAATGTTGAAACGAATTTGGAGAATATCGTGAACGCATTGGTCTCTAGAATTAGATGATGCATTATGGCAATATAGGAATGCTTTGAAAACTCCCATTGAACATCCCTTTAAGGATTTTGTTTAGAAATTCCTGTCAACTACTTGTTCAGTAAGATTATAAATCGATTTGGGTTTCAAAATTTATTGTGATGCAGAACTTGCAGGTTATTAGAATGAATCGTACACCTTACTAGTTAATCAAAATGAAAATGATGAACTTAAGTAGTCAATACAACAGTAATTGAAGGAACAAATATACCGGAGAGAGCTCTTACGTGCTGGATAGCTACGAATTCCAACTATATATTCAAGAATGTGGTGTTGAATTCCTTGAACAGAAAAAGAAAACATCAGCTTAAGTTGTGAGCAGTAAAGCTATTTCTTTGTCCAAGACGCTTTATTAAATTTTGTACTTGACGAAAGAGAGAAAAACTGCATGTAGAAGAAAAAGTAAGGCTTTATGATTGAAGGTCAATACGATAAGATTTATTACTAACTGAAGTTCTTTATGTGTTGAAACATTGACAATTATTTCATAGAGAAAGGTTTTAACAAGAGCAAGAATGAGTCTACCTGATATGTCAAACAGCAGGGTATGACTAATATTTTACCCCGTGCATTGTATTTGGATGAGTTTTTACTACAAACATTTTAAAGTCGAGTGAAAATTTTAGAATAGAAATGATTGAGAGATACAAGATTAACAATCTAGTTTTGTTGCATCATCTTCTTGGATTACAAATTCACCAAGAGAAGTTGACGCTAGCAACTATAGAAGCCTAATTGGTGTAATTTGTTTTTTCTCACTAATTCAAAGTCTGGTATTATGTTTGCAACAATCTTGGTTCCTGAATGATCAAGCCATATCCACCTAGGTTGTTAAGATATAAACAACATTGGTTCAATTGAAGGGTGTTAAGATATATTCAAGGCACCTTGAGTTGTGGATTAAAATATGACAACAAAACTGAAGCAATGGGAAAAGAAGCAACAAACTATGTCACACAATCTTTTGCCGAGGCTGAATATATTTCAGCTGTCTTAGCAACACACCAGACATCATTGTTGTTGTATAATAAATCAATCATTCTTATGAGCAAGAATCCAGTCTACCAAGAAAGAATAAAGCACATAGTCATCAAACATCACTTTATTCAAAAAGCAAATGAAGAAGATGAGGTGAAACTAGACTTTAATTGAACTTTATCAGGAAAAATAAGAAGGCAAGATGGTTCATTCTTATGTTAAAATAAGAGAGGAGGCAATACAACAAATTATAGGAATATAATAAAAGAAGTGAAACTCCCACCAGTTTAGCTTAAGTAATGGAATATAACAAGATTACCCGTTGATCCTTCTCGCAGTGCATCTTGATCTATTTTAATACAGAATTTTAAGTTTTAAGGTATTTTTTTCCATAAATATTAACGATAGCACAAAAAGAGAAAACCTAAAAGGAAATTACAGCTAGAAAATAATATAGTTAAAAAAAAGTAAGCGAAAATTTCATAGAAAACTAAAATATTCTCTAGCAGGACCTAGATGGTAAAATAACTATCAAGCATATAAGCGAAAAATAACTTCAGTAATCTACTGTAAATAATAACATCCATCAAGGCAACAATGGTGACATCAACAACAGTAACACAATCCTTATTTTCACTGGTATGGGATTAGTTACACCAATTGAACAATGTTGTCGTAGTTTTCTAGAAATATACCAAATATGTTGCTAGATTTACTTGTTACGTGGTTACTAAGGGTGAAACTTCCATAGATTACTATATCTCAATAAACAATGAACATGATTGGTTAAAATACAACTTAGAGGGAAAGACATAATTATAATCATGGGGTGATACCTTTGTTGGGAGTGTTACCTTTTTATTCATTATGCTTACGGAGGGAGGTGATATGGAGAGTCACGGATGAGGATAAAGTAAAAAGTTTCACTCTAGAACTTCTTATAGATGCCCATAATTGTTTAAGGAAGCTTGAAAGAAGTTAAAAATCCTAAGTAACTTGAAAATAATGTATGTTGGAAAAGTGAAATATGTCTCTATATCAACCATAGCATTATATTTTACATATAAGAATTTAATCAAAAGCTTATTATATCTTACATAATACAAAACAAGATGTCATGTATACATAGTAAAAATCTTCTATCAAGATTCATGACAAAGCCAAATTCTCTTTGGAGCGACACAAATACTTTTAAGATATCTTGACAGCATAGAAGAGTTTGGTATATAGTACAAAACCATACGACATACTTAAGGCTATTGACTAAACTAATAACGATTAAGCACAATCGATGGATGATATGAAAAGTATATCGTTTTATGTCTTCTTATTTGGATAGATTTTTATTTTGGGTATGTGAACACCAAACAACCGTGGCACAACAAACTATAAAACCAAAAATAAATGTTCTAAATACTATAAATTTCGAATTGAGTAATTAAAAATTACAAAACATTTCTTATAATATAGAATATATAATTAAATCAATTATTTTATAAAGATCAATTAATAATTTTACAAATATATTAATTAAAAAAATAAAAAAAGTTATAATATTTATTAAATTATTTTTAAATTTTTATAAAATTTTTTTTAAATTTTTTTAAATCTTATAGTCTATTTATTAATCAAAATATAATTCTCTCGTTCATTGGAATCTACTTTCTAACCAAATAAATTCTTCCACTTTTCTTTATCTATTTTTTCACTTTATTTTATTTTTCTTACTTTTTCTCACTGCATCTTATCACCACATATATTGCTTTCTCTCTCTTTGAATTTCATCATTCGTTATCATTACAAATATCACTTTAGAACGATGCATGTGACTTGGAAAATATAAGAAAAGTTATGTACCCTCACTATATCATAATTCATTCATGTTAATTGAGTACAGCTTGTCAATGACATGACAGAGGCGTGAGAAGACTTAACAACTACTCGTTGTTTACGAGGCATTCAAGGAAAAAAAATGTTCAGCAACCTTTACTCAAGGCCATCATTCAAACAATAGCTTATTACTATCATTTCCATCGCACTGCACCGAATCAAAGGCATAAGCTTCACATCAAATTACTCACTTTCATTCATCCACTCCTTTCCTATTCTTACCATGGCAGTAGAAATGGTCACCGGTGTTCCTGTTTCTACTTTCCTGGAGAGGACTATTGATACTTTGGCTTCCCGTTTTGTGGACTAATTTCGTGCAACAAAACACAATAAGCAGCAACTCAGCCACTTGAAGCGGAAGCTCCTAGCCATTGATGTTGTGGCTTTTGATGCAGAACAAAAGCAGTTCACAGATCAACGAGTCAGAGTTTGGCTTCTCAAAGCCAAAGATGTTGTGCTTGATGCAGAAGATCTCTTAGATGAAATAGATTATGAACTCTCCAAAAGTCAACTGGAAGCTGAGTCTCAGAGTGCTACTAATAAGTTGTGGAATTCCCTCAAATCTACTTTTGTCAGTTTCTTTGAAAATGAAATTGAATCCAGTATGGAACGAGTAATTGAGGACCTAGACGTTGGGATTTAAACTTTAATCCCCCAGCGGAAACTTACTGAAATAGCAGTGGTAAAAGAAAATATTATTACCGACAGTAAAATTTGTAGTGCCGGTAAATGGTAAATTACAGTTACCACAATAATGACCAAAATCACCAGAATAATAATCACAGTAAAACTGTGAATAGTAATTATCGTGAATAGTAACCACAGTAAATAATAACTACTGTGAATAGTACTCACACAAGCAAAACAGATAAAATATGACACCAAGATTTACGTGGAAAACCCCCTAAAATCATAAGAGGGAAAAACCACGGA
>Ga0209489_110038_pt1 | contig 11084 bp, 10 predicted proteins | sample SiratrowhiteBW_FD_187527 | JGI IMG/M metagenome (GOLD analysis project Ga0209489, IMG submission 187527) | Root nodule microbial communities of legume samples collected from California, USA - Siratro white BW (SPAdes) (version 2) | ecosystem: Host-associated > Plants > Roots > Nodule | place...
TCTCCTACTATAATAATAATAATAATAATAATAATAATAATAATAATAATAATAATAATAATAATAATAATAATGTTAACTGCGCAATGTATATAAGTCATCAAATATAAATATATACTTGATTTTTGTTATCATCAAAATTTTATCAAATGATTTGATCCTCTAAAGGGACTTTGGACCGTCTAATGTTCAACACTTTCCATAGCTGCTTCTGACAATCCACCCGTTTCCATATCACTACTGCGCATCACCTCTTTTCCTTTTGCTTCTGCCACGCCAGTTGCCACTTTGGTACTGCAAGTCAATTCTGTACCACTACACTGAGAAAGGCATTTTGGTTCACTCGCAAATAGTAATGTCTCTGCCCCGACTTCATCAATGAGTTTCCGATCACCGGACTGCATACCTCCACCACCGCCCAACTGCAGGATATTATTGTGCTGGTCTTCTACATAATCTTCTCCATCCCTGGGACGCCAATGCTTATCTTCAGAGTAAATACTATCATTGACTCTGGATTCCATTTTCGAGCTAGATTCAGAAGATGCACCAGTTGCATCCCAGCCTCTAAAGAACGGTCGTTCTATCTCCACCACCTCTTCTATAAATGTCACCGAATATACCATATCATTGATCTTCATACGCTTAGATAAGTTCGCTTTATCCGATACCCGCATACGTACTTTTAGTCTGGCATATTCCAACCTCTCCCATTCCAGAGTAGCTTCATCCACCTCAAGCAAAGTTCCGACGTTGTTTGCAATATGAGAGAAACAATCCATTGTCCACAAGTTCAATGGCAAACCATAGCATCTAATCCAAACCACTTTAATCCCACGAGGATTATCTGCAGTCCATGGTGGAAGAACCTCGAAGATCTCTGCCATAACGTCTGAGTTGGCTGTAGCAATATCCTTGAGCTTCATTCCATCCTGACCAGTTAACAAGACATCTTTATCACCCAAAAACCTGGTTTTGATGGATCCTAATCCTGCTTGCATCATTAGCTCTCTCAATGCTTCCATACTTCTATAGATCTTCATTGTACCCACCCAACTATCAACCAACCACTCAGGTTCCACCGTTTGGGCCACAAAGGACTGACCTTTCCATGCAGATTTGACTTCATTACCGTTTCTGGACTTAGCACTGCCCAGAGACTTCTGTTTGCCAATGCATATGCGCTTGCTTTCTCACGTTATGTGCCCTCACAAGCGCTTGCAGTCTCACCTCCAATATGATGCCAAGGTACATGTTCCAGGATTGACAAAACCAAACAAGTAAAAGTTTGTGAAGCCTTTCTCTAAGAGAATTTTCACAAGCCAAGAGGTCGTGTACTTGTTAGCACCGATGATGGTATATGCATGGAGGGGTTTGCACGTCCAAACAAAGGACCATGCTCTTTCAACAATTATTGTGAGAGATGAGACCTCCCCAAAGGTGAACAAGATCTTTACTTATATTCACCATATTGAAGAGGATCTGGAGATGAGTCCGCATATACGACCTCGTTCTAGGTATCAACACTGTTTTAGATCCACCTTGAGATCCTACGAAAACTGCCTCCACTGGTTGGGAGAGCTCCTCTTGATGGACGATGACCACGCAGAAGACAGTGGAGTTGGATTTGTTGACACGTTTGGCAAGTGCAGCAGGGCATGGTGGGAAGATGGGTTGGTTTCGTTATTATGCTTGGCAGGTGCAGGTTGAAGTTGATCCCGCCGGCGAGCTTGTCGGCTGGCTTCTTCTTGGTAGGGGAAGGATTAGAAAGCTTGATAGGTGAAAGAGACGGTGGTGAGGTGGTTTCCGACTTGGTGGCGAGGTTTGGTGGTTATGGAGGTGCATGGCGGAAGCATGGTGTAGGCCGAAGCGTTGCTTGTGGTTGTGGCTGGGGAGGTGCATGGTGATAGGGATTGAATGGAAGGTAGTGGGGTGATGGTTGAGATGGGTGGCACTGATTCGGAGAATGGTTAGGAGTGACTCAAGGCACAAACAGCTAAAACAACCACTTTAAACCACTTTAAACCTCAACCTTCAAAAAAATTTAACGTGCCTTAGGCCTCAAACACTTTAAAAAAATTTAATACTCATATATTATTATAAAATAAAAATATTTAATTTTAAAATTATACTAATAAAATTTTAATTACAAATTAAATATTTTAATTGACTTTAAGTTTATATTAGTACTATAAATATTATTTAATGACTTTAAATTTATATTGATACTATAAATATTATTTAATGAATAATATTCTTGAAACTTTCTTATAATAAATTAATAATATTTAAAAAAAATTGAACAGTCAATGAATCTTACGTATCAAAACTTTTTAATTTATCTATTCCCTATATTCCAACGGATTGATATCATCTCTTTATATATCCTATCATTGTCTGACTCTTCCACTTCTCTCCTTCTTTCTTCACTTATCTCCTTTCTTCCTCTGTCTCTCTGTTCCTTCCATAATATTATTTCAACTTGTTTCCAATTTCAAATTTCTTTCATTTCATATCTCATCATTCTATATTGTGCATTTATACATGTGTTTTTACTTGGAGACTTTGAGAAGTAGATTGATTGAGGAAGAGTTTGTATTCACTTTTGCTACTTTTGAGTGCATCAATATTAGGTAAAAATAATATGACATTCATCAATTGATCCTAATTTTTTTAATTTTTCATTATTGTTTAATTAATTTTAAAATAATTTATACAGATTCAAGGAAGAGAATTTAGAAGTTACAAATTATATTTAAAGACATATCAAAGAACAGGATCGAAAGATAATATCATAATAGGAGACTTGAGAAGACTTGAGACTCTATGATCAAGTTTATTATCTTGACAATCAAGTTTTATCTTTTTAACTTAGACTTATTTTATATACTTATAAGTTATATTCAGTGTGATATATATTATAATTTTTTTATTTTATATAAAAATATACAAATATGGCAACTAGAAAATTTGAATCAGGTTATTCAAAACTTAAAAAAAAAAGAGATGAACTCTTTGTTGAATCACAAAAAGGTCTATAGATAAATTTATAAAAATAAACAAAAAAAAATCAATTAGAAAATACAGGTGAGTCTTCTTTGAATGAAGAACATAACAATATAAATTTAGGTGAAGATAACAATATAAATATAGGTGAAGACAATAATAAAGTAGTCAAAGAAGATAATAATTTTGATTCTCAAACTCAAGACAATAATTTTGATTCTCAAACTCATGATAGTAATTCTAATTCACAAACTCAGGATAACGAGAATGAAATTGCAAGATAAAATGATTCTAATATTAAAAATATATATGATCCAAGTCAATAGGTGGATATTGATACAAAATTAAGAGACTTATTAGTATGAAAAGGCTCTATTAGGATAACTGATATAGATTTTTCAAAAGATAAATACTCAAGACACTTTTCTATATCATATTATATCAAAAAATTGTCTAATGGGGAGAAACATGAAAGAAGATGACTCATTTATTCTACAGATTTAGATAGAGTATTCTGTTTTTGTTGTAAATTGTTTAATGTTATTAGTTGTACTAGTAAAGTAGGTAACGAAGGTAGTAGAGATTGGAGAAATCTTAGTGCTAAGTTAAAGAGCCATGAAATAAGTCATGAACACATTATTAATATGAATGCATGGATTGATCTGGAAATGAGATTGTAAAAAGATAAAACAATAGATAAACATATTCAAGAACAAATAAATAGAGATAAAGAACACTGGAGAAAGGTGTTGTTAAGAATTATTGCTGTTATTAAAACCCTTGATAAAAATAACTTAGCCCTGCATGGAAAAAATGAGAAGATCTACCAAGAAAGTAATGAAAACTTTTTAAGTTTGATAAAAATGATTATAGAATTTGATCCAATTATGTAAGAACATATTCATCGAATTAAAAATGACGAAATTCATAATCATTACCTTGGATATAATATTCAAAATGAGTTGATAATGAGTATTTTTTAGAATTTTTAAAAGTAAATGATACTAGTGGAAGATGTCTTTTTAATGTTATTATAGATGAACTGAAAGTCCTTGGACTTGATATTAATGACCTTAGAGGACAAGGATATGATAATAACATGAAAGGAAAACACTAAGGTGTCCAAAAAAGATTTCTTGATATTAATCCTAGAGCATTTTATACTCCATGTGGTTGTCATAGTTTAAACTTAGTACTTTGTGATATGACAAACTCTTGTCCTAGAGCTACATCTTTCTTTGAAGTGTTACAACATATCTATACTTTTTATTTTCTTGTTATACAAAAAGATGGAAAATTTTACAAAATCATATACATAACATAACTCTTAAATCATTATCACAAACATGTTGGGAAAGTCGTGCTGAAAGTGTGAAAGTTGTAAGCTTTCAAGCTTCACAAATAAGAGATGTTTTATTTGAACTAGTTGAAACTAATGTTGATCCTAAAATAAAAAGTGAAGCTAAGTGTTTAGCAACTTATGAACTTGAAATTTTGAATTTTTGTTAGGCATGACTATTTGGTATGATATATTATTTATAGTTAACTTGGTTAGTAAAAATTTACAATCAAAAGATATGTGCATTAATATGGTCATTGCACAATTAAAAGGTCTCCTTTCATTTTTTGAAACACATAGAGAAAATGGATTTGAAAATGCATTTATATCTGCCAAAGAAATTGCTTCTAAAATGGATGTAGAGCCTAAGTTTCGTGAAAAAAGAACAAGACGTAAAAAAAATAATTTGATGAAAATATTGAGAATGAAGTTATTAAATCACCTCAAGAGTCATTTAGAATTGATTATTTTTTATATATTGTAAATAAAGCAATTACCACACTCCAAAATAGATTTGAACAATTTAAAATATATGAAGATATTTTTGGTTTTTTATTTGGTATTAAAAATTTAAAGTTATTGGGTTTAAATTCTGAAACTGCCCCTAATTTTGTTTAAAATCTTTTACTAAAAAAAACTTAAAAAAAAAGCCTATTTCTCATATTTACATAAAAAAAGGAATGTTTTAATAAATTTTAATTAAAATTCCAAATGACCGTTCGCGTCATGCGGGATTCTCTTTTTTTAAAATAACAATTCTTGATTTGAATTCCTAAATGGTCATTTGCGTCATGGGATTTAATTCTATAAGTTTTAATTTGTTTGGATTATCAAAAGGCCAAACACATCTAAGATATCCATATTAAAATCTATTTCTAAAACATAAAAAATACAAAATTTTGAAACAAAAAAAATTTAAATTCTCAAAACAACTCATCTATCTTTTAGAACTACGTATTACCTGATTCTTCACCATTAAAGATGTTGATACGTAAGAGCAAGGTCAATCCTTGTCGGGTCCTTTAATTTAAAAATTATTATTTTATTTTTAATTGCATTTTACTTATATTTTTGGAAAAAATAAACCTTTTATAATCCACATTTGATTAGAGGTATTGTCTTAAGACAGGTGCAGTGGGGTGCTAATACCTTCCCCACGCATAACCGACTCCCGAGCTCATCTCTAGTTCACAGACCTTTCCTTATTTTTTTTCTTGGTTTTCCATAGTTTTCCATAATAAACTATGGTGGCGACTCCATCTCTTTCTTTTCATTATTTTTTTAATTTCTCTTTTGGATCGTCATACCGGTTGTGATCGTGGTCGCGACACATATCTTTTATAATAGTTTTAAGTTCATATATATACCTCTTCATCAGGATCATCTTATATGTTGTTCACCTGATCGTTTGCTACGTTCTTAGACTCTGACTTGCTTGTATCGTCTATCTTGTGGTATCTGTGATTTCCTTTGTCTAAGCTTGAATTAAATGTGTTCATATCAACTTTTGATTCTTTGTGAAGCATTTCAAGAGTCTCCCACATTTCTTTAGCACGCGTTATGTTAATAACCTTTAATATACATTTTTCAAATTAACCACAGAGAATAATATGTTTGAATTTGGCATTAAGTTAACATCTTCTTCTTTGTTCTTTACTCCAAGATTCTTATGGCAGTAGATTTCCAGATGAATCAAGCAATGTGGGAATGCCTTGTTTAATTATCTCTATCAACTTTATATCATTGAAATCAATGAAGGCATTCATCATTTTCTTCAATATATATACTTCTCTCTCGTGAACAGGGGTGGCTTGTTAATCTCTAGACCTTTGAATTCCATGAGTTCACCTAGGATCTTCTTCTCGAGCCCTGTTAAGAACTAACCCCTGTGTTAGCTTTGATACCAACTAAATATGCAATTGGCTCCTAAAGGGGGGTTGAATGGAGCCTGAACTCAAATTTTGTAATATAAATAATTCAAAGGTAATATAAATAAAGTATAAGGGAGAGAGAAGTAGACACAATTTATACTGGTTCACCTTATAATCAAGGCTACGTCTAGTCCCCTTAAACAAATTGCTTAAAAACTTTCACTAAATGAGTTTTAACGCCTCTCGGGAACAAGTATTATTACACCTCTTTTTAGGTACAAATTTTAACACCTCTCCAGGAAATAATATTCTACACCTCTCCAGGTAATAAGTATTATTACACCTCTCTAGGTAACAAGTATTCTAGTATCTAAAGGTGACAAGTATTATAACCTCTTTTGATAACAAGTATTCTAAAATATCCAAGTGACAAGTATTGTAACCTCTCCATTTAAAACCTGGTCTCAATCTCCCCCTGAGATTAAGACCTCTCAATAATGAGAAAAATTCTCTAAATAGAGAGAATAATCAAAGCTTACATAATGTAAAGAATTTACAATGCTTAAGCACACAACCATTTTCTAGTCTGCTCTCCTCAACGAGATATAATAATGAATTTGCTCACAATATTTCTCTTGGATTTCTTCATGTGTTTCTCATCAATCTCTTGTTTTCTTCTTCAACTTCAATGGTCTTTATATATCTTACAAAATGGTGACAATTTGAAGCTTCTATTACTAAAATCCTCTGTGTTGCTGATTATTTTCTTCTTTAATGCATTTAATGATTTTTTCAATTCATTTGAAAAATTTCCATATGTGCATCAATTTTGAACATTGAAACTTGATGTATTAAAATCCTTATTAATTATTCTTATTCTTCTTTTTCTCTTATTTTCTTGCAAATAATAACTTTGGCTTTGATGAGATCTTTGTGTCTTAGTCGGATAATTAAGTCCTTTAATTCTTTCATTCTTAATAGAAAAATAGGAATGTTGGACTTTATTTTCTATCCTTTTGTTTTATAAGTCTTTTGTGCAATTCTTTCAATGTAACTTTGTCTTGTCTACTAGTCTTCTTTTCTCAATTATCGTATCACTCTGTCTCAACAGCTCTGTAGACATTTGAATAGGAAATATCTTATGTTCGTCTTCCAATGCTTCTTTTGTTGCTTTGATCAATTCTGAAAATTATTTGAACATGATTAACTATTTATGATTTGCATTTAAGTACCTCAACAATAAGATGATCACTTTAGATAATTCCTTACATTATAAACATTTTCTATTCAAGAGACAAATATGAGTTTCAAACTTTCCAAGTATGTCTAAATTTTTAATGTTAAATCAAATTCAACTTAAATAAACTTATATAAAAAAATATTTTTGAAAATCTTATTGATAAGAGTGATATTTTCTTATTAGATAATAAAAAATTAGTTTAGTATTTTCAAAAATTTATTTGCAATTATATGACACATACACGAAAATAATTAAAATATATGGTTTAGTAACTTTATGAGATAAAAGCGTTGATTTGCTTTGTCTAACGTGCTTTTAAGGTTGGTTTCATGTGACTCAAGATATACTAGTATTCATCATTTGATGCCTTCCTCTAGCACGACCAAGTATTGTAGATTATTTTTGACAACTTGATATTTGGATCACAAATGATAGATGACAAAATTGTTTTGTTCAACTTACTGATAAATTACGTGTAATACAGGAGTACACATCAAGGATGTTGATTGAAGTAAGTGAGTGGAATCATGGGCTTTATTCTTATCATGGTTTTTTGAATGAAAGAGCTTGTTAGACTATTGTAGATAATCCACTTGATCTTTGGCACAAATTCATGAGGCATCTATCCTACTTTTTGTTGTGGCTTCGCAGAATAACATGTCATCTACAGACTATAACATATCAACCTCAACCTCTTTCTTCTCTACCCTTACTCCCTCTAACATCTCTTTTCTTAATGTTTATCTCACAAGTCCTGGTAATCCTTCAGCCACTATAAAGAAACAGTACGAGAGGATCCCTTTGCTTTAAACATTTTGATGGTATGAATTCCTTAGTTAAACTACCATTAACTAGGATTGATATAACTGATGATTCTATACATCCCCTCACCTACTTGATCCATTTTAAGTGGAAGCCTAGTCTTCCCAACATAAATATAAAAATTTTCATTTAACTAGGTCATATGTTTTCTCATAATCTACCTTTAAAATGATACAACTTTTATTTTACCTTCTAGCATCATCAACCTCCTCATTAGCTATTAATATATTGTTCAACAATCTTCTTCCCTTAATGAACGCAAATTGGTTCAAATCAATGACCTTATGTAGGATTTTCTTAAGTCTATTAGATAATACCTTAAAAATAATGTTATAGATGCTTCCTACTAATGAAATGGATTTGTATTCATAGATTCCCCAAATAATTTTAGGAAGCCATAATTGAACCTATCTAGGTTGGACTCTTAGTGCTCTTGCAGTCCCACACAACATCTCTAATTTCTAACTTTGTGAACCTTAATGTTAGCATGAGGTTATCCTCTAGTCTTATTGAGGAATAACATGCTGAAGTCATGCATGACGAAGACAATTTCCAATTGTTTTAAATTGAAGTCGTGCATGACAAACATGACTTTAACTGTTTTATTTTCCAACTAAAGTCGTGCATGACAAATTACTTCAACATGTTTGAAGTCATCTTCAATGTACATGATTATTACAAGAAAAAAGCTATTTAGACATCAATTTTAGCTACCAAATAAAATGGTTACTAATTATGACCAAAATAACCACCAAATTAGATTTTGGTTGCTAAATAACTACAAAATAAAAGTAATGATTGAATTTAGTGATCAATTAAGTCAACTTTAAAATAGTTATATTTTTTATTTTTTCTCGTATTTTATAAAAATAATTATAAAGAAGTTAGACTAAACATAATTTTAATTCCATTCCAAATTGAACAAATCCTATATTAAACCTACATTATATATATTGGCAACTATTACTTACTCTATTTGGATGATATGGAGGATGAGAAACCATGCTAGGTTTCAAGAAAACATTTCTATCTGCTCGGCTATCCAAACTGTTAAAGGTTTCATCAGAGTGACGGGTAGTTCTTCCAGGAAACACATGCACAATGACACTGTTGACTTCTCTTATTTGAAGGTTTTTTATATCATCACGTGTCTTCGGAAAGAAATCTCTCCTATTCAAGTTATTTGGGAATTCCCTCATATCAATTGGGTAAAGGTCAACACCGATGGTATTGCTAGAGGGTGTCCGAGTTTTTCGGCATGTGTAGGTATTTTTCGTGGTAGCAAGGGTGAATATATAGGCAGTTTCTCCTCTTTTCTTGGGGTACAAAAGTCTTTATATGTTGATGTTATGGGAGTCATTTTGGCTATTGAGCTTGCTTGGAGTAAAGGCTTCAGACGTATTTGGCTTGAGTGTGACTCTTCCTTGCTTTGTCAAGCATTTAGTTCGTTTAATCTCATTCCTTAGTCTTTGAGAGGGAGACGGAGAAAGTGTATAAAGATATGTAAAGAAATTGAGTGCAAAGTTTGTCGTATATTCCGTGAAGGAAATCCTTGTGCTGACAAACTGGCTTCGTTGGGTCATGACAATAAGTTAGATTTTAAATGGTATAATGATTTACCTGTTGTTATTAAATTAGACGTTTTTTATAATAGATATCAACTCCATACGTTTCGTTTTGTTTAGCTTGGTTGGGGAGTATTTGTCAATCTTTTCTTGCCATGGGTTTGGCCTAGTCCCCCCATGGTTTTGTATCTTTTCTTTTCCTTTTAATATTATGTTTCATGTAATGGCATATGATTGTTGATCTTTGAGGTGTTAGCCTAGCTCAGATGTTAAAGTTCATAGTGATGCCTAACATAAATTAAAAAAAAAAAAACTACAGTATATATATTCCAAAAAACAATACATGTTTGTAAAGTGAATGGCAATTTGTGTGCCTTCCGATCTAATGTAATTAAAGATGCTACTCACTTGCTATTAAACTACAATCAAGCACATCTTATATGGTCTATGCCTTGGCTTCAGTTAGTTTTCTCTCCAAATTTCTAGAACCAAAACCTATTCATATAGTTATATCCACCATTTCACAAGAAAAAGAACTTGACAAATTCGGCTTAATTTGTAACATACAAGAAAATCTTGATTTACATACAGATTATTATATACGGATTTTTATCTTAAGTAAATCTAGTATTATATACAGATTTTACATACAGATTTATTACATACGGATTTTATATATAGATTTATTACATACAGATTTTACATACGAATTTACTACCTACGGATTCAGATCCGTATGTAATTACATACGGATCCAAATCTGTATGTAATTATCTATGAATTTTACATACGAATTTATTATATACGGATTTATTACATATGTATTTTACATACGGACTTTACATACAGATCCAAATCCATATATAATTACGTACAATTTTTTTAATATCTAATTTTATTAAAGTTATAATAATAATTATATTAATTACATTAACATTATTATTATTAAAAATTAATAATATTATTAAAATTGGTAAATATATATATATATATATATATATCATTAACTTATATAATTAATAATATTAATAATATTATATTTTAATATTAATATTAAAATTGTTAATAAGAATAACATTAATATCAGTAATATTATATTATTAATATTATTTTAAATATTATATTTATTAATATCATTATTATTATTTTTTTAAATTATTATTAATATTATTATTATTGTGATCAATATTATTATTATTATTTATGATATTATTATTATTATTATCATTGACTTATATGAT
>Ga0209489_110039_pt1 | contig 11084 bp, 8 predicted proteins | sample SiratrowhiteBW_FD_187527 | JGI IMG/M metagenome (GOLD analysis project Ga0209489, IMG submission 187527) | Root nodule microbial communities of legume samples collected from California, USA - Siratro white BW (SPAdes) (version 2) | ecosystem: Host-associated > Plants > Roots > Nodule | place: USA...
CAGGAAGACGATAGGTCAATGTGTGGCCTATATGTGTGATATGGTCTATGTGTGGCCGATATGTATTGATGTGGTTCATGTGAGATCTTTATGTATGACGTTTGACATGAGTACTTGAAATGAAAACAGAAAACTTGTATTGAAACTTGATATGCTAGACTTTAAAGAAATTCTTATGACTGAGATATTCTGTTCTATTTGCATATATTTAGTATTGAAACTTATATGTTAATCTTTTAAGAAATTCTTGTGAATAACTAATATGATTTGCTCTTTTTACGTGTATTGATTATATTATAAAATTTTATTTTCACTAACTTACCCTTGCTTTTCTTGTTGTTTTGTAAACTGCGATGATTATACTATGTACATGAGCAGATATAAATGCAGATGCAGAAGTATGTGAAAGAGTGTAGACTTTATTTTGAAAATTTAATTCTTTTTGTTGGATTCACTATATGTTAAATAATATACATTTTTGGAATGTTACACCCGTCATCAACATCTCGTTCATATGCAACAAAAATATTATATACTCGTCACTTCATATATACATTCATAAATACGTGTCAAGTATAAATGTTTTATTCAAATTGTTTTGATCAAAAAAGTTAAATTTCTTTTGTTTCATTATCTTAAAACTTGTTTGAAACTATCAAAGTTTTTCATTAATATAATATTTTTCTTGTTTTCGTTTTTAAAATTTTCTTGATTATTTTAATTCATAATATAAAACTCAAACACTTTTTGAGTATTTGTCTTACCTTAACATAAGTATGTATGAATTATTACCTGATGTACAAAGAAAATATATTATATTGATTATATATGTTATCTCTTTTAAAAGAAAATTATATAATTTTTTTTACATTGAGAGTGAGATAGGAAGTACATATATTATATTGTATAAAATTATAATTAATGTATATATATATACTCACAATACAATAGAAAAGAACGTGGATGAATAGTAAAGATCGTAAGATGATTGTAATCTAAATTCTTCAATTTATAATGAAATTGATCTATATACAAAGAATTGAAATAAAATTCAACTTTTAACTATTAAAACTAAGTTAACTAACATATATATTGTAATAAACTAGATTAAGAAATAAATTCTCAACGAAGATTGACAAATTAGTTATGAGATTAAAAAAAAAGAGAAAAATTACTTATAGTATTGGGATGAGTTGTGATGAAGAAAAGAAAAATAACAATATAAAAAATAGAAGAATAATTGTTCTAAGAAAATCAAAAAATGAGGAATAACTTTTAAGAAATAAATTTAAAGTAGAACTTAAAACTCAATTTTACAAAATTAGTTTGTAAAATGGGATTTGACCTTATTTATAAACTATTGAAAAATCTTATATTTAGTTTATGTGAGATCTCTAATATACATTCTTACGACAAGATTCTTTAACTTGTGCTTGAGACGATATATTTAAGAATAATCTGATAGGGGATGGTTCAATAGGCCCAATAACCTCATTATAGGATAGGTTTTGAAATGGATATGATATCATCTTAAGATGGTGAACTTTATATCTAACTCAATCTTATAAAATTGACTTATAAAATAAGATTTGCACCTACTTATACATTATTAAAAAACCTTATCTCCAATTAAATGTGACATTTCAACACGAACATGTCTTATCTTACAAACTCTTTATATTTCTTTACATTTCTTGTTTGAAATTTTTTTATATCAATTATCTTCAAATCAATATAGAAAATTATTTCAATATAAAATGTAAAATCAACTTTTTTTTATTACTTAGTAAAACCTATATATGGTTTTGTTAGAGAAGTAAATCATTAACAAAATTAATAAAATCTTTCTACTAACATGATATGAACTTAAAATTGTGATGTAACCTATGAGAAGTGTAAATAAGAAAATGATAAAAAAAAAATCCCCAACAAGAGTAGCACCTAATAATTGAAGCTGAAAACACATTAATAAAAATTGGATGCAGCCAACTAGCTCGGCAAACAAGTCAATGATTCTAGCTAAACTCACAAGATGGAGGAGAAAGAACGCAGTTGAAAAAGTGGTAGTGTTGATTTGGCTGACCCAATTTTATTTTATTTTTTATAATTTTTGTTTAGAATAGTTGACCTAAATTTAATGCGTGTAAATTTAGCAGTAGGGAACAGAGGAAAATGTGACAGGTTATTTAATTTTATATATATATATATATATATATATATATATATATATATATATATTTAATTATTGGTGTCAATTATTAATTGAAGTTGATGAATCTGCTTACCTAATAAATATCATAGTCAATGAGGTCTAACGTGTAAGCTTTTATATACTAATAGTGACATAATAAGTCAGTCACAGAAACGTACCAAACATTAAATTCATTTTAACTTCTCATCTGTTCATATGATAGAGACATGAACAGTGTCAAAAGGTCTACAAGGCCAAAAAAATTCAATTTTATACAAAATGAAAATAATTTTTAGGAAGAAGTTGTCAATTTCTTATCTGATTCTGTGTTTGATCAATTAAATTGTAGTCAGTTTGATTTTCCAGTTCAATTATTGTTCTATTGATTTGATTCTTAATTTGGAATTAATCTCAGTATTAAAATTTGGATAGTTGAATGGTTCTAACAACGTTGATAGATTGATAAAGAATTTTTATTTTTTAAGTATTTTTTTAATTTACAAAGAAAGTGATTGGAAAAAGTGGTATTTTTATTACTATTAACAAAGTTTATTAATGTTTCATATTAATGTCATGACGAGCTACAAAAGACAGTTATTCAATAATGAAATTTTAATTACCACTTTTTGGTGACTAAGTCTTTTAAGTGCTTGAACTTTTTTATATTTTCTTAGATTTGCTTGTATAAGTATAGTTTCATTTTTTTTTTTGTGATAATCTTAGAACCTTAAAATTATAATTAATTTTTGTTATTTTATAGTGATTCGGTATATAAATTCTAACATTTCATTAGAAGATTTGATATATAATTATTGATTTGGAAGTCTATATTGTCATGTAAATTTCTTTCTATACCAAACATAACATAATCATGAAATTTTCTTAATCTTATAACTCTTCATAGCATAATTATGGACTTATTAACTCCTAATCTGTAGTTTGCTTTAACATCTAGTTGTATTAATCCCAAATTTATAAAATTAAATTCGTTTGCAACATTAATTGTTTTCTAGCTTGTCTTGTTCTAGAACATTAATAAATTGATTATGGTTGGTTCTAGAAGAATTGTATTCAAACATGAATTTCTTCATTTGTAAAAATTGTTATTATAAACTTCATAGCCTATTATAGAGACATTTGTTTCACCTATTAATGGAACTTAAAGGAAATCAAATTATGAAGCACAACGTTTTTTATAATTTATTTGAATCATTACTTGAATCATTTAGGTCTTCCATGAAAGGAGATATTTTCTTAATCTTCTTAAAGGGTGCATATATAAATATAATGTTTGGAATAAAATTTTCTAGACAATTAAAAATACTTAAAAATTTTATAATTGTTTTTGGCTTTATATTTTATTTAAAAAATTTTCTAAAAAATATAAGAACTGCTGAATAGAAATTACTGTTCCTTGATATATTTTGTATCCTCAAAATCTAACCTTAGTTTGAAATATATTTTTTACATAAACCACCAATCCCTTTTTTTATTATTATAAATTTGTTTAAATGTACAATTTATTGACTTATTCCTTTTTTGAGAAAATTGATACATCATTTAAATATACTAAAGATGTGTTCAATGATAAAAAATGTTATTAATTATATTTTGAAATTGGCTAAACTGAGATATTATTGTTTCTTTCATATTGTTTAAGAGGAACTACAAAGTTAGTTTTATATCTATCTTTCTCTCTTCATGAAATTTGATATTAACTTACCTTCATATAAAATTTTAAGAATATTTATCATCTTTTAATTAAATAAAATTTATTGGGTAATAGTTATCTTATCCATTTTAATACTTTATTCAAAAAGTTTTATGCCTTTCTCTCATTTTATCATTTATATTTGATATTCATTTGAGAGTTGTTTGCACTCCTAACTCCTTTAGTGACTTTTTCTTAGTATTTTGTAGATACTAATTCCTCTTGGATACAATTTATCTCAACCCACTAAATCTATTGGGCTTGGGCTAATTATATTGAATTTTTCATTAGACGAGTTCTTCCTGCACCCTAATAAAAAAAATTTAATACCACAATTGTCTTTATACGAGAACTGGATGACACCCCATCCGGTTGTCATTTGAAAAAAAATTGATAACCGGATCCGGTTGTCAATTTTTTTTTAAATGACAACTGGATGGCCTGCTCATCCGGTTGTTAATTTTTTTTCAAATGACAACCGGATGAGGATGTCATCCGGTTCTCATTTCTAAATCAAAATGATAACCGGATGAGTTTTATCCGATTATCATTTTGATTTGAAAATGAGAATCAGATAACACCCCATCCGGTTGTCATTTGAAAAAAAATTAACAACAGGATGAGTAGGTCATCCAGTTGTCATTTGAAAAAAAATACAACCGAATGACCTGTTCATCCGATTGTCAATTTTTTTCAAATGATAACCGGATGTGATATCATCCTATTCTCATATAAGGTAATTGGGGTACTAAAATTTTGTATTAGGATACAGCAAGAACTCGTCTTTTCATTCTAGACCATTTTAAAGTTTTCTCATTAACTTTATCATATTTAGAAGGAAAGTTTTCTAATTGAATTACAAGCATAATTTCTTTTTTCTTTTTTTTGATGATTTAGAGCTTTAAAATTGTAATTAATTTGTTACTTTATGATAACTTATATATATAATTGGTAAGGGTTCAATCATTTAACCTAACTTTTCATTTAATATATAAATTTATTGAATTGAAAGTATGCTATATTTTACATCTATTCAAAAGTTCGGGTACATTTGAAAAAAGTTGATCCATCATCATGTAAATTACTTTCCATAACAACAGCATAATCACGAAACTTTCTTAATCTTACATCTCTTAATAATATAATTACTTACAATTTCAATTCTTAATTTATAATTTAGTTTAGCATGTATTTGACATAAAAATTTGAAACTTTAAATCATAAGAATACAAAAAATATTTTTCTATATAAAGAAATGTTGAATCTCCATAAGCAAGATGCGTAATTCTTTCTACTAAGCTAACAATCAACAAACAATTTTATATTTATTATAATGTCATAATTAATTTAATGAGGATTATTAGACTTAAAAGTTTAACAACATTTTAAGAATTTTAATTTATATTTATTATAGTGTCATAATTAATTTAATGAGAACTATTAGGCTTAAAAATTTAACAACATTTTAAGAGTTTTCAATTAGTATAGATAATGACACAGAACATAATAAAGACATGATACTTCAATGTGGACACAAATCTATATGTTATATCTGTTGTCAATTTATATATACAAAAATAATCAACAAACAATATTAGCAAAATATAACAAAAAGTAAATCTAATTTATTTAAGATTAAAAATAATATATATATATATATATATATATATATATATATATATATATATATAAATCTAAATATTCCTAATTATATATAGTTTTGTTTCTTATTTTTATAATTATAAAGAAACTTATATAATAAATTTATAATTTTTAGAAAATTACTGTATTGATTCCTTTAACATAAAGGTATTAAAATTGTCCAATACATGTTATATATGTTATACAAGTATGTTATATATGTTATACAAGTATATGATACATGTCGAATTTAAGAAACATGACCGAACATATGTTCTTACCATTCCACTTAATACAAATAGAGAGTTGTATTCATATGTTCTTACCATTCCACTTAATACAAATAGAGAGTTGTATTCATATGTTCTTACCATTCCACTTAATACAAATAGAGAGTTGTACAGAATGATTTTATGTTTCCACTTAATACCAATAGAAAGTTGTATAGAATGATTTCATGTTTGAACTTTAAGTTCCAATCTCAAATCCTAAGCCATATTTACATGTAACAAATAATTGCATGCTTCAATTTGAGAAAAAGGGTTGATAACATATCACATAAAGATTGGCTTGAAATCATATGACAATTTCTCTCAGAATGGATTCTTGTTCTCACCTAATGAAATTTTGCTAGAGATGAAACTATGAGGACACATTGGCTCTCTGAAGGATCATGAATCTTTTTCTACTAGCACTCTCCACACGTTCACCAAGTTTTGCAAGATGTTCCATCCTCCTTTTCCACAACTCTGAAGAGCCTAATTGATTTCCCGTCACTTCAGCTTCAGCTTGATCATTTTCTGATACGTCAACACTTCTGTCATCTGCAGGCTGCTCTTCATCAGAGGCTTCAATTATCTGCTTCAGTCTCTCCACCACCTGACTCATCGTCGGCCGATCTTTTGCGCTCTTGCGCAGGCAATGGTCTGCGAGTTTGGCGAGTTTTCGTGCTCCACTCATGGAGTACTCTCCTTGGAGTCTCTGATCAATTATTGTGTCAAACTTCTTGCTATCAGGAGGGTATTGCTTCACCCACTCCAGCAGTTTCTTCTCTGATTTAGGCCTGTTTCTTTCCATTGAACGCCTGCCAGTTAGCATTTCATATAGCACCACCCCAAAACTCCACACATCACTCTTGGCTGTGAGATGACCTGTCTCAATGTAATCTGGAGCAGCATAACCGTATGTCCCCATCACCTTATAAAGAAATATAATTTTTATATATTGAACACATATATCGTTCAGATATGTATGAGTATATATATATATATGTATAAATTACATAATGATTTCTTCCTGAATAATTGTAACGAAAAGATACAGAAACATATGTACACAATGACAAATAATTAAGGGATAATATAAACTATAATTTAGGGTGTGTTATGATGCATGTGCATGATTTACGACGGATTGTTTATGATGAATGGAGAGAAAGTCTACACACCTAACATGAAAAAAATTTTACATAACCACACTATAATCTTGATGATCATGCATTTAAAGCTCCATGACTTTTTGCTTATTTTTTATAAGTCATGTCTAACTCCATAACTTTAACATTGATTATGTACAAGAAGATATTGGTATGACATTGATCAAGGAAGAATGACAGAAAATCCACTATAAGTAGTTTAGACACATGCAAAGAAGGCCTTTGGCAGCATCAGTTAGAGAGTTCATAAGAGAAAATGGAGAGGGAATAATCAAGTTCAATGAAGTCATGCAATCCATGTAGCCGATCTCAGCAGGTAGGATAAACTTTTGTTGTTGAATATTTGGTAAGTCATGTTTAGAAATAGTACAATTTAAGTTTAGAATCTATGCAGAAGAATGCATGCAATGTGCTAATTCTGCTGGATATGGCATGTCACTTACAGCTGTTGAAACATGAGTATCACCAGCTACTGGCCCCTCCCTAGCAAGTCCAAAATCAGAAAGCTTTGGCTTGAAATCTTTATCCAGTAATACATTTGAAGATTTAAAATCTCGGTATATCACCTAGAGAATTAGCATACAAATTGTTAGAAGCAGAGGAAGAAAAGTTCAGGAGATATAAATACAAACTGAAAGCTATCTAACACTGAGAAAATCAATTCAGTGATATGCTAAATGGTAACTAATAGTGTTAAATCCAAGATTATGATATTAATTCGTTGAGTTGCCACTGTTAATATATGGTCTAAAGTTATGTATTATATATTTTGCTATAGCTGCACTGATAAAATCATGTAGACAATTATGCAATAGCTGCTTGATACCTTTCCTAAAAGGGTAGTGTTCCAATTAATATAGATGGTTGACATACGCTCCAAGAAAAGGAGTGTTAGCCACGTACCTTTTATTATTGATTGAAGTTTATTAAAAACTAAAAAAAATCATAAGGGTGACTAAATAATTAAGAAGTGGGAGGGGCAATTTTGTGTAATTTATAGCCAATAGTAGAGAGGGTGTTCAAAAGAGTATCTTAAAGATGTTACTAACTTTTCTCATTCTTAGAAAACATTAAGTTCTTAAGGGGTTGGAGATTTCATGTATATTAAACATATGTTTGCACCTTTATTATGGCATTGATCTCTAAGAATATTCCAATTCCTGTGTTTCATTCACACAGTTGCAGTTGCACATCATTATCTAAAGCATATAAGTTTTAGATTTTCTTTTCATATAAAGTAAGTTAAAATAAGATATTATGATTGTTGCAAGAGCCTAAATATCAAAGGAAAATGTGGTTTCCAAAATCAAACTATGCAAATCAGGAAATAGTATAGTGCTTGAAACATGCTATCCTGAAATCAGAATTCAATCAGAAGGATGCACTCCAGACCATGTGGTTGTAAAGGCAATGAATGATCATATATCTCTAACGAAAAGCAGGAATAATCTAAATCATATTTCTTAAACTCAAACCTGAATTTCTAATTCTTCATGAAGATAAGTTAACCCTTGAGCTGCTCCAAGTGCTATTTCAAGTCTAGTTTTCCAAGGAAGAGGGTCATATGCTTTATTGAAAAGATGATACTCTAAGCTTTTGTTCGGCATGTATTCATACACGAGTAGTCTCTGGATGCCTCGTTCATCATCCAAAGCACAGTATCCAATAAGCTTGACGAGATTTGGGTGTTCCACAACACCAAGAAACTGAACTTCAGTCAACCATTCCTTATGACCCTACATGAAAGAAGGAAAAATAGTCAAAGGAATATCCTCATATCACCATATTCAATCATTCAATGTAGAAAGAAAATAAAGAATATTCAAGATTCTCTATGCTAGTGATTACTAACAAATTTCAGCATGCATAAATTGACAAATTTTTAGAATATAAATGATATTTCAGGAAGGTGAACTTAGCAAACAAAATCTTGTCTAGTACATAATTAGCACGTTAGGGTAAAAGATCCACCAATATAATCCCTCTGCACTTTCAAGGACGAATGATATACTGTTTCTTGATTAAGAAGTATCATAAACGATTTATACCAGATAAGCAGAAATCCATTTATGGTGTTGCATTACTCTACAATGTCTGTATATGTAAATCATACCTTAACATACTGAACATTCAATTCCATCCAAAAAATTTCTGAGTAGAAAATTTGGCTATAAATAGTATCTTATTAATACTTGTAAGAGAAGATTTTGTGTTTGAATTGACTGAAGAAATCCCATTAATTTGAAGTAAATATACAACTCCTAAGTGAGAGATCTTGCCCCTAAAAGGGAGATTATTTCCAACACTCACTATCTCATCTTGAACCTAAGGTCCAAGGATCAAAGAAGCAACTATAAATGCATGGACATCTATAGATGTCTTTTAGAACTTAAACTCATTTACATATACATTAACACAGACTAATGTAATGAGGTACAACAATTGGTTTTTAGATAACTGAATAAAACAGGAAATTAGTATCGACCCACCAACGAATCTCCCTGCTTTTACAAATGTTAGAGAGTAGATAGATAGTGAAGAGAATGATATAACTTTATCTGCTGGGTGAGACAAAAATTCTGATCCATTGAGGATAAGGAATATCAATTTTGAGCCAGGAAAGGATAAAAGGGATTCACTATACTTTGCATAACTTTCACTAGATTGGTGTATATGGTAAAACAGACAGCAATATGATTAATGTTTATCTTAAATGCTATCTGAGGGAAAAAGAAAATCAGCCCTGTAGTTAAATTGACGACCAAGGACAAGGCTACGAGTTTTGATAACAAAATGATATGCTATGAAGCTCAGACAGACACACTTATACACGTATCGGACACAGACACACGTATACACAGACACACGTATACACCTATCGTATACACTTATACACGTATGCATGAAATCGGAACCATCTAACTCTAAATGCTTTGAACCATAAACATGAGTTTATATACGGAATTCTCTGACCAAGGAAATTGTTGAGTTTCATACCTGTAATGCATCCTTGTTAAGCCTTTTGATGGCAACTACAACAGGATTCCCATTCCCATCAGCAGGCTGGACTGAACCTTTAAACACAGTTCCAAATCCACCTTCTCCTATCTTAAAAAGCCTGTTGAAATCACTTGTTGCATGCTTGAGCTCTGAGAGGGAGAAGACCCTCAAATTGTGACCCTTCTCCTCATACAGTTCCGGTATACCACGGGGTGAGGCAGATGAGCATGAAGACTTGGTGACCCTTTCAGCTCCTGAAAACTCCAGTTTCTCTTGCTCTTTCAGTTCAGGTGCTGACCTTTGCTTCCTGTTTCTAGATTTGTCTTTGAAATAGTAAAAGCACTTCATTGCATCACCAATCAGCTATGATTGTTTCTTATGCACAATCTCTGTTCAACCTGTTATCAATTCAACAATTCACAACAAAATTATTACCAGGAATAAACCCCCCTTGACACCATTACATGTACAGAGAAGAAAATAAAGTAGTGAATAGCAAAATCACTTCACTGCATAAACTATCAGCTATGATCATTATGCACAGTCTCTGATTAACAATTCAACAAATCACAACAAAGATTATTGTCAGGAATAAATCCCCTTGACACCATTACCATCTAGAAAGAAGAAAAACACAACAAAGTATGAATAGCAAAAGCACTTCATAGCATAAACAATGAGCTATGATTCTCATGCAGTCTCTGATTAACCTGTTATCAATTCAACAAACCACAAAAGAAATTATTTTCAAGACTTACTAAATCCCCATCATACCATTACCACCTAGCAAGAAGAAAAACACAACTATGTAGAGAATAGTAAAAGCAGTTAATAGCATAAAAACTAACCTATGATTCTTAAGCATGGTCTCTGACAAACTTGCTATCAATTCAACAAATCACCAAAATCAATGATTGTCAAGAACAAATCCCCATGATACCATTACAACCTATAAAGTAGAAAAGCACAACTACATAGTCAATAGTGATACCCCAGATGCCTCTTTATACCAGAATTGCAAAAAGTTTCAAAATTTAAGCAACCCAAGAGAGCAAAAAGATTGATCAACAGACAAAAAAAAAAAAAAAAAAAGAAAAAAAAAAAAA
>Ga0209489_110040_pt1 | contig 11079 bp, 6 predicted proteins | sample SiratrowhiteBW_FD_187527 | JGI IMG/M metagenome (GOLD analysis project Ga0209489, IMG submission 187527) | Root nodule microbial communities of legume samples collected from California, USA - Siratro white BW (SPAdes) (version 2) | ecosystem: Host-associated > Plants > Roots > Nodule | place: USA...
ATAAATATATATATATATATATATATATATATATATATATATATATATATATATATATATATATATATTAAGAACTTTAACTTTTAAGTTTTAGCACAAAAAGGTTGATGTGTATATACATATTTTCTAAAAAATGGGTGGCCATTTGTAGGACTGTAATAAAATTGTTGATGTACCACATAGATGATGTGCAACTTGGTTTGTTGAAGCTGCATTTAATTCTTATGCGTACTCAGATTAATTTATTTCGTTGTCCCTTTCATACTTTCTCACCATAATTAATAAAAAATTATTATCCTATAATTTTTTTAATAACTAGTATAAAAAATAATAATTTTATCATATATATCAAATATTAAAAGAGTTATACATTATTATTATTAAATTACAAACGACCGTACATTGTGAAGCCAATTTAATTTAAATTGCATTATACATTTATTATATTGATGAATCATGGGAACATGATGAAACACGTACAAAAAACATCTACTTCGAACTTAACAACATTCCATATTGGTTTGATTTAGAAGAAACAATCTTATATGTGTTGTATATAAGTGAGGACATGGAGACACAATCGTTTTCCCATAATTTACAAGCTATTATCGTACAGTAAAGTATGTTCCTCATTAAATGTAGTTAAGAAACAAGTTACTACTGTATTATAAGGGTGATGATGATACAAAATCCGAAGAACGTGGAGAAGTGCAATGAATCAAGAACATGGTGAATGCATCTTGGGATGAATCAAACTGTTTCGGATTGGTACATGATGGCTACCAAATTATTGTTATCAACAATGGCTGGTCGATTGAGTTATAGCACAACAGTGATTATCCAGCACTGTAAGTTAAATTATTGAGGGTGGGGTACATGTTCTTTGCACGGATTTCAAAGTTGCCAATCATCTATATAATAACCTACACAAAAATCTCAATACCTCAATACCTATGCTTTTAATCGAATGAAATACCTAGTGCTTAGTTTGTTCGTGTTAACACGGAATTTTTCATCTACATTTAATCTGATTTTCTAAAACAAATATAGCAACCAAGTAATTGGCTCGTTTTTACACTATGCTCAAATATAGTCATTCCGAATTCAATTTGATGTCTCAAGAGAATTTGATTTAGCTTTTGTTGAACGAGGTTCTATGTTCTGTTTATGTTTGGATGACATTCTACATAGTTCTACGTGTGTATTAGGTCCTCTGTATTTGTACAATATTTACAGGCATATAAAACGGAACAGAATCTAATCCTAGATATTCCATTTATTACTTTCACCTGATAATAATACTATATAAATATGTAGGAACACATTATACATCATACTAATATTCTCATGTATCTATATCAGTTCTCTAAGTTTGATGGATAAGACTTGTAATATTAAAATCTGGGGATAAAAAATCTATTAGTGGTACAAGGTTGCAAACGTATCTAACACTAGGAAACAAGATTCTGCGCTGATACTCCTTAAATATTAAGCATTTAGTTAGAAGACCCACACGTCAGAAACGCAAACATTTGTAATTCTATAACGGTCCATAGATGATAGCTCAAACACAGAAAGCGCAAAGATTTCGAAAGACACAAATCCTGTAATGGTCCGAAGATCAAAATCACACCCCACACCATCTGAAACCCTTTAATAACATGCATTTACTCCCACGAACAGCACGTCAGCCATCGCAAACACTTCCAAGAACATAAATCCAAAAGTGGACCATACCACAACACAACACCACCACATAATACCCAAACTACCCCTTACCCTTACCCTTACATCAACTAGCCCTAGAAAACACAAAGCAAAAACACAGAATGTGATAGTTCAAGCCATACAAGGCATTCATGGAACATAACTGAAAATCTTAAAAAACATAATACATCACGAAGAGTGCTTATCATTGTTGTCAACGCTTTAGATGGTCAACAAAAGATGAACTAGTATCCCCACATGCAATCAAGCTCCGACACCCCCAGTGGAACGTTGGACGCCGCATCAGCCAGCCGTTGCTCCTCCGGCATCGGCCACAGGAGATCACCGGAGCCGCCGCCGGAGAAGGGCTGTGCTGCCGGAGGGAAAAAGAACGGGAGCTGGAGGTTGTCTTGGAGTGACCTCAAACTTGGGAAGGCAGAGACGCCAACGTTTCTCTGAAACCTAGCGAAGGGGTCCGTTCCGAGAGGCTGAGATGGTGGAAGGTCGAAGCTTGCATTGGTGAAGTTGTTAGGGGAGACAACAGCAGCGGTGGCTGCAGCGATTGTGGAGAAACAGGACACGTGCTCCTTTTTGGGGGTGCTGTCATAGGAACAGTTGTTGCGGCCAGTGAAGGTTGTGGTGGCGTAGGGAGAAGAATCAAGAAGCGGCGGAAGGTAAACTGAAGAGGGTGAACTTGGCTCTGGGCAGAGAGTGCTGGTGGTGGTGTTCATTCTTGTTTTCTTGGAGCCACTTGAAGCAGACATGGCGGAGCCTCCGCTGGTTGTGTTGCTCTTTTGGAACACACGCGATATGACCCACTCATCCTTCATTAAATCACAATGGTTCGTGTTAGTGCAACACCAACAATATGCATTAATGCATGTCGCATAACTGTTCTTAAATTGTTTGGAAAATAGCCGACTGTGAAATAAGCTGTTCCTGTGAAATCTTGTAAACCATTTTGCTAAAAAGGAATACGGATCACGAGAAGTAACCACGTTTTAATTAATTATCTTGGTACTGTGGTGCTCATGCAACCATGTGTTGACAGAAGGCAAATTGACGAACATTTTAATGAACCTTAGGGTAATAACTGTCGGACAAAAGTGGAAAAAACATCTGTTGAGAAGAGATTGAGCGAGAACAAGCAAGGTAGGAGGAACAAAATCTTAATCGAGAACCAAAACATGGAAGCAATTGAAAGGGAAAACTCATGACAACATTGGTAAATGGAACCTACTTATGGAAGGCTAAAGGAAACCCAGATTCCACCTAACTAAAGTTACTTCACTGCAAATCTGGAGGGTGAAAATGCGGCTCATCATGGGTAAAAAGGTACACATTCTTCAATGCTTGGAGTGTAATAACACAAAATAGAAGATTTCAGAGAGATGAGTTCATTAAATAAAATAATACTGACCTTGGAGTTGCGTGAAAGGTAGTGGTAAGCAAATTTTCCTTCGAGGCGATACTCATGCATGACCCAGTTACTTTTCTCCCCCTTGGGAGCTCTACCGCGGTAGAAAACCAAGGTTTTCTTCATCCCCACCAAAGAACAAGTTTTGGAGCTGTAAATCTCTCTATCTTTCCCAGTGGCTTTCCAGTAACCAGCTTCAGTAGCCCTATTGGTTCGTAACCCAGTTGGGTACTTCCTGTCACGTAAGCTGAAGAAGTACCACTCTTTCTCACCCATTTTAGCTTTCTCTGCCAGTAACAAGCAACCACAAAGTTAGATGGAAAAACAAAACCTCTTTGTGCTACCACTATGGAAAGTACTAAGTGAGTAATAAGCAATAACTCAATGAAAAGAGGGAGAGAGAGAGAGAGAGTAATAACTACCTGGGAGCTCCCATGGTTCACTCTTGTTAAGGTCTACTTCAGCTATGGCTCTCCCAGTGAAGGTGCTGTCCAGAACCTTTTTGAGAAGGTAGTACGTTATGAGCTCCTCGTCAGTCGGGTGGAACCTAAAGCCAGGTGGCAGATGAGCTTCAGTGTGGTCCAAGTGGTGGTAGGAGGAGTCCATGAGAAAAGAGGAAGAAGGAACACTCGCAGAAGAGGTGAAAAGTGAGAGAGAAATTAATGAAACCAGAAGAAGAGAATCTTGGATGCTAACACTTCATGGCTTTCATTATATATAGGAAATGAGAGCCATTGCATGGGGAAGGGGAACAACAGAAGCAAAATAGTGAAAGGGGGATTTATAACTTGGCTTGGGCTTTGGGCTGTCACTTTTTTTTTTTTTTTCACTTTGGAGGGTGAGGTTTTTTGGTTTGGGATTGGAGATGAGAGGGTGGATTATAAGGGGTGGTCTCATGGGGATTTGATGAATCGGGTGGCAGAGAGAAAAAGGTGAAATAATAAGGTATGATATGGCTGGAAAAATCTGTGTTTTCTCTGCACTATCCTCTTCTGATAGCTCTCTCTACTCTCTGACAGGGTCCTCATCATGATCCACATAGCTAGAGAGAGAAATGGAAAGAGGAAGGAAGAGAGAGAGGGTGATGTACGAGGGAGTGGTGGCGATTGAGTATGCGTGCGTGCGTGAGGAAATGTGCAGGTATTCCTTTGTCAGTGAAGAAAATGTAAGAAAGGGAACAGAAAGTGGTTTGATGAGAGATATTGCAACTAGCCACAAAAATAAAAAGGAAAAAAGGGAAAACATTGAAACAGAAAAAAGAATAGAGATAGGGATGAGGGGGAAAAAAGAAAAGAAAGGAAAAGAAAAGCTTTTTAAACAGAAAAAAGAATAAGAAAATAGAATGCGAGATTTTTCACCACTATATGTATCGATAAAGCTGTTTCATATCTTCTCTGTCAGCGCAGGACAAAAATTGTATAATCAGAAACACCAACCATGTTTATTACACGCCAACTTCCCCACTTTTTATTTATGTATTACTTGGTACTCTTTTGCTTCCCCACTCTCAATCTCAACAACTCTATTAAAATTTATTCTTGTCTTCTGTGGTTTGTGATCACTGATTATTATTTTTGTTCAAGTCTAATTTACTGTCTTCTAGGCCTTGGCCTTCCCTTAAACAAGACACAGCTAAAACACAAAAATACAACAAAAACTCATGGTACAGACTGTCATTGCATTTGGTTTCTAACAACTCGCAGGAGAATTCCTTTATTTTAGTTATGCTTTCACGAAATCCTCTCTCTGCTAATAATAATTTTGCAATGTTCTTCTGGTCCCGAGATAATTTTATCACACAATATTAGGTGTTTTTATGATATTTTTTACTTTTCATGTCATTAATATAACATACATTAGTTAAGGGTAAGAAAACTGTTTTTGTGGGAAGATGCATTTGCTGATGGTGGCCTACAATTAGTGACATGTACAAGACCAATAAATAAATCTCCTCTCTTTTTTTAAGAAAAATATAAGGCTAGGAAATAACTGAGACTATACACAGCGATTTCCTTTTCTTTTAGCCGTAGGGGTGTCATGGGATTTTCCTACCTCATTTTCCCATCATATTATAGGCATGTCGACCTTTATTGGTATTTGTTAAAATCATTTTTAGGTTAAAAAAAAAGTTATTTTCTTTGCTCTCAGCTTTTTCTGATCAAAGTTTTTTTTCTTTGGTGAAAAATTCAAAATTTTCACTGTAAAAATCTAGAACCATGTGGGTTGGAGATTCATATTCCAAAAGAGAAAGGCTCAGTAACTCTGAATTACCATGATAGTTAGCAGGATTTGCATGACATATCAATGGTTGATTGATACATTTAACTGTTCTATCATAATCATAGCTAGTAGCGGAATTTTTATGTGCTGGGAGAGATAATAAAATACCTCCTTTTCCCAGAGTACACATAATTTTCAATAGCCATCAATTTTACATGACATATCAAAAATAGAAAAGAGAAAAAGAAACAAAATGGTGAGAACAGAGAAACTCTTGTACAAGTGTGAATACAACCAAAACTAGAGAATTATTACTGTTATATATATACAATCTAATCACAAGAGGGTATCAATATCATGACATGTCAAGGCAACAGCTTTTAATACCATAACACATTTGGTGACCAGATGACCATTCACAGAACAAAACAAATGTTACTGAAAGTGAGTATTGTGCAACTGAGAGAGGAAAAAGTGAAGCAGAAAGCAAGGGCATAAACAGCTGAAGATTGATTCATTGATTTTACACCCCCACAGGGGCCTATCACCCATGACATTGGATATAATGTCTCACTTTTTGAGACGCCCTTTTTCTCTCCTTCAACTAACATTAGCCAAGAAAAAAAAAATGTGGGAACAAACTGAGACATAACAAACTGAGACATACATGTTATGGTGTTATGTTTTTATGTTTCATGTTTCCACATTTTCTAACCTCTTCTCTTGCTAATCATGGGGCTAATTAGTACCCTTAAACAGTGTGATTTTGAATTGAGGAATTTGTTAATTGAAACCATGAATGACTCCACCCAGCCATCCCATCCATCCATCCAATCCAATCCATCACTATCAAGCAACAAGGGGAGGGTGATGCTAGGTGGGGGGGTGTGTGAGAGATTGATGCCATGGAAGTTTGACACATCATGCTCGGATTTTGAGAGCACAGCCCCAACTTCACAGGCTTTACATCAAATCAAATCATCTCTTCAATCTGCATGCTGAGGTCTTTCTCTTCCACCCACCCACCCCTTCTCTCTCTCTCTCATTTCCATCATTGGCCCATTTCTACACTTCCCAATTTCCCAATGTTACAACCAACCCTTCTTAACATCTTTTTAACTATTATTAAAAATTACAAAACCAGCAGCAAAATGAAAAAACCACCTTCTCTTCTTTTCTTCTAACAATGAAAAACCTTTCTGATAGTAATTCCCAAAAAAGCATGAAATTCCCCCACAATTTACTCTCAGGGCTCACCTACCTCCCGAGATGCAACCTTTATGGCTTGCAACATACGGTTCCTCATGTTAAGTCCCTCTCCTGTTACCTTCGAAATTAGAACCGGATCCGGGTCCACACCACCCATTCCAGAAACCCAAAAGCTATTCTTTTTACTTATGCGTGTATTTAAAGCTCTAAACTTTTTAATTTAATAAACATGGGTGGTGGAAATTTAAGAACTTTAATGGAGTTAAAAAAAAAATGACAGCGAAAGGTGGCAAGACAACACAGAAACTCATAGCAGATGGAGACACACTCCTTGTTTGTGATTGATATTGATTTTGATGGACATGGACTGAACCGGCCGGTCCAAGTCCAACGCAGTGAAACCGGGTTGTGTCTGCTTCAGATGTAGACAAACGGTTGCGGTTGACTTTTTGAGGTAAAAACGAAAAAGTTAAGGTGAAAAAGGGTGTCTCGTAAATTTCCCTCAAGTGTTACTGTTCATGTTGCTGTGTTGTAATTATTTTATTTTATTTATTTTTCAAAAAAAAAAAACAAAAAGAAAAGATAAAAAAAGGTGAAAAAAGACAACACGGCGCGTGACCCGAGAGAGATCGCAGATCGCGCGTGACGACAAAGCTTAGGTCATCCCCGCCGCCCTCCGGCTATGGCGTCAGAAGGGTGCGTGGGGTCATAATTTATTTATTTATTTAAAACATTTTATTTATTTAGTTATTTAGTTGATCGAATTTATTGACGCTAAAGCTTCTACAAAAAGAAAGCCTGCAAGAATTAGAGATCTAGCTTTTAGTAGAAAAAATATATATATTATTTAAAAATTTAATATTTTCAATCAGCCATAAAAGAATCATAACTTTTTACTTTACTACCTCTCGTAAATGTTACAAAATGTGAGTAATAATTCAAATTTAAATATTTTGGACCGTCATATGTTTTATATTATTAATCAACTAAAGTTTTTCTTGTTGTTTTTTATTATAGATATTATAATAATCAATTTAGTAGTTGTCCGAATTGTTAGATTGGTAATGTTTTGGGGCCATTTTGCGCCGTTTGATTAATTGATTGGGTGGCTGCAACTTAGCTACCGTGTACGGCGTAGCAGCACCAAGTTGTCGTTTGTTGGTTCTTCACCGCTCACTCTCTCTCTACAACTACAAACAAAACACTGTTTCAAGGTCCAATTTAGAAAAAAATAAAATAAAATAATATTTTTTTAAAATTAATTTTTTTTCTTTACAATATTTTATTATATTTGAAAGAAGAAATATTTGAAAAAGTTATTTAAAAGCTTAAAACCTTAAAACACCGCAAGTATTAATTATTTGAAAAAGTACAGTCTCTTCCCAACATGTACTGTACAAAATGAAATTGTACTTTACAAAAATACAAAACTAAAACACCTAAAGTAATAACGTAACTATATTACGTTTTTAATTAATAACGTATTTAAATTATTATACAAGACCTCTTTCAACAAGTACTGTAGAAAGTAAATTGTACTTTTAAATATAAAGTTTCAGCATAATATATAATGCGAGACCTGGAAAGGTTAACTGATGACAAAAAAGTTTCAACATAATACTTACAAAGTTTGATGACGTTTTTCGTCCTTGTAAGATTGCTATCTTTTTGTTTTCTTTTTCTTGACTTTAATACCTCACTTTTCGTATAACTATTTTTAAATATCCAGAATTTCATCGCTTACTTTGTGTTAGGTACGGAGTGAAATAATTAGGTGAAACATAGAAAAAATATATTATTTTTTAATTTTAAAATATAAAGTGAAAACAAAATTTGATTGATGGTTCGATTACTGTAAAAAAATATCATTTTATCATCCACATAAGACGCTGTTATCGGTTATAATTTATTATTTGACTTGTACTAAATTCCGTAGTTGTTTTCATATTATGAAGAACATAAATAGTCTTATCATGTCTCAACCAATTTTGACTATATTTATTGAAGTCATAACGTGTGAAAATAATTATAAACAAAAATCAATTATAGTCATGCAATCCTCAAAGTCAATACGAAATCTATCGTTGGTGCACAACTCAATTCAAAATAAGTTTAAATAAATAATAATCCATAATACAACAATTTCATAAATAAAAAATCCAAAATATCAAACAATCAAATAAGATATATAGTTAAAATATATTATAATCGAAAATTATTAATGCCATGAGAAAATTCATAAACCACCAATAATAAGATATATTATTAAATGAATTTAAATATTATATAAGAAGTATTATGAATAATAATTATTACGAAAGATAAAAAAAGTTCTACGTTATCTAGATTATTAGACAAGATAAAGGATTTGATTGTGAGTTCATTTAAATTTTCTTTGTACGGTTAAGTTAAAATCATATAGTATAATAAGAAGGTCTAGGTCTAGGTTATTTCTACTATCTAGTTTATTAATTTTTTTTTATTTTTAATTAATATTAATGTTTGAAGCTTTATGTGGAGATTTCTATGTTTTGATCGTGTGAATGTTTGAGTATTATTGATTTTTTTTCGTAATATATTTTTTTTTTTAACTTAGTGTATCATAAGAACATGTGACCATATAAGTCAAGTCTCCACTTCCTATAGATAGACATATTTCTTTCAAATCATCATATCTTCACTCATTCTCCTACCTAGTTTCTCTTTCTCTCTCTTTTATGTGTTTGCTAGTTTTGTGTCTCAGATACTATTTTAGAAGTTCATGTTATATCTTGGAAGCTTGTACAACATATTATGGATAAGTCTTTAAGGACAATATTTATCTATGCCTCATAAAACTATCTTGTCCATGTTCTCAGTCAAATTTTAGTATAACCTTAATCAATTACAACTGACGATATGGACATTCACACCAACTTTACATTGGAGAAGTCAAATGGTATTGTTGCAACATAAACCATCCTTATGAAACTCTTCATGGACGTCTCAAAGATTGGAGTTTTCACTTGTCAAAACTTCTAATGTTAATAGGAATGTGTGTATACTCTATTAAACACGTATGAAGTTGTTTTCACTCTTACGACTTCCAAACGTGACTTTAGTTCATCTAAAAAACACATTGGACATTAGAACTATGCAAATAAGGTATGTCAGTCCCACTTTGCTTAACACATTATTGATAATTATTTATTTTTAGCACTTTCTGATTATATAATGATAACAATAAAGATAAATCAGTTGGTAATTATTAGGGGTTTTAACCATTTTAGTGTAATTTGGCCAATTAGGTTTCAGTTAAAAGTTTATTATTATTTTGACATCATTTTTAAAATTTTAATAGATTTAAGTATGTTTCGTATTTTGTCACATAACTCGGATTTACTTTTAATTATTATTAATATATTATTAAATTGGTAAAAAAAAATATAACTTGTCGATCAAGATAATTGCAATTAAAATTATTTCATATCGTACATGAATAAGTGATTATATTATAATTAAATTTATAATTTGAGAAATTATAAAAAGGAAGAGTGGCTTAATCTCCTACTAGAGTTATCTTAGCTTAGCACCTTAATTAAGTGCATACACATGTTCTAGTAAAAAAATATGTAATTGTTGATTAATCAGTTAGTGGTACTAATTTATTAATAAATGGCAAACGATATCACACAATTTAAGGGGAAGAGATTTCGTGCATTGAGTTGTTGGTACAGTTACATACAAGACAAATTACAATAAATACATGACAGTAATCTAATTCCTAATTGTTTCAAATTATACAATTTATGTTATACCAAAGTTGCTGCTGATATTCTTTCACATAAGGGAAACGTTGTCTAAATGCACTATATAAGCCAATTTAAATATCATTTTCGTCTTAAACTTGGAGGCTCTTTTGTCACATTCACTGATAAGATGCTATTTAATAAACAACAAACATGATTATTCTTCTTTTAAAATTAGTATTTCCTTTTGCTGCTAAATTCAGCAACAATGCAATTTTGTCATTCTCTTAAATTAATTGGTTAATTAAAACCACACAACCGACACTAAACCTAGAAGAATGAGATTTAAGAATAAACTTTCTATTTAAGGAAGAATTAGAAAGAATTTCTAAAGAATTAGAAGAAAGAAGAATTTTTTAATATATATTGTATTTATTCCACTAATAAAGTCAGATTCAACCGCAATTCGAATTCAGCTACCTTCAACATACATATACAAGTCATAATCACTACATCAATATCAACTTTGCAACCATATACTCATTGTTATTATTCTTATAATGACCCTTGTTATTATTATTTTTGTCAATATTAGTAAATATAATATTAATAGTACTAAAACAATAATATTATTATCTTTAATAATAATAATAATAATAATAATAATAATCATATTAATAATAATATTAATAATCATGTTAATATTAATATTAATAATAATAATTAAAAAATAATATTAAATATAATAATAATATTTTTAATTATATAAGTTAACAATAATAATATTTATTATATTAA
>Ga0209489_110043_pt1 | contig 11074 bp, 14 predicted proteins | sample SiratrowhiteBW_FD_187527 | JGI IMG/M metagenome (GOLD analysis project Ga0209489, IMG submission 187527) | Root nodule microbial communities of legume samples collected from California, USA - Siratro white BW (SPAdes) (version 2) | ecosystem: Host-associated > Plants > Roots > Nodule | place...
CGGTGCCAGGTTTAAAGCCTGGGCTTTGAGAAACGGTGCCAGGTTTAAATCCTGGGCTTTGAGAAACGGTGCCAGGTTTAAAGCCTGAGCTTTGAGAAATAGTGCCAGGTTTCAAGCCTAGGCTTTGGGCATTGGGGTATATATCAAATTCGGTGTTGAAAAATTACATGCAACAGTTATATGTAACATGGAATTGACACTTTAATTTTAGCAGGATCATGCATGCAAAAATGGAACGTGACTGAATGAATTCGTGGCAATGCAAAGCTTAGATATGTGAGTTTTAAGTGGTGCACGGTGACTTTTTTGGGTATTTATGGGGGCAGTTTTGGAATTCAGAAAAGTATGGGTACAGATCCTAATTAATGGAGGCGCAAGAAGTACCCCCACCAATTAGAAACTCAACTTAGGTTAAGGGCATTTTGGTAATTGAGAGGAGTATGGGTGCATAACTTAATTAATGGGGGTGCAGGAAGTAACCCCACCAATCAGAAACTCAACTTGAGTTAAGAGCATTTTGGTAATTGAGAGGTGTATGGGTATATAACTTAATTCATGGGAATGCAGGAAGTAACCCCACCAATCAGAAACTCAACTTGGGTTAAGGGCATTTTTGTAATTAAGAGCAGTATGGGTGCAGAACTTAATTAATGGGGGTGCAAGAAGTAACCCCATCGATTAGAAACTCAACTTGGGTTAAGGGCATTTTGGTATTGAGAGCAGTATGGGTGCATAACTTAATTAATGGGGGTGCAGGAAGTATCTCCACTAACCAAAACCCAACTTATGGTTAGGGGCATTTTAGGGATTGTGGAGAGTGTGGGTGCAGGCTCAAACATGTGGGGTGCAGAGAGCACCACCACTAATCAGGAACTCATCTAGGGTTTGGAATACACATGGCATAGTGGAGGCAATGCAGGTGCTGTTTCGAAGCAGGGAGGGCGTGGCCGGCGAAGATGGAGGCGGCGGCGGCAGGCGACGACGATGAACCCCGTCGACGGTGGTGGCACGACGGCGGCGACGACCGTCGACGATGGCGGTGGCATCGATGGGGCGTTTTTTGCACCGTTTTTGTGGCATTTTCATGGTTGTTTCGGTGCTGGTTTGAAGGTAAAGTGGTGTTGTTTTGGAGATAAAACTGGTGCTATTTTTGGGGCAAAATGGTGTTGTTTTGGGTATTGTTTGGCTACTGTTTTGGGGGCATCTTTTTGGGATTAAAGGGACTACATGGTGACTATTTTTGGAGGTAAATGGTGGTTGTTGGTGGTGCAGTAAAAATGACGGTGTCGGCGGAAGTCGTTTGAGGCTGTTTTGGAGTCGTTTTGGGAGCACAAAATACATAGAATAATGTATGGAAGATGGAATATGATGAATTTTTTTATTATTTAAGAAATAAGAAAAAAAACCAAAATGCCATAAAGAGCAAAAGGACTTCCATTTTTTTTATTTTTTTTTATCTTTATATGAAAATGAAATGATAAAAAAATAAAAAAACATCACAAGAAGATAAAAACACAGGATTTATAAATTTCAAACTTCAAGATTCATATGAAAATCTAAATCTTGCAAATCATACCTGTGAGTGTTCTCAAAAAACGATTGTTTCCTTTTCAAAAGTTCCTTACTTCTCAGTTTGTGGATAGTAAGACAGGAAAATCAATCTTTTCTTCTTCTCTACTTTCTTTCTCTTTTTTCCTCTTTTTCTTAGTTCCTCTCCGTTACTAATTATATGTGAATCCTCTTTTTTTTTTCTTCTTTCCTTAATATCTCTCTTTTTTTCCTTTTCATTATTATTATTATTAATTTTTTAAAATGTGAAGGTAGTTCAGAGCAGTTTTGAAAGATTGACCATCTTTTTTTTTATTATTAAAGATGAAGTGTAGATGAATGTGGGAGAAACAGTTTGAGAACGGTCATATTTTATTTTTTATTATTGTGAAATGGAGAAAATAGGTGGATTGACTGATTCTTTTTTATTATTATTATTATTATCTTTATTTTTATTTTTTTGAAAGAAGTTAAAATTGAGTGAGATTTACTAATTCTTTTCTTTTATTATTATCTTTATTTTTTTTGTGGGAAATTAAGATTGAGTGAGATTGACTGATTCTTTTTTTTATGATTATCTTTATTTTTATTTTGTGAGAAGTTAAGATTGAGTGAGATTGACTGATTCTTTTTTTATTATTATCTTTATTTTTATTTTGAAAGTGTAAATGAAGGAAACAGTTTGAAAACAATTTTCTTTTCTTGTTATTTTTATTATTTTGTTTTTTTTTATTCTTGGATTCTGTTGTTCTCAATTTATATATATTTTTTATTTATTATTTGTTTTGTTATTTTCGTTTTTCTATTATTAATTATTTTTTGTAATGGAAAAATTCAAAAATTTTTATTTATTCATTTTTTATTTTTTTCATTTCTTTATTTTATTTTATTAAAATATTTTTAATTTAAAAGATTACCCAGACAAAATTGGGTGTTGACAGTTGCCCCTCTTTACTTAAGTTTTATATACACTGATTTTGTTTGGGTATCATCATGTGCTGAAAAGAAAAACAGAGATCTTGCTTCTACAGAGGATTAACATTTCAAGGAAAAGTTGTGACTTTGCTTTTGTAGGAACTCCAATAATGGTGAAGACCTTGCTTCTGCAAGGGATCAAGTGCCAAAATCAAATGTGACCTTGCTTCTGCAGGGGATCACCATGTCAAAGAAGAGTTATGACTTTGCTTCTGCAGGGAGTCGAAAAGTAAATAATGGCTGTGACTTTGCTTCTACAGGGAGTCGAAAAGTAAAGGATGGCCAAGACCTTGCTTCTGCAGGGGATCAAGTGCCAAAATCAAATGTGACCTTGCTTTTGCAGGGGTCAACATATCAAAGAAGAGTTGTGACTTTGCTTCTGTAGGGAGTCAAAAAGTAAATAATGGTTGTGACTTTGCTTCTGCAGGGAGTCGAAAAGTAAAGGATGGCTAAGACCTTGCTTCTGCAGGGGATCAAGTGCCAAAATCAAATGTGACCTTGCTTCTGCAGGGGATCAACATATCAAAGAAGAGTTGTGACTTTGCTTCTGCAGGGAGTCGAAAAGTAAAGAATGGCCAGGACCTTGCTTCTGTAGGGGATCAAGTGTATGAATGCATGATATATTTTTAAATGTTTGGTAGGTTTGACTTTTCCACTGGGGAATGAATGCATCACTTTATGCTGATGCATGAAATTTTGACTGACTTGAGATTTTTTACTTTTAATGCCTGAGGATTTTGATTTGCTATTTTGCTCCTCTCTTTAAACCAAATATTTTTATGGAATCATTGAATTTATTGATTGAACTTTGAACTTTCATTTTGGAAAAAACATTCACAAATCTTAACGCTTAACATAAAATTATTAATACGATCAGTTCTAACATTTTGATGCATATGTGTCGGAATGGGTGTATGAACAAACATACGGTAAAGAAATGTTAAACTTCAAATAGGCAATGGAATTGCCCCAAGTATGGGGGTAACTTCATTTTAAATCTTTCATACTCTTTAAGAGTTGACCATAAATAAGCAGAGTTGCCCTAGTTTTTTTTTTGAAAAATAGGAAATTAAGGTTCAAAGGGATAACCAAATTTGTTAGGTTAGATGGGTAAAAATAGATTTAGTGGGAAACCGAGGTAATGCAACTTAAGTGGAGAAAGCTGTATACTTAAGAAAATGAACTAATGCTGATTGAATCACATGAAAGTGTCCCCGATTTCAAAAAATATTTCGGGCTAGGGTGAAGAAAAAAAAAACTACGGGAAAGACACATACAAGAAAGGATTGCCCCAGTATTTATGCTTTAATGACACTATTTCATTCTTATTTAGCTGGCAAATTTGTATCATCCTTTCCGCAAAAGGCATTTTTCTTGCAATTTGACTTGTATTGGCAGCCGCATTCCTCTGTTGCAAGGTTATTCTCTGGGAAAATCATCGACAGTCACTTTTCAATCAATATAGACTTTATATGGCTTGTAACGTAGTCAGGGTTTAAAAGGTTTTGAAGAAAAAGGATATACAGGCTCGAAAACTGTTTACCGGTTATCATCATTTTTTTATAACAAAGATCATCAACCAAGTATTTCATTTTTTTTATAACAAAGATCATCAACCAAGTATTGCACAGAGCAGTTCATGTTCTTGTTGAGATCATCTTTTTTCTTTTTTATTTGCGAGTCATCCTCATTTAAACTGATGACACATATTTTCCTTTTGAATTTTTTTTTCTTAATTTCTGCCTTGGGAGCTTTTGATGCATCCTTTTTTGATAGATCTCTTATCCTGAACTGAATTCCAATATGCTGATGATCCTTGTTTAGGATATTTTTTAAATAATTTTTTACTTTTCAGGCTCAAAGAGGGTACAATAGAATTTTTATTGATGTTTCAGGATAAACAAACATGGCCATATATCATTTTGAATTATGATTGCTTGATTTTTAGAGAGATTAACTCTCGCAACAGATTCCAGCGATTCCAAATACTTGTCATTTTTCTTTTTTTTTTTCCATCGTCCTATCTTTTGCTTAGATTGCCCTTTGCGGGTTTTCAATCTAACGGACTTTTGTTTCTTTTGATTTTGATTTATTTTTTGAATGCCCTTAGTGAAAAGAACTTGAAATTCATAGCCGCATGAAAAATCTGATTGATTGCCCCAATATGATGTTTACTCTTAGTTTTAGTGGGCAACAAACATGTTACTGAGGCAAATTGCTTTCTCTTTAGGGATGGAAGGCTCAAAGGGATATCCAACACATGCATGCCAATATGTTATTGTGAAAAAAATCAATTTGATTCATTTTTCTATGCCAAGCTTTAAAATTACGTCAAATATTTTTATTATTTTTATCAATAAATTCAATGATTCCATAAACATGATTTATTGTGCAAATTTTATTTTCATCCCACGACATCCTTCAGACCTTGAGAAAATCTTGTAGACAACCCATGGTGTATCCTTAGTAATCAAAACGCATAAGAAAGACCGACTTGTACTAGTAGCTCCACTTCCCCTATGACCTCTCTTTTACTACCGTCAAAAGCTCTCACCACCATGGTACTAGGATATAGATGAATACCTTCACCATGCAATTTGTTCAATGTGGTTTTCAGCATTACGTTCAGAGAGGAACCATTATCGACTAGCACGCGTGATATAAAATGATTCATGCACTTGACAGAAATGTGAAGAGCTTTGTTATGATCTCTGCCCTCTGAAGGTATTTCTTCCTCAATAAAAGTTAAGTAATTATTAGCAGTGATGTGACTAACAATTCCTTCAAATTTATCCAAGGAGAGATCTTGTTCCACATGAGCTCCGTTTAAGATCTTCATTAATAACTTTCGATGAGCAGTCGAATGCATTAACAATTCCAACAAAGACACCCTTGCAGGGATCCGGTTCAACTGATCCACCACTTTGTATTCGCTTTGTTGGATGAACTTTAGAAACTCAGAAGCGTCTTCATCAGTAATCTCCCTTCTCCTTTCCTTTCCATAGCCATTTCTTCTCTATTCTTTTCATAGCTTGTTTCACCCCTTAAGTCAGGATGAGCAAAAAGACGTCCACTCCTAGTCATACCTCCAATTCCAGAGATGTTATCGATTGTTGTCTTGCCTTGCTCAACCGATTCTTCTTTTTGTTCTCCTTGAACTATACTAACACCATATTTCCAAGGAACAACCTTATTATCCTTATATGCAAAAGGCGATGGTGTTTGAATTACTAGAGGTTGTCGCCCTGAAGGCATGGGAGCGACTGCTTTAGTAAATTGAATGACTAATGGTTTAGGCCTCTGTGGAAGCCTTTCTTCTCCGGTGAACAGTTCTCCTTCTTTCCTTTGATGACAAACTTGTAAAACATGCTTGTCCATCAAGTCTTGCACAAAATCTTTAAACTCAACACACTCATCAATGGAATGTGTGGTGCAAGCATGGAAATCACATTCATCTTCGGACTTGTACTCATACTGGAATAATCCAGCCTGACAAATTGCTTCAAAAACTTCATTCATAGGTTACTTCATTTTATGGATACTCCTAACCAAAATCGGACCTCCTTCTTCCATAATAACATTCACCGTGGAGCTTGTATGTCCACACAACAGGTTTTGCTCAACACTCGGCTTTTGCTCCTGGAAAGTAAGCCACTTAGAATCAATCAAAGATTGCACTTTATACTTGAGGGCTCGATAGTTCTCAGTTGAATGACCAATCTCCCCACTATGATATTCACATTTTGCATTGGGGTCATAATATCTGGGATATGGTGGTTGTACTACCTTTGCCGGACATAAGACCACTAGCGAATTCTTGAGCAAATCTGGCAACAACTTTGTGTAGGTCATTGGGATGGGAGTAAAATTCACAACTTTCCCTCCCGAATTATTATTCTTCTGTCCATAGCCTGGACTTTGTGCTTAATTAAAGCTCTGACCTCCAACATTGGGCTGAAATGCATTATTAGGGGTAAACGAAGGTCTGTATGCAGTTGGCGGCCTAGGAGTATTCTGAGAGTAACTCAGCATGACATTTGCAACATATGCAGATGAGGGCCTATAATTAGGGAGATATTGTGGCCGATATCCTCCCCAATAAGGTGCAGTAGAAACCGCTTGAACCTCGCCCTCTTTCTTCTTACTGGGATTGAACCCAGGTTTCTTAACACTAGTGGTTACAGATGAACCTTGTGCTATCTTTCCACTCTTGAGACCATGTTCAATTCTTTCTCCAATAGTGACAATATCGGAGAAATTGGAAGAAACACTTACGAACACTTGTTCATAAAAAGGAGCTTGTAACGTTTCTATGAACATGGTGATCATTTCTTTCTTATATAGCGGAGGTTCAACTTGGGCGGTCAACTCTCTCCACCTCTGCGCATATTCTTTGAAAGTTTTTGAACTCTTCTTTGTCATATTCTGTAGTTGCAATCTGTCCAAAGCCATGTTTATATTATATTTGTACTGCTTCAAGAAAGCATCTACCAAATCTTTCCATGATGAAATCTGAGTTGGTTCAAGGTGCATGTACTAGTTCAATGCCACACCCCCCAAACTATCCTGAAAGCAATGAATCATAAGTTTTTCATTATGTGCATGAGCTGCCATCTTCCTACAATACATAGTTAAATGGCTTTTTGGACAAGTGGTCCTCTTATACTTCTCAAAATCTGGCACTTTAAATTTTTGGGGAATTACTACATCCGGTACTAAACATAGACCGGCAGCATCTCCGAACTCATAACTACGTCCACCTTCCATTGCCCTCAATCTCTCCTCAAGGACTTCTAGCTTATTTTTCGCTCTATCAGCATAAAAAACCGCAGTAGTCGGAGCTACAACTTTTGTTTTGGACTCACCTCCCAAAGTCACATTTAAAACCTTGGGTTGAGCAGTAGTGTCCTACCCCCTTGTTCAACAGCGACATGGGCATTTTCCGTTATATGTGGCATTTCTGGTGGGACTTGATTCTGATCAACATAATTCTCATACGGTAGGGTGTAACCCGGCAGAAGCCCATATTGAGGAAAAGGGATAAACATCCCTTCAACCTCATCATATTGGGTTTGTGTCATGTGAGAAGAAATCGGCTCTTCGTTCTTAGCAGTAGCACCTCACTTGTTGTTTAGGATTGTTAGATTTTCGAGAATCTGACCCAACTGATCTTTTAGGCCATGAATCTGATTCACTTTATCTTTCAAATCACTGATGTCAGCTTTCATTATTTTCATCATTTTCTCCCAGTCTTCCATATTCTGACGATTGTTCCGAGTCCTATATGGATGTCGTGGGAATTTAGTTGTTATTGCTTTCTCTGAATTTTATTTAAGATGAATTAATAAAGTGAAATATGAACAAAATGCAACTAGTCGAAAATTATAAAATTGTGTAATCGATACGTAATTAAATGAAAATTAACACAGATCTGGAGTCTCAAGAAACTGATTTATTTAAGGAATTCAAATTGATACATCTTTAAAGGAAAAACAAAAGGAAACTACTATCAATCCCTAACTCGAGCAATTAAAATCTTCATCTGCTCCACTAGCCACTTGCAATGATTGAGAAAAATCTAAACTTCTCGAGGAGGGTCACGAAATGTCACTGTGTCAGCTTCACGTAACATTCTAGGTATGTCATCGATAGCCCCGTTAGCTAGAGTAGCCAATTGGGAAAAATTTCTTCTCCAGTGTACCACATCCTTTTCTTGTTCAACCATATAATCTCTCGCACGAGTCATCACAGCTTGGTGCCTTTCCTCTGCTGTCATTAGTCACATGCGCTCTTCATTCACCCTTTCCTCGCATATTACCACGGTCTCTTCCATTTGGTGTTTTATGCTATTGTAGCTCTTGCAATCTTCTCAACGCCTCTTGTTTATCCTTTTTTATGTCTTCATATAAGTTCTTCCATTGGTGTTCCGCTGATAGAGCCATATTTCATTCTTCTGCTCTCATTGTTAACTCCTTATTGGCTGTATACAAATCCTGTTTAATTCTATATGTATAATCTCTTTCTGTTTTCTGTTTTCTAACCAGCCCTTTGTATGCTTCTGTCTTTTCCTCATACTTTCTTTTGAGATCTGCATAACTATGTCGTAGGCCCAGGAAGTCATCATCTATCTTACCATTTTTCTCTTTCAATCTCGTAACCTCCTCTTTTAGCTGCTTTACTTCCTCTGATTCCTCATTCTGCATTTGTTCTTCGTTTGTTAAGCAACTGGAGATTTGTTCGAAAGGCAACTTAACTTTTTTGACTCTCTCTGTAATCCATTGTCGATAAGGGATTTCTCTGTTCACTGCCCAAACTCTTGAATCCCTTTCCATACGAATTACATTTCTCCATGCATTTATGATATCACGGAGAACTTCAATAGCACCCCCATCCTCATAAGAAATCAACAAAGTGGTAAGAGCATCGGGTGTTGGCGAACCTCTTATAGGGTATCTAAACTGTCTTTAGGCCAGAATCGGATTGTAGTTAACACAACCTTTAGTGCCTATGAGTGGCACATTTGGGTAGTTCTCACAATAATATATGATGCTCGACTTCTGCTGCCAAGAGGGATGCCATTTTATCTTTTCTTGAGTCAGTCTTGAGAGAAACTCACCCCAATTTATCGTTCTCCTTACTTCAAGCTTGTGTTGCATTACCTCTTCAACAGGGCATTGAGCACTGATGCCTTTTTCCCCTATGCGAGATAGGAGCCAGACATAAAACACAGGTAGACAACACATCAACTTTCTTTTCCCCATGTCATAGCACCAATGAAAAGCTATATAGACATCAGCCAAGATTGCTGGGACTGGATTTTCCGATCGAGTCTTACTTGCAACAAATATATCGATTGCAGCATAGTCGACCAAATCTTCGACATTAGGGAACAACATAACACCATATAGTGTAAGACCTAGAACATCCATGAAAGTCTCCCAATTTTCTTGGTCAGCTAACTGATGCAAATAGCTTTTCAAAAACTTTGAGGTAAATCCTCGTACACCTTTCTTGTTTACTAGGGCACTTTCTAGCTCCCTTGGGTGAATTTCATTATCCCAGATAGAGTCGGAACAGAAGCATGATGTTCAATGTATTTGTATGGAGACTTCCCTTCCAAGGGTAAGTCTAAACTCTGCTCCAACTCTTCGAGTGTCGGCACCAGTTGAAAGTCTTGGAATGTGAAAGCTCTGACAGGCGAGTCATAATACTGCGCAAAGGTCGTGATCAAAGAAGTCTGCACCTCTATGTCGAGCAAACTTAACAAATTTCCATATTTTTTCCTGAAAGAGTTTCTCTGAACTGCCCTGAGTCTTCGTCCCAATGCCCTGATTCCAAATAGATTATTCTCTCTAGCTTTTATCGGCAGTTTTACTTTCAAATCCTCTTCAGATTTCATTTTGACTCCAGAACTTACATTAATTTCCATTCTTTTTTGACAAAAAACACAACTTTATAGTTTCTGACCTTAAAAGAAAACAGTTAAGACTATGTGAGAAAAAGAAATGCATGCATGCAATGCAACGAAGAAAAGCCTGAGCTAATCTTCATATGTCATGATAAAAATAATGGATGCTTTGTATGAGAAAAGTAATTAATGCAAATGGATAAAAATATTTTTATTATTCTTTTTGTTTTAAAAAAATGAGGTGGAGGGTAGAGGCACGCAACATATCTCCCTTTGTGCCTAAACAAGGTTCAATATGCGTAGGGGTCTAAGGCATTAGATGCAAACTCACAAAGGTAAGCTCCTAACTCCTAAAGGTATAAGGCTACTAGAGTTATGGCTCCCCTCACTACATTACCCACAACAGTCGGTAGCCAACTTGTGTAAGCATACAAGTGAAGAGAACAGACTCTAGCTGGGGTTCTCGCAATAGCTAGAATGGGAAGTACATCCTTATTGACATTGCTACACAACCCCTTCTAATTCTAAGATTCCTCAGACCCAGGTGTAGGGCCCCACTCATGATATGAATAAGTGTGTGTATGTGTGAAGGGAGAATTTATGCACCCAACCCCCACCTGCAAAATAGCCAGAAAAGTCCAAAGCAGGTATACAATATATACAACAGATATAGCATGTCACCTACCCTAAGGTTCAATTATTCAAGCAAGAACAAACAAGAATACATATATACAAAGAGAAACAAGAATACATATATACAAAGAGAAAGGAAAACACAAACATATAGAGAATCACACTCGTATTTACTTATTTAACTAAAATTGGCTTGACTCTCAAATAGATCCCTAGTGGAGTCGCCATCTGTCGCAACCGGGATCACGACGGGGACGACGAACAAAATAAAATTATTTTAATTTTCAAAAAAAAGGAGTCGCCACCATAGTTTATTAGGAAAAACTATGGAAAACCAAAAACAAGATAAGGCAAGTTTGCGGTGTTAGCACCCCCACCACGCTCGTCCTAAGACGGTACCTTTAATTAAATAAGTAATCTGAGTGTGATTTTTTAAAACATTTATTTTCCCAAGAAAGAGATTAAAAATAAAACAAACAAAATATTTTTTGGTTTTAGGGAGCCCGACAA